>ERZ1292623.5255-Hain-H51-01um-R1-5255-length-10380-cov-18_pt1 | contig 10380 bp, 11 predicted proteins | sample MGYA00564398_ERZ1292623 | MGnify/ENA primary metagenome ERZ1292623 (study PRJEB36523, sample SAMEA6512633) | groundwater metagenome | collected 2019-01-07 | study: AquaDiva: Metagenomics assemblies of 32 groundwater samples
TTCTGGCCGAGGGGTTGGCTTTAAGCCGTTCAATATCTATGGCCGCGCCGCATTTTTCGCAGAGGCCGTAGGTGTTTTTGGCTATTTTCTCTAGGGCGTCGTTTACTTCCTGAAGCTGTATTTCCAGTTCGTGCTCCAGCGGCACTCTAGTGGCGTATTCGGTTACCTCTTGGGCGTTTTCGTCCCAACCCCCGCCCAAATTTTGGTAATCGGCATCCCAGTCGCCCTTTATTTTTTTGTCGGGGTGGGCAATGGATCTTAATTCTTCGGTCAGCGTTTTCTTTTCTTTCTCCAGTGTCTCTTTGAGTTCATTTAAAATTTGTTCGTTCATGGCTAGATTGTAACAGATTTATACAATACTAGAAAAGACCGATATTATTTCTTACAATAAAACTATCCTGTGTATTTTCACACTTGAGCTTTATTTTTTATGATGTATACTAAAGTTAGCAGTAAACATGAACAGAGAAATCAACTCACCATTTAGATATGCCGGAGGTAAATTCTATGCTCGTAAATTGATTATCGAGCATATTCCACAGCATACTCATTATGTTGAACCCTTTGCTGGTGGCGCTTCTATTTTTTTCGCAAAAAGTAAATCACAGAATAATTGGCTTAATGATGTTGATAAGGATTTAGTGAACTGCCTTACAATTATTAGGGACTATCCCGATCATCTTATTAAAGAACTAGAACACGAAAAGGCCACAAAAGAGAGGCATGCGTATTATAAAAATAAATATAAACCAAAAAACAAACTCGGGCGTGCAGCACGATGGTTTTATTTGAACAGAACTTCCTATTCGGGGATAATGAATATACAAAATTGCTATTGGGGTTATGGAGATAAATTTAGTATGAGGCCGGAAAATTGGCCAAGAAACATATTAAGAACATCTAATAAATTAAAAGGGGTAAAAATAACAGCATTGGACTTTGAAAGTGTTATCAAAGAAGCTCCCGACGATTCTTTTTTGTTTATTGATCCGCCTTATTTTAATGCCGATCAAGACAAATTTTATGTGCATTCTTTCAATAAGAATGACCATGTTCGGTTATGCAGTATACTCAAAAGTAATGCCAATAGGTTCAAGTTTCTATTAACATACGATAATAGTCCGGAAATCAGAGAGCTATATGATTGGACCTATATGATGCATGAGAAAGAATGGAATTACACAATCAATAGGACGGATGATCAGAAAAATGGAACTGGTAAAAAAGGATCAAGATATAAAGGCAGAGAGCTGTTTATCGTGAATTATGATTCCGACAAACAAGGGTCATTTTTGCCGCAAAGATTAACCTTTGATAAAGTCCTCGAAAACATTTAGAGATTTATCTATAGAAACCCAATTGTTATTAGGGTAATTTGTCTTCTTATCGAAATAGATAATTGGGTAATTGGGAATAAAGCCACAACTCTTTTTATTTTTGCATTTGGCTCTAGTACATACTATATGGTTATTCCCGATAGCAAGATTTTTTGTTTTGGCAACATATATAGCTTCAAAAGCGAAATCCTTTAAATTTTTTTCATAGCCGTGTGGCTTAATTTTTCTTAAAAACTCTTCGCCTGTTTTTGTCGGTTTCCATTCAAAAAAACCTGTGTTCTTGTCTGTGGTATAAAAGGCGTTTCCAATTGATGAAATGACTATATCGAAATCTACTGGGAGATACTGATCGTTATGAATAGATAATGATTTTTCTGTGACGCCTAGTTTAGGTGCTAATTCCTTAACTTTTGATTCTCCAAGTGTGCGGCTTCGCATGCACTTTACTCTGATTTCACTGTGCCCATCGGGGAATAATCTATAACCACCCTTCTTTGCCAATTTGCATTCTATTCGTATTAATTTTTGGGTTGGTTTGTGCAATACCCTGACATCAATGTCATGAAAACCTATTTGGGCATTCATCACAGGTTTCTCAATTTGCCAAACATTTTTTGGTAAAATCTTTTGCAATATAGTCATAACCGAAAACTCAAAAGCTTTACCTCGAATCATGGGCACCACTTTCGGTTCATATAAAGTTTCTGCTAAATAAAAGAGAGGGATATTATACTTTTTGCAATAACTTTCTATTTTTTCTTTCCAATTCGTTGTCATATTAGAACTCCATGAAAAAATCACCAATTTTGAAATTCAGTGCCCTGCAAATCCTTTGAATATTTTCCAGGGTTATGTTTTTCTCAGCTCTTTCTATCATACCTATATAGGTTCGGTGTAAGCCGGCTCGATTGGCCAACTCTTCTTGTGATAAACCTAACCTAACCCTTTCATTTCTAACTTTCTGACCAAATTTTATCAGAACCTCCTTTTTCATAATTGATAACTTTAGTATACTTGTGCGAAGATTTTATCTCTACATACTATAAGTAGCACTTCTTCAGAATTCAGTAATAAAAAAAGGCCTACTCTGGAGTGAGTAGGCCGCGCTCATCTGCTTTTTTGCAGAATAGCGAGAATATAATATCCTCGCGTAAATGGTGACGGTTGGATCCGGTCACCGCCTTGGCGACTATTGGCAAATAATCGACAAAACGGTAACCAGAAAACCGTTCCATCAACACTGGGATATTTAGGCACCCTGTGTTTCCCAATTTTTTTGAAAAGAACAAGCCGCAACGGTATAAAAGAAGAACATAGAACTTGCAGAAGTTCCGCTAGGCCGGAACAGTACTGTTCCCACCGACCTGTTGTCGCGTGAGAAGAAACTTGTTGGATCGGTTCTAGACGACCGATCAATTTATTTTTGGGTCGGAACCGACCCAACAATCTCCCCGATGTTTTTATCGGGAGAAAATATTTTTTCTAGGGTATCCCAATTTAAATCCCGTAAAGAGACGAGGTCCCCACGGGACTTTTCGTCCGGACACCTCAGAAAAGTTCCAACCGATGCATCCTTTTTTAGGATATCAAAGAACAAATCCCGCCAGTTCTTACGAAGACAGTCGGCGGTTAGAAATAAATTTAATCTTGGACCAGTCAGAACTGGTTTAATTTTCTCATTCCGCTCTTGAAAAGTAAATACCAATTTAAACTAAAATATGCTTTGGGTGGCCACCAAGTTAATCGCCGCGTATTTGCCTGACTTTTTAAGTGGGTTTTCTCAAATTACTTTTCAGGGACGGAGTTTTTCCACATGCTCTTTTGAAGTCAGTTTTAAAACACGAGCGTAATTTGACACTGGGAAGTGGTAGGCGATCAAGTTTGGGGTTAAAAAAAGATCATACTCGGCGGAGTTTTTATTAAGGACCGTCCGGTCAAATCTTTTTTTGAGATACCGGTATTGGATTTCGAAAGAAGTTTTTTCCAAGACGATTCCCAAACCGGTAGCGGTCAAAAAAAATTCCATTATTTTTTTTGGGATCAAAAAAATATTTTTATCGCTCCCAAAAATTTTTTCTTGGACCAAGTCCACATTGTAAAATTTTTTTATCCAAGAATTATCTTCCCAAAATTTTTCCAGGTCCTTTTTTTCGCTGTACCAGACCGGTTTTAGATTTTTATAACAACCGGCCCCGATAAAATCTTGATGGGGCAAGAGCGGTTTTTTGTTGGATAGAAAAATATTGAAACAAATTTTATTTTCGCGGTTGTTTTTTATTCGCCTTATATTGAATATTCTGGTTAAAATTTCTAAAAAAAACTTGTTGAGCCAGATCCGGCCGTTTTTTGAAACCATAATCAAATCAATGTCGCTTTCTTTTTTGGCCGTATTGGCGGCAACCGACCCGGCTAAAAAAATTATTCTGGTGTAGGGCGCCAAAAGCAAAACCGGCAGAGCTCTTTTGAGTCCTGCCAGTTTTATTTCAGTTTCTTGTTGAGTGTTGTTATTCGCTAAATACATCGGAATTGCCGAGTGTGTTTATAGAATCAATTGCTTTCAGCATGGAATTTTTGGAAGTGGTTATTATTAAAACATCGTCCGCCACGGCATACTCTACCGTAATAGTGCTTAACGGCAAGTTTTTATAACGGATGGTTTTTCCTTTGTAAGTTCCAGTCAGAAACGAAGCGCTGGTTGCCTTTCCGGCTTTGGCCAGTATCAATGGTTTTAAATCGGTGGCCATGGTTCTCTCCCAGGCCTTGAGAACCGAAGAGATTTGGCTGGGCTCTGAAATTTTGGCGGCTAAACCCAAACGCGGTCCGTAACAACTCGGCGCGGTGTTTTTTAGCCGGAGACACTCATCCTTGTCAAAAAGATTGGCGCCGAAGATAAAAAGATCGAAATCGTCAGACAAACTCTGGCGCACATTCTGGGGCATTTTTAGCCCTAATCCTTTTATTACATCATCTAAAGTTGCCAATTCGGAGGTGTCGGGACCGTCTAACGCGATGGTTTTTATCGTCAAACGAACCAGTTCATCGCTGTTTACCGAATCACCGTCAAAACTTTCCACAGCTGCGTCAATTGCGGGGGCCATATTATCCTCGGCAGCGATTATTTCGGTTCGGTCATAAGACAATATCGCGGTGAGCGATGCCAGTTCGTTGGCGGGCTCAAGAAGCTCTTCCGGCGGCAATAAGGGAGAAAGTTCTTGGGGTGGCGGCAGGATATCATTTTGAGTAGTTGTGGCCTCGGGTGGTGTTCCGGGTGTTCTTAAAAAGAACCACCAAATCTCGCCGGCAATAAATATAATAAACGCCGCGCCTAAAGCGGCCAGCAACATCAACTTTTTTTTAGACCCTCCTTTTGTGACATAGGTTGATGTTTTAGGCAGGGGCGGCAGGGGGGGTAAAGACAGCATCGCTTTAGTGCTTGGAGACGGAAGCGGCGGGGTTGGTTTTGTGGGGATAGATGGCAGGGGCGGCACCGCTCGAAGGGGTGGGGGTGTTAAGGGTCTGGGTGGAACTGGCGGCGCGGTTGGAGCGGTAGGCAAACCCGGCGGCGGCGCGGCATTTTTTTGTTCAAAAGGCGGCATAGGTTTTGATAAGGGGGCGTTAAACGGTGGGTTGAATCTTGGAGTCAATGGCCGCGGAGAAACCCAGGATTGGCTTGACGGCTTTATATTCTCTGATTTAGGTGCAGAGAAATCTGTTTTCAAATCAACCTCGGGAATTTTAGGAAACGAAGGTTTTATTTTTGGAATTTCCCCGGTTGCGGCCGAACGGGAATTATCTTTTTCTATTATAACAGATTTATGTTCGGGCGCGCTGCCTTTTTTAAGGGCCTCAATATCTCCGGCCATAGTGCGGATGCGATAGGTCGGAAGAATATCTTGGCCTGGAGTTGTTGAAGAAGGAGGCACAATGATAAATCAAAATTCAAATATCAAATCTCAAAAATTAGGTGTCGCGTCTGGCGCGACTTATTTTTAAGTTTTGAGTTGTAGTTTTGATTTTTGAAATTTTATTTTTGATTTTCTTTTCGGGCGTCTTTCAAAGAGAGATTGATTCGGCCCTCGCTGTCTATGTTTTTTACCACCACCGGCACAATGTCGCCTATCTTTACGATATCTTCAACTTTATTTACCCGAAACGGTGCCAGTTCGGAAATATGAATTAAACCTTGCTGGCCCGGTAATATTTCGGCAAAAGCCCCAAAATTCAGTATTCTTACTATTTTGCCTTGAAACACCTCTCCCGGAACCACTTCGTGAGTTAAATTTTTAATCCATTCCAAGGCCTTATGAGCCGATTCATCATTATTAGAAGTGATAAATATCAAGCCGCTGTCTTCTATGTCTATAGTTACACCGGTCTCATCCGTTATCTGGCGAATGGTTCTGCCGCCCGAACCGATTACATCTCTAATTTTATCAGGATTTATTTTTAAAGTTAATATCTTGGGAGCGTAGGGGGATAACTTGGGTCTGGGTTCGGGAATTGTTTTAAACATGGCTTCCAGAATTTCCAGCCGGGCTTTTTTGGCTTGAGCCAGCGCGGCAGACAAAATTTTGGTGGTAAGGCCCGAAACCTTAACATCCATCTGCAAAGCGTTAAGGCCGTCGGCCGTGCCGGCCACTTTAAAATCCATGTCGCCATGGTGATCCTCCGGCCCTTGAAGATCGGTAATGACCGCAAAGTTTTTTTCGGGGTTTTTTTCATCTTCAATAAATAAACCCATGGCGATGCCCGAGACCGGTTTTTTTATTTTTACGCCGGCGTCCATTAGGGCCAAAGCGGATCCGCAAGTGGCGGCCATGGAAGTGGAACCGTTGGAAGAAAGTATTTCGGTGACCACTCTAATAGTATAGGGGAATTCTTCTCTGGACGGCAGTGACGGTTCTACGGCTCTTTCTGCCAGAGATCCGTGCCCTATTTCTCTGCGGCCGGGAAAACCGATCCGACCTGTTTCACCCGAAGAAAACGGCGGAAAATTATAATGATGCAGATAGCGTTTAGTGCCCACATACTCCATTGTCTCTATGGATTGTTCCAGCCCCGGAGCGCCTAAAGTGACTGCGCACAGGGCTTGGGTTTCACCTCTTTGAAAAACAGCCGAACCGTGGGTTCGGGGTAAAACACCCACTTCTATTTTTAACGGGCGGATTTCGTCCAATTTTCGGCCGTCAATTCTTTTTTTATCCTTGAGCACGCTCTGATGAACTATTTCGTCCATTTCTTCCTCAAACAATATGTCGGCTTCGGCTAAGTCCTTCTGATTTTTTCCTTTTTCGGTCAGATTTTTAAACAGGTCTCTTTTAATTTCTTCCACCGTCTCCAATTTGTTGTTAGAAAACGCTTCTTTTAGACCCGATCCGACCAAGCCCTTTATTTCTTTTCTTAAGGCCTCGTCGGGCTGGGGCACGATCGCCAGTATTTTTTTGGAACCAATTTTGCCCGCCGTCTCATTTTGAAAATCAATAATTTTCTTCGTTTCTTTTTGAGCCAGTTCAAAAGCCGCTACCAAATCTTCTTCGGTGACTTCTTTAGAACCGCATTCTATCATATTAACTAGACCTTCCGGTCCGGAAACGACTAGATCCAAATCACCCTTCTCTCTTTCGGCATAGGTAGGGTTGATTATTAGTTTTTTATTAACATCTCGTCCGATTCTGACGGCGCCCACCGGGCCGTTCCAAGGTATACCCGATATCATAAGGGCCAAAGATGCCGCGGCGATAGACGGGATATCGGGGTCGTTTTCTCCGTCAAAAGAAAGCGTGGTTAGCACCACCTGCACTTCCTGGCGCAAGCGTTGGTTGAAAAGAGGTCTTAGAGTCCTATCTACCAAACGACTGGTTAATATGGCTTCGTCCGTGGGTCGTCCCTCCCTTTTAATCCAGCGCGAACCCTTGATGCGGCCGGCGGCGTAGAGTCTTTCATCAAAATCAACGGTTAAGGGAAAATAATTTATCCCCGGCCGTTCATAGGAAGACATAACCACTGTGGCGAGCACCATGGTATCGCCGTAACTAGCCGTTACAGCGCCATGGGCCTTAATAGCCCACCGGCCGGTTTCCAAGATTAATTTTTGTGAACCGAATTCGGCCTCAAATTTTTTAATTTCCATAAGCGTGTTATCAGCCGATAGCGCAACCTGGGTTCGAATATATCCCTATACTTCCAAAAAACTGGAAACATAGGGATAAACTCGCCGCCTACATTGCTTGCCGGCCTGGTTTATTGTTTTTACCCAAAAGATACTGGTTACCCCGGCCTAGGTTGATAAAAATATCCACGGCCTCAATCAGTTTGCTGGAGGCCGTTCTTTCAAAGGCCATAACTTCAACTTGCAATCCCCTGTTGAATTTAAGATATTCTGCCAAGGGCACAAAATCCCCGTCTCCGGTTACCAGCACGACTGCGTCCAATTGAGATGAAAGACGAATGGCATCCACGGCCATGCCTACATCCCAGTCGCCTTTTTTCATGCCGCCGGGGAAAATTTGCAGGTCCTTAACCCTCATTTCTATGCCTAATTTGGTTAAGGCCTCAAAAAAAGATCGTTCTTCTCCCGCCTCTGTTTTTATAACATAGGCGATAACCCGCACCAACTTGCGCCCGTCCGTGGCGGATTTTAAAACCTCTTTAAAATTTACCCGGCTGTCGTGAATGTGTTTGGCCGAATGATAAAGATTCTGGACATCTATAAAAACGCCCACCCTCTGTTCTTTGTGTTTTATGGCGCTCATTTTTTAAGTCCTAGTTTGCGGACGAGAGAACTGTATTTTTTCTCGTCATCTTTAGAAAGATAATCCAATAGAGTTTTTCTTTTCGCCACCATTTTAAGCAGACCGCGCCGGGAATGGTTATCTTTGGGATGTTTTTTAAGATGCAGGGCTAACCGTTCAATCTCTTCGGTGGTGACGGCGATTTGGACGCTGGCCGACCCAGTATCTTTTTCATGTCCTTGATACGACTTGATTATTTTTTCTTTTTGTTTCGTATTCAACATAAACTAACATACACGAACACAGAAGTTCGTCTTGTGAAGATATCCTACTTATTTAAGCTAACACCTCTTACTATTTTTAGCAAATGTTTCTGAACTTGTGCAATGTTGTCGAGTCAAATATCCTAGTCAATCTTAAAGGGTTAAATAGATTCTATTATTATGCTCGAGCATGATAATGCACTATATAATTAGTTTTTTAGGTTAAACTAGTATATCACACCTTTCATGTGTTTTATTTTTGCCCTTTTTGATAAGATATCTAATATTATTAAAATAGCATCTATTTGCCAGTCCATATTTGGATCAAGTTTTTTCTCCGAAATATATAATTGGCAGGTTCTTATAAGTTTTTTCTGTTTTTGCTGGGTTAAGTTATCCTCTGGATTCAGAGAATAATTACTATTTAATGTTTTAACTTCCACAAAAACTATTTTTGTTCCATGTGGAACCCCGCTTAAATTTTTGTTCCACATGGAACTTATCGCGTTAAAAATCATTTCTTTTTTGTAACAAATTATATCAATTTCACCCCATTTTCTTTTGAAGTTTCTATCTATTATTTTATACCCCTTCTTTTTTAGGAAATTACAAGCAATATCTTCTCCGATTTTCCCTATTTTTAGATGTTTTGGTTGTTTATTTTCCATATGGGACAGTCAATTATATTTTGGCAGACATAATCTTATCACATTCATGCTCGAGCATGAATGTGAACAAAATTGTTTGAATGGTGGTATAATAAAATTATGGTTCAAGAGAAAAAGTTTTTTCAAAAAACCGGCCCTACTCAAAAAGAAATAATTAAATTTCTTTTTGATGGCGCAATGCTTTCCATTGCCGGATCAATTGACAAGGATTTCGGCATTGTTAAAATTATGTCCGATAAATGGGCTCAAATCAAAGAAGGTTCTTTGCGTCGAGCTATAAAATTGTTGTACAGATCACGCTTGGTGGAAGTCCGAGAAAATGAGAATGGTTCTATGACCGTGGTTCTAACCGAAAACGGCAAAAGAAAGGCCTTAACTTATAACATGGATACCCTGACTGTTAAAAGGCCAGAAAAGTGGGATGGCCGGTGGCGTTTGGTTATGTTTGATATCCCCAACAAGAGGAAAAAAGAGCGAGAAGTTTTGCGATCACTGCTCAAACAACTCGGTTTTATTAAATATCAGGAGAGCGTTTTTATTATACCTTATGAATGCAAAAATGAGGTTGATTATGTGGTGGAGTTTTTCAACCTAAGGCCGTATGTACGGCTTTTAGAGGCAACCTCTTTTGATGATGACTTGGTTTTTAAAAGGGATTTCAAGCTGATCTGATAGGTCGGCAGCCGAGTTCTTTGGTTTTGACGGAACATGGTTTTATCTCCTGCGCATATTCAGGCTCGAGCCTGAATATGCGCGTACATAGTTTTAATAATAATTTTTAACATCTTTTCTTACGATGACGACGACAACCATGGTAAGCGCACTTACGAGAATAGGAAACCACACTTGGGAAAACCATGGAACTGGAATCAAGAAAAGGATGTCGGGAGTTAATGGCGATGAAGGCCAGCGAACTGTGGCCCATAAGCCAACATAGTAAAAAATATCCCAAGTAGCGAAAGCCCAGAGAAATATCGCCCAACGCTCCCGTAAAGATTTAACTGCTACAAGAGCTATACTAAGCAACATAATCATGGTAGCGGCTTCCCGAAAAAATTCTACTACTAACAAGCTCTTGGGCAATTCGCTAAGAATTTGGTCTTGTTGGTAAATATCAGCAGAAAGTTTAGCGACATCAGAAAGTGTGCTATCGTATCCAGGGAGAAGCCCTACTGCGGCACGGAGATAAACTATAACCGATGCTTCAACAAATCCAAAAGCGATTCCAAACAAGCCAGAAATAACGAGAGTCCATTTTGAAATTACAAGGCCTTCTTTCCGCCATAAATAATATGCAACAAACGGAATGGCTATCAAAAGATTCACCCACCAAGGTTGTGCAAAAAGTGTAAACCCATTCATAATTGCCCACTGATTTTTT
>ERZ1292623.5257-Hain-H51-01um-R1-5257-length-10379-cov-20_pt1 | contig 10379 bp, 5 predicted proteins | sample MGYA00564398_ERZ1292623 | MGnify/ENA primary metagenome ERZ1292623 (study PRJEB36523, sample SAMEA6512633) | groundwater metagenome | collected 2019-01-07 | study: AquaDiva: Metagenomics assemblies of 32 groundwater samples
CCGCATAATAACATTTATAAATGATATAAATTTGGAAAAGTTATGGCAATTCCACAAGCAAGATCAAAAAGAAAAGTTTCTGGCTCTAGATATAGGAGCTATAGAAAAAAACGTTTATTTGAATTGGGCAATTTACCAAGGTTAACTAAATTAGGAGAGAATAAAATAAAAACTGTTAACGCAAAATTTGGTAAAAAGAAAAAAGTTTTGCTTGATGCTAATATTGCAAACATCTATAATCCAAAAACAAAAAAGTATTCTAAAAGTAAGATAATAACAATTGTTGAAAATAAAGCCAACAGACATTTTGTAAGAAGGAATATAATGACTAAAGGGGCAATTATAAAAACAGAAATAGGAAATGCCAGGATAACTTCAAGGCCTGGACAAGAACCAGTTGTAAATGCTATCTTAATTGAATAATTCTACTAACTTAATTTTATAATAAGAGAATAGTATAATAAATATCATTCCAATTATTAATGCTATAAAATAACTTGGTTGAAAATTAATTATAATATAACCAACAAACAATACACTAATAATGATCAATGATAATATTAAATAAATTAAGTATAATGGAAAGAATTTGTAAAATTTAGTAAATATTTCTTCTATTTTATTAAATTTTTTAAAATACATAAAGAATGAAAAATACATTGTTAAAATTAATATGATTAAAAGATAAATATTTGGATTAAATATTAATAACGATAAAAAAATTAGGCTAGGTAGACTAACTAAACTAAACTTTAATAAATAATTTTTCTCTTTCTTTAATAAATAAAAACTATAACCTTGAATTATGATATATACTAAAAATATGATTAAAGGGATTATAATAAATAAAACTAAATATGCCTGATTTGTCAAAGAGCCAAGTTCGTTAATTAAGTTTTGTGCTCCAACTACATCTTCATTTGGATTAATTGCATTTAATTTTGGTGAGTAAGTTTGAATATTTAATAATAATTGAGCAATTTTTAATCTGGAAACGATTAATATAATTAAAAAAATCAAGAAATAACTTAAATCCAGAGAAAATATTTTTAGAAATTTATTTTTCATATTATTTTTTAATATCTAAACCACAAGTATTTTTTATTCTATCTTTTAATGTTGAGATTATATTTTCATTATAATTAATAGAGATAGTTTGACCATTAGTTTTGCAACTCAATTCAACTCTATTTAAATTGTCTTTATTAGAATTTATATCTTTATTAATAGAATCAAATCCAGTTTCAAGATCTTTTATATTATAAATTATAGATGCCAGATAATTTCCCTTTATATTTGCTGTCCATCCTTTTCCATCCCAAGAATAAATATGATCTGGGTTAATTAGATCAGTAAAAAAATTGTTACCTAGTACTAATCTTATATTAAATAATTCTCCTCCTTGGGTGTTTATATTATTTTGGGTGATTTCAGCGCAATCATTCTTTATGTTTTTATCCAAATCAGATTTTACATCTATTGAAAATAAATTGAATTTATCTGCTACTTTTAGTTTATTTGTACCACAATATAAATCCAATTCATTAAAATTATTTTTACTTTCCTCTTCTCCAACTTTATTTTTTATATAATCTAAAACTTCTTGATAGTTACTGTTTTTTGAAGATTTTCCTAGTTCATCAATTACCCACTCATTTTCATTCCACGTATAAATATAAGTTACTTGATTTGAAACATAAGTTGCTTGAGTTAATATGAGTTTCACTATCTTTAGTTGTGAATTAACATTTGTTTTTTTATCTTCACATAATTTGTTTATTGTATTCACATCCGCCTTGCCATTTCCTATTTCTGTCCTTACATTATTCTTGCTATGTATAATTAAAAAATCATCACTATTTTTATTAGCAATAAAAGACAAGTAACCTGTACCTGATGTAAAGTCTTTTCCATTTGGTTCATCTGGTGGATTTGCAAAAGTATTACATATTTCTTTATAAACCGGATCAAAATTCGCAACTTGGTTTATATCAATTTTAAATGTTGAACTAATTTTACCACAATTTTCAGTTGTGGTTGGTAACCATACATTCGAAGTTTCTTTATTTACTTGTATATTAAATTCCCATTTTCCATTATTAAATCTATAATAAAAGTTAGTATCAGAAGGGCTAAATAGATTTACAGGATTATTAGCCTCATCATATTCAATAACACATAAAGGCTCTTGTATTTTTGGTTCTTCTTTATTTCCTTGTGCTTGTGTTATCTGAGTTTCTGATTTAGATTTTAATGTATTATCATAAACACTATAAAAATCAGCCAATGCATAATAAATTTCTCCAACTCTTAATCTAGCTGCAATACTTTTATCTACATCTCCAGATACACTCATTAAATAACGATAACTTGTTTTATCTTCTGTATTCTTGTTCTCATCATACTTAATCAAATCAATTATTTTTGTTAAAGTATCTCCATCAATTAAATCTGAGAATGATATTATTTTTTTATCATTTAATTGTACTGGATTTAGATTTAATTTAATTTTATTATTTACAATAAATAAATCATTAAATCTTTTTTCTAATCCATCAAATAAGCTATTCAATTTATCAGATGTTGAAAAGTTCTGTTTATTAATATCAAATCCTCTTTGTTCTATATCCTTTATAATCTCTTTTCTATCTAAAATATCATTTATTTTTACAGTTCTTGCATCAAGCCAGCATGATCCTAAATCTTGATTTTGTTCATTCTTTCCGCAAGTTCCGACTAATTTCCAATCATTAGGGTTTGTACCTGCTCCTGGATTAGTAGGATTACATACTCTAACAATGCCTGTGCTATCTAAACCTTCATTTGGTAAAGTAGTTCCTATATTTACGTATGGTGTTAATCTAGGTTCACTTGGTCTGCATTCTTCTGCTGAACTTATTTCTCTTAAAGCTTCATTCTTAACAAATTGATCACTTAAATAATTCAAGCTAAATCCAGTTGTAACTTTTCCAAAACCACATTCTACTCTATTATTTACAGATACACAAACTTGATCATAACCAGATCTTGCTGTAATATCACAAGTTTTGTCTACATAACCTCCGCTTTGAATAATATCTCTTTGTTTTAATTGACTGCTGCAATCAGTTACATACAAACTCCTTCCAAACTTATCTGTTAAAAATACGCTATAATAAGTATCTGAATTCTGACCAGCGTATATATGATAATAAATCTGGTATCTTGATTGTTCTTCAGCTTGGCTTAATAATCCTGGATCACGACCAGCTACTGTTCTTCCTGCATTGCTCGTCCAAGGATATACATCAAAGAAAGCTGTAAATTGTGGCGGACTTTCTGGCGCAGTTAATTCATCAAAGAATTTACCAACACCTGGAGATTTGCCAAATATAGCTGCTTTACAAACTTGTGTTCCAAATTCTTCTGTGCTGCGAGCTTTATAAGCAGCAAATGCATTCTTTCCATAATCTTCTGTAAAAAATTTAAATGAATTAGCAGCATTATCAAAACTATCTTTAAATGTTAAATATTCTCCTCCACCTTTATCAGTATTACCTTTTCCAAATAATGCTTCTGCTCCTAAACTAAATACTCCTTTATTAACATCAAAGATTGCTATTCCTTCTCTCCACAATAATTCACACATAAATATACTTCTAATTTTATCGCATATTCCAACATTTTCTTGTTTTACTTTAGACACTTGTAAACATTCAGCATAACCTTGGAATACAGAACGCCATGCTTGTAATCCAGCTGATACACCTGTAACACAAACGGGTGGGGTAATTTGCGACCCACCAAATACAACCCAGTTAGGCATTCCTAAAACTAAAGATCCGATTACTCCTGTTTCAGCAACACTTCTTTTACCAAGAGGCCATCTCCCCCCTAAATCATATCTTGAACTAGGACAAACAACAGGATCACAAACATTAAACATTATCTGACAATCTCCAATATCCATAAAATCAGAGCATTGAGATTGAGTTAAAGTTGATTCTATTTTTGCTCTAGCTTGACTGCATAACCATTCTCTTCCAACTAATCCAGAAACTCTTTGACCATCACTTTTGCAAATTCCTGCCCTATTAACTGTAGATTTTAAATCATTGGATTTACTTTGTGTTGTTTGGTCTGATAATTTTAAAAAAACATCTTCTGAAGTTAACAATATATCATCATTAGTGCAAAGTAATCCATCTGGTCCAACATTCCATTCTGAAATTGTTTTTGGGGGTCCATTTGCATAATACTCAAGAACTTTAGCAAAATTACCTTCTTTTGTTGGAATACAATAGGGTTTGCCATCTTCATAATATTCAACATGGGCTTCTTTTGCATAATCTCTTCTTATTCTATTGCTGCTTAAATCACTATAAGCAAAAATAAATTTATCTGGAACTGGATTATTATTTTTATCTAAAGATTGGTAAATTGTTCTGCCATCGTTTAATCTAACTATTTCATCATCTTTTAAAATATTTAAAGAATCAATCTGTTTTTGTATATTTAATTTTTTATCCGAAGCTGAATCTTTTTTTAAATCTTCAAGATATTTTAAATAATTTGATTTCTTGGCTTCAGTAACATTAGATAAAACACCTTCATCGTTATAATAATATAAATATGTTTCTTCTTCGCCTTTTTCATCTTTTAGTCTGCCTAAATATATTGCACTGGTTCTTTGAATTCCAACTGGTTCTACTAATTGTTTTTTTGATAATTCATCAAACTTAGTTTCAAAAGCTTTATTCTGTTCATCCTTACTTTGCTTAGATATATCTCCTTGTTTAATAAAATTATTTGCTCCTTCGTAAGCTGCTTTTTTTCTAGAAATTTCATCATCAATATTCTTTTCTTCTTTTTCTAGTGTTTTTACATTATCTTTTTCAATTAGATATGCGATTTTATCTTTTTCTTTATCTAGTTTGCTTAATCTATTATTAGCATCTTCTAATTGTTTATCTATTAATCTTTTTTTCATTACCTCGTCTTTACTAATAATATCTAATCCGTTTGGAGTTTGATATTTACTATATTCATCTTTGTAGAAATTCTGGTTTTTATAATCTTGAGACTCTTTCTTGAATTCTTCTAAATTATTTTGAGTATCATCAATTTGCTGGTTTATTATATTGCTATTTTTAAATATACAATCTTCATAATTAACATAACCATTAGAATTTCCTGCTTTACTGTTTTCAGTGCAGAACCTTTTCCATCCGCTTTCACCATCCATACCATTTAACGCTATCTGACGGGCACGTGCATGTATTGATCCTTGCAATAAATTCTTTAATGTTAATATACCAAATACACCAAAGCAAGTAGCTTTCCATACTCTTATTGTATTATCTAATCTATTAATTATTTTATCTAAATCTTCAATTATTTTTCTTGTTTGATTAATCTGATAATCAATTTGTTGTGGAGCTAAACTAAATGCTCTTTTTTCTATAGGAACGTGAACCTTAAAATCACTGGTTGATACAGCTCTTCCACTGCCGGGCAATATTGTAATATACGCTTCTTGTTTTGTATTTATTCCTGTAACCTGAACATCTGCTTTCCTCTTGTTTTTTTCATCAACATCAATTTTTCTAATATCTTTTAGATTTAATATTTCAGAGATTCCATAATGATCTGTATATCTTTGTCTTATCTTAACAGAACTATCCGTGATTTCTTCAATAACCCAATTATATTCAACACTATTTTTATCAATTGCATTTGGAATTAATGTTTCATCTTTCTTAAGCTCCTTCATAGGATTATTATCTACATTTATTGACGCTAAAGCCATTTCTTCAGGTCTTGTTTTTTTAATTTTTTGTAAACTTACATAACTTTCTTCATCTTCCAAATAAATTTCTTCAGAATTAACTTTTCTGCTTATTTTATTCTGTAAATTATCTATAGCAACCAAAGCATTTTCATAATATAATGTGCCTGGTTTTATATTTTCATAATAACTCAAAGCTTTATTATAACTGCCTAATCCTTCATAATTTTTTCCAAGATAATAATTAGTTTCATCAATGTTGGTTGAAGTTGGATTGTCGTTAATTATTTGTTTTAATTCGTCTATTGAAGTGCAGTATAATTTCTTTTTATCAGGAACTAAGTTAGCTAAATCATCATTAGAATAAACATCCATTTCTGTGCAATCAGCTTCTAGACTAATCATTGTTATATCACCATAATATTTGCTAATGGCTGAATAAAGATTAAAAACATCATTTGCATAAGATAATGTGTTTGGATTTTTTGGACCATTAGGACCCCCATTATAATACCTTAAAGCTGTAAGAATATCATTATTATTTGCTTTAAGACCATCTGATAAATATTTTGTGCCTAATTGTATATTTGTTTCTGGATTTTTTAGTTCATTTACTGTTAATTGATCTGGAGATTTATAATTAAGTTCTTTTGCAATGTTTTTTGCTGTATTAGATAGTAATTGCATTAATCCGTAAGAAGCATCATTTATTTGCGGTTCATTTCTAGATGCATCTGGATTTCCTCTGGATTCTTGATAGATAACTGCTTTAACTAAATTAGGATTTACTCCAAATTGTTGAGAATATTGTTGTACATAAGATTCGTAAGGAGATAATATATTTTTTAAATAATTTTGTAAGTCATCAGAATTTATTTTATAACTAACCTTATCTAAATAAGAACTAACATCTTTGTCTAGGATAATCTTTGATCCATCTGATTTAATATCATAGATTGGAACTAATCTTAATACTTTAATATTACCATTGCTATTTCTTATTATAGCTTCCTGCAATCCAGATGAACTTTCTTTTATATCTATTAATTTCCAGTCTGATCCAGGATAAATCCTTTCTCCGACAGTTATGGTTTTATCTATTACTTGATTATCTCTAATAATTTTTAGTATAATTTTATCTTGGGGTATTTTAGTTCCACTAAATTGTACTCTGAAATTATCATATAAGAAAAATCCCCCACCAAGATTTATTGGACCTTTTGTATCTCCTAATTTATTAAAGTACATACTTCCAATATTATTAAGTCTTGAATCATAAATCGCTAGACTAACTTGATCTTTGTCAATCTTTGATGCTCTAATATATCCTTTCCCACCCCAGAATTTTTGTTGTTGTCCAGCGTCATTTTTCCAAGCTTTTTCATCACTTTGCTCTGTTAAAACCATATCTTCTTGACCAAACTCACCAAATCCAGCGTCTGTTTCAAACCGAATATTCGCTGTCAAGTTTAAAACAATTTCATCAGGAACTTTATTTTCTTGAGGAATTCTTTTTAATACTACAGCCAAATAACCCAAATCAATAAATCCGTCTTGTGATAAAAATTGTCTTTTAATTGGAGGAATATATTGAAAACTTGCTTTTTGATTGCTATTTGAGTCTCCAACAATATTTACAATACTTATCGGCGGAGTTCCATATAATGGTGCTATTTTAGGGCTATTTGATCCAGAAATTAAACTTCCTAATGTTGCTCCTTTTAAAAATACATAAACAGGTGTATTCTGGTTTTCAAGAACCGAACTTGGAACAATTCTAGGTTCTGTCTTATCAACATTTATTACAATAGCTTGTCCTGCTTGTTCTTCATAATTGGTTTGATATGAATTTTTTGATTCAGTTTCAGCATAAACAGTTATTGGGCTAGCAACTATCAATAAAATACAAAATATTGCAACAATTTTAAGTTTCATCTTAGTTCTGGATATTTAAAGTTTGGATTTTGATTATTTGTATTAATATTATCATATATACTTGCTACTTCATTATTCGTCTGGGGAATCTTATCAAACATTGTATAAATTGTAATTCTATTTGAGTTTACTAAGTTTTCTCTGTTTACTTGATATTCAAATTCTGCTCCACCAATAATAACTTGGTCTAATGTAAATCCTTCTAGGGTTGTTGTTAAACATTTACTTTCATCAAAGAATAATCCCAGTACACCCCCTTTAGGAACTTTAACACATTTTTGAATTTCTTCTGGATTTATTTTAATTCCATTAACGCTTTTTGCTATTAAATAATTTGTTATTACATAATCTCCTGCAGCTAAATCTATACTTTGCGCATCTGGGTAATTAATAATATTAGAATATGAACCATCTACATTTTGAATAACTAATAACAATTGTTCATCCTGTCCAAGATTTCTTACAATTCCTGAGTTTTTTTCAATTATTCTAACATCAAGTTTTTTATTGTATAAATGTTCTAGAGTTAAAGTAACTTGAGATTCCTGGTTTGTTGAAATCAAAGAAGTTGCTTTATTATAGCCATCTTTTTCAGCAGTAATTAAACCATTCAAGCACTGTGGGAAATCTTCTTCTAAAGATGAAATTCCATCTTCATTTTTTGTTTTACCAATTGAACATGTTGTTGTAAAACACTTAAATGAAATATCCGCATTATCTAAAGGTATTACTTGGTTATTATCATTAATAGTATATGTGCTAACTTTAGTTTTAGTTAATTTTCTGTCGCATATGTTTTGACTTTCTATTGGTTCTAATGTTCCTAAAGTATTATTCTTTGGTTGATTATTATCAATTATAACCATTTGAGCAAATTGGAAATTATAATCATTTTTATTTAATGTTATTAAAATAGGATACTTAACATCATAAACAAAATGATAGTTATTTAGACATAAAAATGAACTTAATATCCTTAAAGCACCTGTCTTTTTTATTACCTCATCTCCTTTTAATATTCCATTTTCATTTGGAAATACCTGCATGTAAAATGGCCAGTTTTCAGAGTATAAAAAATTTGTACTAACATCCTTATCAACAGAGCCTATTGTAAAATAATCGGTTGTTGATGGGTCTGTTTTTACTGCCTGAATATTTCTACTAGCAATTTTTTTAAAATCGTTCTTTACTTTATTTTCATCCCATATTTTTGTATCACAAGTAAAATCTGTTTTTGAATATGGAATTTCATCATATAACACCATCATATCAATTGTTTTTTCTTCAAAGAAATTATTTTTATAAGCGTTATTATAAATATTTAATGCAGAATTGTATAATTTTCCTAAAGGTAAATTTACAGTAACTAAAAATTTGTCAAATTTCGTTGTTACAGTTCCTTTAGAAACTTCCAAATTACTTGAAACAGTAACAAATATTCTTTCATCTTGAATTTCTACTTCTGTTTTTTTGTTTTCAAAATTACCAAAATCATAGTCTTGAAAAGCTGTAAAATTATTTAAACAGTTATCTAAATTATTATTTATATAAGTAGCTAACTGATTTTGCATCTCTTGTAATGTTGGAATTTGTTGTTTTTGTATTCCATTACCGGTTTCATAGAACCAATATGGAACCTGTAAAGCATCATTCCCAAAAATATTCAGTTTATTTGAAAATGGTGCATTAGATGTTATTGGAATATTATCCTGAGGAGAATTAATATAACCTGCTTGCATACCCATTAATCTTGCACCTCTAAAAGTAATGTCACTAATGCAAGAATCAAAATAATTTTTAATGGGCTCAAATCCTTGAAGAACCTGAAGATTTGATTGTTCGCGTTCAAATTTACTTTTTAAGATATAATCTTTTAATGTAAATATTGCTACAAAAGCTATTAAGATTACTAATCCGAGAATAATGTATAAAGTAACTTGTCCTCTTTTTTTCATTTTTTTATTTTTCTCTTAAGATAATTATTTTACTTCCGCCAAATTTTTTAATATGTGCTAAATTTCGCTCTTTTAAATCATTTACTAAATCTAAAGCAGTATTATTATAAATATTAAAAAATCTGGCAATCATACTTAAATTAACAAATTTCTTGCTTTTTATAAATGTAACCAACTCCTCTTTGCTTGGTATTCTAAATCTATTATCTGATTCTTCTTTTTCATTTAAATTCCTTTCTTTATATACATTTTTAATTTCAAATTTAAAAAATTCGCATGTCTCTTTTACATGCTTTGATAATTCTTGGGCAACTAAAATGGTTCTTAATCTTCTTTTTCTAAAGCCATCTTTTATAAGGGCCATATTATACTTTGCCAATTGAGTAATAACTTTTGTATCTGGTTTTCTTTTTATTTCAACAATAACATATTTACCATTTTTATCCTTGCAGAACAAATCTATGATTCCGGTACTAACTCTTTTTTGTCTTTCAACTAGTTTTAAACCAGATTCAATTTTCCTTAAATTTTTTTCCACTTTATCTTCAATTTCTTTTTCTTTCATTTTTTATCCCTATCCCAATAAGGAGATTTGCATTTTGGGCATATTCTAATCTCGACTTTTCTAGGTATCCATCTATGCCCACAACGTTTACACTCAATTTGAAACTTATCTAAATTTATTTTCATACCTAGTAAGTATACCTTTCAAAGTATATAAA
>ERZ1292623.5259-Hain-H51-01um-R1-5259-length-10378-cov-20_pt1 | contig 10378 bp, 10 predicted proteins | sample MGYA00564398_ERZ1292623 | MGnify/ENA primary metagenome ERZ1292623 (study PRJEB36523, sample SAMEA6512633) | groundwater metagenome | collected 2019-01-07 | study: AquaDiva: Metagenomics assemblies of 32 groundwater samples
CCACCTTAGCTCAGTTGGTAGAGCAACGCTTTTGTAAAGCGAAGGTCCCCAGTTCAAGTCTGGGAGGTGGCTCTAGTTAGTTTTTTTTGCTAGAGTAATATTCACTATGAATACCAAGGAATTTATTATTGATAAAAGCGAAGAGGATAAGCTTATTAAAAGTCTAGGGATTAGAATTGATTCTGAGGCAGTTAGATTGAAGCGCTACATTGCGATGCCTGATCTGTCAAGAATGCGTGGTAGTCCACTCAAGGAAATTGTTGACCGCGCATCAAAGACAGATAGTCTTACTGGTTTTGATGTCATCAATATCCCAGAAATAGTCCCGACACATATCCTATTTGATCTATTCAATATGCCTTCTGGTCACCCCGCCCGAAGCAAATCTGATACATATTATGTTGATGAACAGAATGTGCTTCGCACCCACGACACTGTTTTTTGGTACTATTATCTAAACGATCCCGTTATTAAAAAGAGAATAGAAAACAAAGAAATTTTAGGAGCAATTTGTTATGGTAAAGTCTACAGAAAGGATGAAATAGACAATCGTCATATGAATGTTTTTCACCAGTTTGGCGGCCTATATATCGCGCCTGATGATAAAAAGACAATTACACCGGAAGATTTGAAGAATACATTATCGGAGATTGCCAAAAGTATCTTTGGTAATAATGTTGAATTTCGTTTCTATGATCATAATTTTCCATATACTGACCCGAGCTTTGAAATGGAAGCCTTTATCAATAAGCAATGGATCGAGATATTAGGATGTGGCATGGCCAGAAAGAGCGTGCTTTCAAGTTGTGGCATTGAAGGTTATAATGGCTGGGCGTTTGGCTTTGGCTTGGAACGATTGGCGATCGCCTCCATGTCTTTGCCAGATATCCGTTTGCTGTGGTCACAGGATGAACGAGTGAGAAGGCAATTACAGCTTGGAGTAAAATTCAAGGAAGTGAGTAAATTTCCACAAACGATTAGAGACATCTCTTTTATTGTTGATAAGAGCATAGCTTTGAATAATTATTACGAAATTGTCCGGGAATGTGCGGGGAACTTGATTGAAGAAGTAAAATTGCTTGATACTTACAAAGATGCCAAGAAATTCGGTGATGATAAAGTCAGTTACACTTTTAGAATAATTTATAGGTCGCCAGAAAGGACTTTGACAAACAATGAGGTCAATGTTATCCAGGAGAAAATTAGAGAGAAGACACAGGGAGAACTCAAGGCTGTGTTAAGGTAGTAATTATTGCAAGACTTTTTAATAGGTTGTAATTTTATGGGGAAATTTATGTCAAAAACTATTTCAACACATTTTTCGTTGCTTGTGAGCTTGTGTGAATATTTTAGCCCAGTATAATTATCGCATAAAGTTTCTCTAGGAAGCTGCACGAAGTAATTTTTCTCGTAGGTGTAGCGATGGGTTCGATTATAAAATAATGCACACCTAAATATGAATAATATGACTATTTCACCTATACAACCAATTAGACATGATTATGTTACCAAAGGTGAGTTTGGAGAATTTAAAGGCGAGATGCTTAATTTTCGTCTGCGATTTGATGATTTTCGGGAGGATATGTATTCTTTTAAAGAAGATATGTATAGTTTTAAAGATGAGATGTATAGTTTTAGAAATGAAATGTATAGTTTTAAAGATGAAATGTATAGTTTTAGAAATGAAATGTATAGTTTTAAAGATGAGATGTATAGTTTTAGAAATGAGATGTATAATTTTAGGTCCGACATGGAGTCCTTCAGAGTCAAAACTGAAAAACGTTTTGACAAGATTGATAGACAAATAACTGAATTTCGTGAAGAAGTTCCTCGGTATATGAAAACATTGCAAGAAGGTTTTCGTGAGGATCTCAAAACCGCACTTGAAATACATAAAAATAATATAAAAGAAGTTTAGAGATTAGCGGTATTTTCATGAAAGACAAATAAAAAACCACTTGGAAAGTTTAGGAAATAAAGAGCCCTCTTTTTCAAGGGATAAGTGATTTTTTACCTAATTTATTTATCCCCAAATTACTCTAAAAAGTGGCTAGAAAACGCTTCCAATTGACTCTCAAAAATGCTATAATTTAGGCATAAAAGAACTATATTCTTTTTTCATTTATGTCCGAAAAAACAGCTAAAAATAAGGATAAAAAGACGCCTGCGAAAGGTGCTTCTTCTGACAATTATGATGCCTCATCCATTACCGTCCTAGAGGGTCTAGAACCCGTCCGCAAGCGTCCAGGCATGTATATTGGCACAACTGGTCCAGACGGTCTCCATCACCTCATAACCGAGATTTTTGACAACTCTCGCGATGAAGCTATGGGTGATTTTGCCAATGATATTGAGATTGTGCTTCTTCCGGGAAATCGAGTACGCGTGGTGGACAATGGTCGTGGCATTCCGGTAGATGTTCACAAACAGACAAAAGTTTCAGCTTTGGAGACCATTATGACGACACTCCACGCTGGCGGAAAATTTGGCGGAGAAGGTTACAAAGTTTCCGGTGGCTTGCACGGTGTTGGCGCTTCAGTCGTGAACGCCTTGTCTACTTATGTCAAAGTTATAGTTCATCGTGATGGTGGAATTTACATGCAAGAATATTCACGTGGCAAACGCAAGTCAGCCGTCAAGAAAATCGGAGCATCAAAACTTCACGGAACGATTGTCACATTTGAGCCAGATCCGGAAATCTTTAAGGAAGGCATCAAGTTTGAGATGAACCGAATAGTTGGCCACATGCGTCAACAAGCATATCTGGTCAAAGGTCTGCGAATCAGCGTGATAGATGCTAGCGGACAAGTACCTTCTTTTGGATCAGATGACGAGGTATTTTATTTGAGAGAGACTGGTGTGGATGCGCCATCTTACACTTTCTATTTTGAAGGCGGACTTATATCTCTAGTCAAATTCACTAATCAACTTTACAAGCCGATCCATAAGAATATCTTTTATGTTGAGAAGAAAGTTGAAGGTATAGAATCTGTTGAAATAGCTTTGCAATATGCTGACGATGTTTCATCGCGCGTCATGCCTTTTGCTAACAATATTTATAACCCCGAAGGTGGTACGCATGTGACTGGCTTCAAAACCGCTCTGACCAGGACTTTGAACACTTATGCCAAAAATAACAATCTGAGCAAAAATGGCGAGGAGACATTTACGGGTGATGACGCATTAGAAGGATTGACCGCGGTTATTTCCGTGAAGTTGCGCGAGATCCAATTTGAAGGTCAGACGAAAGCTAAACTTGGTTCTATGGAAGCGCAAGGCGCGGTTGCTACTGTTTTTGGCGACGCTTTCACGGCATTTCTAGAGGAAAATCCAGATGAAGCTAGAGGTATCATAAATAAGGTTATTCTCGCCATGAAGGCTCGTAAGGCCGCTAAAGCCGCCAAAGATAGCGTCTTACGAAAAGGAGCTTTAGAAGGCATGACTTTACCTGGAAAATTAGCTGATTGTCAGTCTAGTGATCCTGCCGAATCTGAATTATTCATCGTAGAGGGAGACTCGGCCGGAGGTACTGCTAAGCAAGGTCGAGATCGCAGGATTCAAGCTATTTTACCTTTGCGTGGAAAAATCTTGAATATTGAACGAGCTCGTCTGGATCGCATGCTCGGTTCGGAACAAATTAAGAATCTGGTTTTGGCTTTTGGCACCGCGATTGGCGACACATTTGATATTTCTCGTTTGCGTTATCACAAAATAATTTTAGCGACAGATGCTGATGTTGATGGCGCGCACATCCGCACTTTGATTTTAACTTTGCTTTACAGATATTTTCGACCGCTGATTGATTCAGGATATGTTTATATTGCCCAGCCACCACTTTATAAAGTTAAAAGAGGCAAAGAAATTCTTTATTTTTATGATGAGCAGAGCAAGGTCAAAGCACTTGGCAAGGAAGTTGAAAGTCTAAGTATCGGTGAAGATTTGAGTTTGGAAGAGGACAAAGAGAGGTTGTTGGAAGCTACTGGTGATCCAGAAAATTCAAAATCCGAAATCCCAGACAAATCCGGAATTCAAAACCCAAAACAGACCAAGATTTCTATTCAGCGCTATAAAGGTCTCGGAGAGATGAATCATGATGAACTTTGGGAAACCACCATGGATCCAGAGCGACGCATTCTGCGTCAAGTTAATGTAGAAGATGCTCAAGAGGCAGATAAAGTCTTTGATATGCTCATGGGTGATGATGTCCCTGCCAGAAAATCATTTATTCAGTCCAATGCTAAGTTGGCGAAGTTAGATATTTAGTTTGTTTATTCACCATCCATAGTAGTATCTCACACAGTCCTTACTTTTAGCTTTGACTGTCTTTTTTTGTCTAATTTAGGTAATTTTAGAATCAGTAAGCCATGTTTTTCAACCGCTTCCGCCTCATCAACATCAATTTCTTCCGGTAGCTGAATTGTGCGTGAAAATGAGCCCCAATAAAGCTCACGAGCAAAATAGTCGTCTTCATTTGCCACACGCTCTTCTTCGCGAGTGCCACGGACAACTACTTGGTCACGGGTGATAGAGACATCCAAGTCTTCTGGACGAACTCCAGCAATCATGGCTTTGACCACGATCATTTCCGGCGTTTGGTAGACATCAACTGTCAACTCAGCGTCTTTTTCGGTCTCATCTTCAATCCATGAAGCTGGATTGGCACCGTTACCATTTTTCTTGATTGGTTTTGAGTCCGATCCCTCGTCCATGCGGACTGTACCGGTTAGTCGTTCAAAGAATGATCGCTTATCTTTTGACATGATAATAAATAGTTAAAAAATATTAAGATTGATATATTATAACATAATAAAGTAGGGGAGTGTGTATAACGGGGATATGTTCCGATAAAAGTTACCAGATTTTTTGCTTAACGACCTTCACTTCTTCAAATAAGATTATTAAAATAACCACAGCTCCCCAAATCCATGAGAAAGTCTTTAAGGTATCAGATGAGCCGGCGTTAATTATAGATAAATTGAATGTGGCATGTATGGCGATAGATCCACCTAGACCAATGATAACCGCCCAAATTTTTGCCATTGATCCTTTGTAGAAGACATATCCCAAAGTAAAACCAACCGCGGCAGAACTTACTATATGAAGTAAGGTCGCTCCGATGAAACGCATGTTTCCCGTCACTAAAGCCCTCGCGATTTCTCCATCAGAAAGTGGTCCTATTATAAAAAAGGCGTTTTCCAAGGCCGCGAAGCCCAGAGCAGTCACAATGCAGTAAATCATCGCGTCTATTGGTTCATCATTAAATTTACTTCGCAAAGCGATTATTGCCACTACTAAAAATTTTAGTACTTCCTCAACGGTCGCCCAGAGGGTATAACGAATAGTCGGATCGTCGTATAAGGTCGCGATGTATTTTTCAGCGAATACCGCTATAATTACGGCCAACATTCCACCTAGAAAACAACAAACTAATAACCAGCGTGGTTCTGGATGAGTACGATCTTCTTGGAGCCAAAACCAGAGCCAAATAAAAGAGGGAAGAATTCCTGATAAAAACGCGTATAAGAGAGCCGTTGAAGACATGGAGATATTATAGCAAAACGCTTGATAATATTGTAGTATTTGCTAGTATCACCAGTATGAAAACAATCATTTGTACATTAGTCGTTGTTATTATAATTTTTGGTCTGGGTTCATATAAAATAGAAGCTGATTTTGCTACTTCTACTAACTTGATTTCTTGTCCTTTGATTACGCATTTTTTAAAAAAGGATGGCAATAATGATAAAAATCAGATGATTAGACTTCAGACATTTCTTAGAGATACGGAAAGACTTAATGTTGAAGTGAATGGCGTATTTGATCAAAAAACCGAAGATGCGGTTAAGATTTTCCAAAAAAGATATCAGGAATCAGTTCTTGGTCCATGGGATGCTTCCCGAGCTACGGGTTTCATCTTCATTACCACACAGAAGAAGATCAATCAGATTGCCTGTAAACAACCCTTGACTCTCTCGGGTGAAGAACTTCAGAAGATTAACAATTACAAGAATAGAGCTGTATCCGGACAATTAGATAATCAAGTTTCGCCGGTTTATTCAGGAACTTATATAGCTACCAGTAGTGATGGGTTTAATGGCACTGATGGAGAAAATAACACCGCGTCAGTTGCCGGTACTTCAACAGCTAAACTTTTTTGGAACTTCCTAAAAGGATTATTTCGTTAGTTAGCCCCTAATCTTTTTGTTCCTTGTGCTTTAATATTCTCTTTTGACTGGGGATTATTGATTGCGCCAGTAAGCGCGATCATCAGAGCATTATCGCCTGAAATATGTTGAGATGGCAGATATATTGGGATTCCATATTCCTCGGAAATTTTATTGAATCGCTCACGGAGTACGAGGTTTGCGCTGACTCCGCCACCAATTATCATTGATTTGGCGTTGATCAAATCTATAGCTTTTCTTAGTTTGAGTTCCAATGTCTCCGCTATAGAGTCCTCAAATTCTCGCGCTAAACCTTTTTTGTAAGTTTCATTGAATAAGTTATCTTTTTCCGCGTCTCTAATCGCGTATAAGACAGCAGTTTTTAATCCTGAAAATGAAAAATTCAAATCTTTGTTCATAATCATCGGTCTAGGAAGCTTGACCATTGATTGGATATTTTGTTCGCGTGCTTCATTTGCGAGTTTAGCTAGGCGTGGACCACCGGGATATTTTAAGCCAATCAATCGCGCGACTTTATCAAAAGCTTCACCGACAGCGTCATCTTTGGTTTGACCTATGATGGTGTATTTAAAGTATCCTATTGGTGAAACAGCACTCGCGAGCGTGGATGGATTGTTTTTTTGATTATGGTCAATTTTTACTAACTCCGTATGTCCACCACTTATTAATAATGTGATGGCTGGAAGCGGTAGTGTTTTCAGTTTTTGCCATTTGCCGTCAGGTTTATCAGATTCCAGCAATGAACCGATGATGTGTCCCTCCATATGATTGACTGGAATCAATGGCACATTCCATTTTTTAGAAAGTTCTGTCGCGAAAGTTATTCCCGTCCAGAGAGCCGGTTCCAAACCCGGACCTTGGGTAACAGCTACAGAATCTATTTTTAGTTTATTTTTAGTGGCAATCTCCAAAATTTTTTCTAATAATAGTGGCAAGTTTTTTTCATGTTCTCTTTTTGCCAAAGTAGGGAACACTCCGCCATAAGGGCTATGGAGCTCTGCTTGTGAATTGATCAACGATGAAATAACCCTACATTCAAATGTATTATTTTGTATTCGTGTTTCTATGAGCGCGAGAGCGGTCTCATCGCAACTTGTCTCTATGCCTAGGATGATCATGGTGCGCGATACAGGATTCGAACCTGTGACCCTCCCCACGTCAAGGGGATGCTCTACCAACTGAGCTAACCGCGCATGTCTAAGCGAGGTCTCGCCTCGCTTACGAGAAAACTATAGCAGAAACATAGAAAAAATTCATCTTTTGAAATTATTTTTCAAGTGACACGCCCTGGTTTTTATTTAGATAGACATCGTGGACATTCACACTATCCAAATGGGTTCCATCTGAATCTTTGGTAATGGCGAGTTCCACTATATTTCCTTTCATTACCTCTGGAGAGAAATATTGATCAAAAAGTAGATTGCCGACTGAATAATAGACTGGCACTTCGCCGATCCATTCATTTTCCATAATAACATGCGGATGAGTGCCGATGATCGCGTCAGCACCAGCCGCGACAAAACTTTTAGCGTAGGATTTCATTTTATCTGAAGGCGTCTTGACATATTCTTCACCCCAATGAGGGACTACGATTGTAAAAGTATCATTTTTGGAGACTTTTTTTATTTCTGATAATACACGGTCTACGCCTGTTTGAAATGCATTATATCCGACAAAAGCTATTGTGATCTCCTTCTTTTTCACGAATGTGACAACTGGAGAATTGGTCTGTTCAAATCCAATTTGAGACGCACTGGGCAAATTATTTGAGTCTATTCTTAATGAAGTAGTAGTTCCATTCCAAGGATTGCCAAACCACTCAATACCAGCTTTTGATAGCCATTCTTGTGTTTCTTTGAATCCGGAAAAGCCAAAGTTGTCAGTATGATTGTTGGCTAAACTGACCAAAGTTATTCCTGAATTTATAAGAGCACTGATTGAATCTGGTGAAAAAGTAAAAACTAATTCATTTGTTGTCTTACCATCAATTAAGGTTTTTGATGGATTGGGAGTAATTGGACCTTCCAAATTTACGCTTACAATATCAGCTCGTCTAAAAAGTGATATAACTGATTGATCAAACAATGAATCGTAACCATTTTTTTCACCAAGTACTCGAATGTGACGATCAAACATTATGTCTCCACTCAACATCACTACTAGTTCTTTTTTGTTTTTAACTGGAATAAAAACAGGATTTTCTTTATCCGGATTATTTTCATTAGAATTGATTGCGCTTGCTTCAAGATTCGTATTTTGAATGGATTGTTTAGCTAATGGTGCTGGTTGGATATCTCTAATCACTCCAGATACCAAATACATTGATCCCCAGCCGAAAAATACCACAAAAATTGCGGTCAAGATTTTATATATTGGTTTTGGGTTGGTCATGATTACAATTCCGATTCTTTACCAAGTTCCAGCGCTACAAAACTAATTCCTTCTTTCGGCAAAATAATTTTTGGTAATCGAATAGTGATGCCAGTTTGACGAACTAAATTTCCATCATGGACTTGAAAAGCCACTCTGGGTTTTATTTTGAGTACATATTCCATTGCTTCTGATATCTTGCACCATGGTCCAGTGACAGGAAAGGCCAGAATATCCACTGGCACTTTTGGATCATGGAAAGCATCTCCCGGATAAAATAATTTGTCATCAAACATATAGCCGGTATTTTCCACTTGTTCATAATCGTCATATATTGGAGCATGTTTCAATCCGTAACCAGAAATTTTTATACCATTCAGATCCAAGGACTCACCGTCTACTAGTTTCTGGTATCCAATAGATTCTTTTTCTAAAATTACTCCAACTGAACTATTACAGATAATTACTGCTTTGGGATTGTTTCTCAAAATAAATTTTAAAGATTCAATATGAAGATGATCGGTGTGTTCATGACTAATCACGACGAAGTCAATTTTTTTTAGAAAATTTTGAGCACTCGTATAATTTCCAGGATCTATCAAAAAACGAGTACCTCGCGCTTCAATGAGTAGGCAACAATGACCGAGTTTGGTGACTTTCATAGTGATATTATATCAAATTATAAATAAATTTTGTCTAGTCAATTTGTTTGGATTTAGTAAAGACTGGTTGCTGACATATAATAAATGTGTTATTATTACTCTGAAGAAATCTAGTACAAAACTTCTAGAGGTGCACATTGAATATAAAAAAAACTTCCTTAAAAATCTTAGGTGTGGACATTGGAGGCGTAATTATTGACAGGATCAATGGCGGAACGGATACTTCATTTTTCTCCGAGAATTATCTGAACAGCAAAGCAGTCCCTGGAGCATTTGAATCTTTGCGAGAGTTGGTCGGAGGTCCTTTTGGAGATAGAGTCCATCTTGTTTCTAAATGCGGACCCAGAACTCAAAAAAAGACTCTGGAATGGCTTCATCATCACAATTTCCATTTTCATACAGGAATTAGACCTCCTCATGTTCACTTCTGTCTTGAACGACATGAAAAAGCTGGGATTTGTGAGAGACTGGGAATCACACATTTTGTGGATGATAGTCTTGAGGTTCTAAGCAATCTCACGGCTGTTCAGACGCGATATCTTTTCAACTCACATATAGATAAAATGTCTCGTCGTCCACAGTCTCTTTCTTGGGTGATCGGAGTTGATTCTTGGCAAAGAATTCTGGATAGGGAAATCTCTCGCCGATAATTGAGAACTTTTCAATCGTATTCAGCCGCCTTCACTTGATTGTGAGGGCGGTTTTTGAGAAATAAGATTAGAATCAATCGATGAAATAAGTATTTAATTTTGTCTGTAGATTTTACCCATCAAATCTTCAGTAGTTATCGTGCTTGAATTTGATATATGCTCATTACTTTCAAAATCTTTGCTGAAGTCGAGCCCCGCCTTTGGTGGGGCGAGGCAATAATCGCCCAAGATCCGAATCCTGAATTCTGGCGGTGTGTATTAAACAAAGTTCGAATGTATTTTGCTGATAATCCTGATGCCGACTAATCGCACGCGCGGAGCGCGTGGTGGCTTGAAACTGCCTCGTACGCTCCGATTGCGCTGTGATGCGAACCAATGCGCCTCGACCGCGCTTGCGGACTCGCGCGGGCAAAACCCAAAAAATTTCCTTGCATTTTCCTCGCGTCTCCTCCCCCCACCCCAGTATGAGAGAATCTACTGGGTTTTTGTATTTAGAATCGTAGCGAAAAAT
>ERZ1292623.5260-Hain-H51-01um-R1-5260-length-10378-cov-11_pt1 | contig 10378 bp, 15 predicted proteins | sample MGYA00564398_ERZ1292623 | MGnify/ENA primary metagenome ERZ1292623 (study PRJEB36523, sample SAMEA6512633) | groundwater metagenome | collected 2019-01-07 | study: AquaDiva: Metagenomics assemblies of 32 groundwater samples
CGAACACGCCTCGGGTTTTTAAACATCATTGGATATTTCTCATGCAACAAAGCCCAAAGAACCTGCTACATTATATACACATGACGGCTGGAAAGTCAAGCGCCCGCAATGGTTCAATAGCTTGGAATCACCTTAACGGTTAAGAATAAGGATATTATCAATGGTACCGTCAATTATGTTACAATCGTCGGGTATGGGCATTTATCTACCCATTTTAAGTGTCGTCGTCGTGAGCATCATTTCCCTCGTTGGCGTTTTTGCCATCTCCTTCCGGGAGGATTTGATTAGGAAATATATTTATCTCCTCGTGGCGCTCGCCGTCGGCGCGCTCTTAGGCGACGCGTTCATTCATCTCATTCCCGAAGGACTGGAGCAGATCGGCAACCCAACCATCTTTTCCCTCCTAATCATCGCCGGCATCCTCCTCTTTTTCATCATCGAGAAATATCTTCATTGGCACCACCACTACGAGTCGGCCGATTTGGATCACGCGATTCATCCGTTGGGGAAAATGATTTTGTTCTCCGATGGGGTGCATAACTTCATTGACGGTCTGATCATCGGCTCAAGCTACCTAGTGAGCCCCGAGCTCGGTATCGCCACCACCATCGCTGTCATCCTCCACGAGATCCCGCAGGAGATCGGCGACTTCGGCGTTTTGATCCATTCCGGCTTTTCGAGAACTCGGGCGCTCTGGTTTAATTTCGCCTCCGCCCTCGCGGCCGTCTTGGGTGTCGTTATTGTCCTAACGGCGGAACGATTAGCCGGCCTTCTGTCGGTTTGGCTCATTCCCTTCGCCGCCGGTGGCTTTATCTATATCGCCCTCTCTGACCTAATTCCCGAACTGCACAAAAACTCTGATAGAAAATCTCACGCCCTACTGCAACTTTTGATGATTGTCGTTGGCATCATCTCCATGCTTCTCCTCCTCAAACTAGAATAATTTCCTTCAACCTAATTCCCGATTGCGTCAACGGCTTCATCGGCCAAATCTTTCGCCTCATCGGCCAAATCTTTCGCCTCGCTATAATCCTCGTCATCAAAGGCCTCGCGCGCTTCGTCAAATTTATCCTCGGCCTCTTCGAGCAAGTCCTCGGCCTCATCCACATCGCGCCGATCATCGTCGGCTTCGTCAATCGCGTCTTTAGCTTCATCAATCGCGTCGTCGGCGTCATTGATCGCCTCATCGGCGTCTTCCTGACTCCCCCCGACTTCTTCTTGAACATCGTCGAGGTAATCATTGGCCCGCTCGGCCAAGATTAAAGCTTCGGTGAAATCCTGGTCAATGAAAGCATAAAGTGAATCAATAATTTTTTCTTCGGCTTTCTCGGCGAGCCGTGTCGCCACGGCGACATTCTCGCCGTCATCTGCCGCACTTTCAATATCATCTTCAGTATCGTCTAAAAGCGCGCGCACTTTCTTAATTAAGGAGCGGGCTTTACGCTCATCCTGGTTGGGCGCGGACGCCACGGTAGTTGGTGCTGGGGGTGGTGGAGTTGGAGATGAAGCGTTAACGGCCGGTACCCCGGGTCCACACGGCACGCCAGTCATTCCACTGTAACCGGTGGTACCGGCGCAACCGGGAATTAATGAGGGGCTCGCGGACGGTGCTGGTAAAATTGGGAAACTTGGTAAGGGGGTGGTGGGTGGTGTTGTCGTATTGGACGATATGGGAGAAATTTCCGCCTCGTAAACCCGACGCGACATCGAGCCAAAGTAACCAGTGCTCGGCAAATTGTTGGCAATCTGCCAGCGGACAATCGCCTCCTTAGTCAGATCGCGTAACTGGGTGGTCTCGTTGCCCGATGAACCACCGCCGACTTCGGTAATTCGGAAACCTTTAGCGTTGAGATGGCGTTGTAGACACCGCACATCTTCGCCTTCGTCACCGAGCTCCAGATCGCGGGTGAAATCACAACGCTCGGTGGAGGCCGTCGTCGTTTGGGCACTCACTTGGGCCACGGCGACCGCCAAACTAAAAACCGCTAACCCAACTAACATTTTGTATTTATTCATATTAAAAAATTATGACTTATAATAACTTGCCTATTATACACCACCCCCGCCAATTTCCAGCCATTTATCCACTGACGCCAGTGATTAGAGGGCGTGATAAATAAATAACCTCATTTGACTGGCAATAAAAATGAAAACTGGCTAAAATATATCTGGATTTGAACATTTCAAATTCAAAAAAGAAACATTGTCTCTTGAAAGGAGAATCGTCTTGGAAACGACAATCGCGGAAGTTAGAGATGAACCGTATGATTTAGGAAGATGTTTATTTATCGGTTCGGTTCACTTGATGATTCCCCTGGGGATTATCTTGTGGTTCATGGACATTGTCCACTGTTCATGGAGAAGTGTGGCCCTCGCACTAATTTGGTTTGAATTTAGTTGTACTAGTGTTACCGCTGGTTACCATCGTCTGTTCGCCCACCCGACCTACGATGCAACCTTGCCACTAAAGATTTTCTACCTGATTTGGGCCGCGGCGACATTTCAGGGTTCAGTTTTTGAGTGGGCTAGTAAACATCGGGCTCACCATAAATATGTTGATACTGACCTTGATCCCTACAACATCAACCGCGGTTTTTGGTATGCGCATATCGGTTGGATGTTGAGGAAAACTCATTCTGATTTCAGTTTGATCCCTGATCTCGTCAAAGATCGCCTGATCTTTTGGCAACATCGGCTTGATCTCCCGTCCGCGCTGGTCATGACCTTCATCTTACCCGCACTTATCGGTGGACTGTGGGACGAAGCACTAGGAGCGCTTTTCTTAACTGGTTTCCTCCGGCTAGTGATCCAATGGCACATGACCTTCTGCGTCAATTCAGTCGCTCATTATTTTGGTAAGCGGGACGATCCCAAGAGTACGGCCCGTGGCAGTTGGCTGACAGGTTTTTTCACTCAAGGTGAGGGTGATAGCCACGGTTATCACCACCGTCATCCGGGGGATTATCGAGTGGGGATCCATTGGTACAATTTGGACTTCGCCAAATGGTTTATTTGGACTTGCTCAAAAATGGGCTTGGCTTCAAATCTCCGTCGAGTTCGTCTCGCCAACGATTAGTTGGCGCGTAGGTAAATGCCTTGTCATCCCTCGATTTACTTTCGTCTATGGGCGAATGGTGAATCGAGGGATTTTTCTTTTTACCCCAATTGCTGTAAGATAAAACCATGATCATTGAATGGGAAACGCTTGAACATCCGCCGCGGGAGAGATCGAGTAATTGGTATTGGCTAGTGGGGGCGTTTGCTCTTATCCTCGTCGTCGGGGCGATCGTGATGAAAAATTTTCTCCTCGCCATTTTGGTCCTGCTCGGCACCTTCACGCTCATAATCGTCACCGCCCGAGCGCCCAGGAAAATCCGGATCGCCGTTTCTCGCCGCGGAATTCAGATTCACAATAATCTTTTCCCTTATCACACCCTGCGCTCCTTCTGGCTTCATGAGGACGAAGTGGAACGGAGGATTATCATTCAATCCGAGAAACTTCTCATGCCGCATATTCACCTGCCGCTTGGCGCCGAGGTGGATCATGAATCTCTGCGCCTCTTCCTGCTCGACTTCTTGCCGGAAGAACCGCATCGGCCGACCATTGTTGATCTTCTGGCCGAGTACCTGTAGATATAAATAACTGTCCCCGTAGTTCAACGGATAGAATGTGAGCTTGCGGAGCTCATGATCGAGGTTCGATTCCTCGCGGGGACACCAAGAGCGAACAGCGTGAGCGAAGAGTGTCCCCGAGCGAGCAAACTGCTTTGCTCGCGCCGAGGAATCGAACATCGGAGCGTTGCCCGATGAACACATCGGGCCGCGAGGCGGTGCCCAGGCCGAGATGAGCGACGGCGAGTCGAGAGCTGCGGGAGATTCCTCGCGGGGACACCCGCTAAACTTTCTTCTTCTGATTAACCAAGCGGGCAGCTTGAGATTTGCGGCGCGCGGCGGCGGACTTTTTAATAATCCCGCGCTTGAGCGCCTTATCAATCGCTTGGTAGACGGCCGGTAATTGCTCCCGGGCCGCCGTGGCGGCCTCGCTCACGGCGAGCGTCTTCAATTCTTTCCACGCTTCGCGCAGCGCCTTTTTCCGGCGCAAATTGAGCGCGCGCTTCCGTCGCGACCCCCGCATGGCCTTCTTCGCTGATTTCGTAATTGGCATAATTAGCTTTAAGTTAGCATGTAGACTAATGGAAAAGCAAATTTATTTTTTCTTGTAAGCCTTGTCGCGCCGATCAATATAGCACACGATTATCAAATGTTTTTCCCAATTAACTTGGTAAAATACTCGCCAATCACCAACCCGCAACTTGGAAAAGTCTTTAAACTCTCCCTTGAGGCTGATCGGGAAAAGAGAATCGAAATTAAGAGCGAACCAATCTAACTTTTCAATAATCCGCCGGCGAATTATCCAATCTAAACCACCGAGATCATGCTCCGTTTCCGGCTTGAATTCAATCGACCAAATCACCATCACAAATATTTATTTTTAATTTGGGAAAATGGAATGGTTACACCAATTCGCCCTCGGACAACTCTTAATCTCCTTTTAGCTTTCTCGGTTAGCTCAAGTCCGAGATCGGGATCACTTAACACCTCTTCAACCGCCTGCATAATCAGGGGCCTAAGATGATTTACATTTTGGGGAATAATTGGGGCAGGTAAGGTTGGCATAATTAGCTTTAAGTTAGCATGTAGACTAATGGGAAAGCAATAGTATAAGATAACGGCTATTATGATTGCGCAATTGACGGGAGAAGTGGTACGGAAGGATGGGCGCGGGATTGTGCTCAATGTGGGTGGTGTGGGTTACCGCGTGCATGTGGTAAAGGAGCATGGGGAACAAATGAAGATTGGCGCGAATATCTCGCTGCTTACCCATCTCTCCGTCCGCGAGACGGCGCTCGATCTCTATGGATTCGAGAATACTGAAATGCTCAACTACTTCGAACTCTTAATTACCGTCCCCGGGATCGGACCCAAGAGTGCCCTCGCCGTCCTGTCACTGGCCGCGCCAGAGGTATTGCGGCGCGCCATTCTTGCCGACGACACCACCTATCTCACGCGCGTCTCGGGCATTGGTCGCAAAAGCGCCGAGAAAATCATTGTCACCTTGAAAGACAAATTAGGCGGACTCGATCACGGCGAATCGAGTCTCCTCGCCGGTGAAGTCGAAGCCATGGAGGCATTACAAGGACTTGGTTACACGCTGGCGGAGGCGCGCGCGGCGTTGAAGCTCGTGCCCACGGGAATAGTCGAGGTTGGGGCGAAAGTGAAAGCGGCGCTCCAGCGTCTGGGGAGAAAATAAAAAAGTATGCGACGAGCTCTTTGGTTGGAAATAATTCTTAAGTTTGGTCGGCAAATTATCCCCCGACCAATTTTTCGCGCAACTCAACCAATCTATCACTACCTCCTCGCATTTCTAGGATCGGTGATCTATCGGCATCCTTCGCGGGCGATCGCCGTCATTTTTATCACCGGGACGAAAGGCAAGACGACAACCAGCGAAGTTATGAACGCGATCTTCGAAGCAACCGGGGCAAGGACGGCGCTCGCGAACACAATCCGCATCAAGATCGGGGACAAGTCCGAGCCGAACAAATTCAAGATGACAATTCAAGGTCGCTTCTTCGTCCAACGCTTCCTGCGACAGGCCGTAGAAGCCCACTGCCGCTATGCCATCATCGAGATGACCTCGGAAGGCGCCAAACAATTCCGTCACCGCTTCATTGAAATCGACGCGCTCATCTTCACTAATCTGGCACCGGAACATATTGAATCCCACGGTTCGTATGAGAAATATTTGCAGGCCAAGCTCTCGATCGGCCGGGCTTTGGCGCGCTCGCGCAAACCGGCGCCAACTTTAATCGTGAATGGCGACGATCGAGTGGCCAAGCACTTCCTCGCTTTGCCAATTAGTCGGATCGTCGTCTATCGCTTGCGCGACGCGTCGCCTTATGCCACGACGGAATCCGGAACGAATTTCACCTGGCGCGGGAAACGAATTCGGACGCAATTGCCCGGCCTCTTCAATCTCATGAATGTCCTCGCTGGGGCTGTCACGGCCGACCACTTCGGCGCTACTCGCACCGCCATTCGCCGCGCCGTGGAAGGGGTGACGCTCGTGCGCGGTCGGATGGAGAGAGTTGAAGCCAAAAGTTTCAACTCTCTTTGGCCTGACTTCACCGTCATAGTGGATTATGCTCACACCCCGGATTCTCTGCGTGAGGTCTATCAAACTTTTGCCGAGCGCGGGCAAATTGCGGTCTTAGGTGGCACGGGCGGCGGGCGGGACACCTGGAAGCGGCCGGTGATGGGCACCATCGCCAGCGAACATTGCCGCTTAATTATTCTGACTAACGAAGATCCTTATGACGAAAATCCGGAGGCCATTGTCAACGATATTGTCCGTGGCATTAAACGCACACCGTATAAAATTATTATGGATCGACGCTTGGCCATTCGCGAGGCGCTCCACGAGGCCCGCGCCGGCGAGATAGTCATCATTACCGGCAAAGGCACCGACCCCTTTATCATGGGGCCAAAAGGGACAAGAATACCTTGGGACGACATGGCGATTGTCCGCGACGAATTAAAGAAGCTAGCACCTAAAAGCTAAAAGCTATTTTATATGCCTGAACTGCCAGAAGTCGAGACACTGCGACGCGAGTTGGAACGCGTTTTGGTGGGTCAAATAATTAAAACGGGGAAAGTGTTTTGGCCCGGAACTGTCGCCCCCTTATCTTCTTCGGCGTTTGTCAAAAAATTATCCGGACAAAAAATCACAGCGATCAGGCGACGCGCTAAAATCCTGCTTCTCTCTTTATCTCCCAGCCAACTTACACTCGCCATCCATCTCAAGCTGACCGGGCAACTTGTTTATCACCCCCTCCAACCCCCCCAAAGGGGGAGAGATAATTCCCCTCTCCTTCGGGGAGGGGCTAGGGGTGGGGTGGTGATCGGCGGACATCCCGAAGACCCGACTAAACACACTCGAGCCATTTTTCATTTCACGGATGGCAGTCAACTTTATTTCAATGATTTGCGTAAATTTGGCTGGCTAAAACTACTATCCAGCAACAGTAAGGAGGGGTTGCTTGCCCGCCTCGGGCGGGAGCCACTATCGAAAGAATTTGGCTGGGAAACATTCAAAACTATTTTGCAACGCTACCCCAACCGCCGCCTGAAACAGACCCTCCTCGACCAAACCTTAATCGCCGGTTTGGGAAATATTTATGTGGATGAGAGTTGCTTCGCGACGAGAGTAATGCCCGATCGACGAGTTAAAAAATTGACGGACTCGGAGATTAAAAAGTTACATCGAGCGATCCAGCGAATTTTGAAATTGGCCATCAGGGAGGGCGGCACGAGCGCGCGCAATTATGTCCGGAGCGACGGCAGGCCCGGCGGCTTCGTCCCCTATCTTAAAGTTTATGGCCGGACCGGGAAACCTTGTAAAAATTGCCGCGCCCCAATTACCAAAGTCAAACTCTTGGGCCGCGGCACCCACTTCTGCCCGCAATGCCAAAAATAAGTTCACCCAATATCCAACCAACGGAAAAGGCAAATGCCGGCCGCCACCGCGACATTGAGCGATTCTTTCTGGCCGCGCATCGGGATCTCGGCAATCATGTCACACCGTTTGAGAATCGCGGGATTTATTCCCCTGACCTCATTGCCAACGATAATCGCCGTTGGGCCTTTGATTTTTACTTTTTTATAACCAACTGACTTGTCTGATTGCTCTAAAGCTAATAACTTATAGCCATTAGCTTTTAGCTTATAGGTTAAGTGAGAAATACTTCTGAATGATTTCCAAGCAATGTAATTCTCCGCCCCGAGCGCCGTTTTAGTCAAATCTTTATTGGGCGAGCCGAAGCGATCAACCGGCGTCGGCGTGTACCCGCTCAAATAAATTTTCTCGATTCTACCCACCGCATCGGCAATCCGAAAAATCGCGCCCACATTCTGGGCACTGCGGAGATTGTGAAGAATGAGACAGTTTTTAGACATCTTTATTTAATCACATTTTTTACGGCAAACTTTCGCACACCTCTCCATCCTTATCCCGATCTAATTGGTGAATATCATTATTGATTCCACCGCAAGCGACAAAAACCGTTTGCGCTTCGGCTTGGGTCTTAAAGTCAGAACAGTTATAAGCATTGCGAGAGCAAATGTATTTACCATCTGGAATCGGTGGGCTTACAGTTTGTTGAGTATTTATTGGAGTAGTTGACGCTGGTTTGATAGGGCAAACCCCGTCTGCCCACAACCCTCTTTTTGCCGCCCTCGCTTCTTTTTCGGCTTGTTTGAATTCAGTTTGGTATTTGTATGACAAGTCGTAGGTATATTCGTAGGCAAAACCTTGCTCAATCATCAATTTGTTGAAGTTAGTACCATCAGACAGAAAAACATAACGCAGAGTCCTTTGATATTTATCGAGTTCTCCTTGGGTTGGATCGGCTTCTAACTTTACCTGTTTACCGCTTAATAATTCTTTGGCTTTATTAGAAGCTTCATTACCAAAACATTCTACTGGTTTGCGGGGGTCAACAGTTTCGGGTGTGTTGATGCCGATTAAACGGAGAGTTTTACTAACCCCATCCTTACTTACCGTGATCGTGTCGCCGTCAATTACTTTTATTACTTGATAAAAATTATCAGTCGCCTCTGTCGAAATTGGGGGTGTTGCTAAAGTTGCAGGAACAGAAACAGAAGTATTGGTTTGGGGTTGAGGTGTGGTTAATTTTTTTGAACCAAGACTGATTATCACAAACACCAAAACAAGGGTATAAATTACCCAAGCCCACCAACGGAAATACCATTTTAAAACCATAACTCTATGATACTCTTAATTACTTACATATTCATACTTAATTAGAAGTGACTTATATTTTACAATTTAGCCTCTTTGTCCCCTAAACATATTTGATGCATCATATTATTATAGAGATCACCAATGGTATAGAAGTAGGGTGAAGTTTGACCATCAATCAGCAATTTTCTAACATTATCTCTAAATTTAACACGAGAGCGTAAATTTGCCATGCCAGCCGAATGTCCTTTTATCAGACTGATCGCAACATAATTAGATGGGTCTAAAAATAATTCGGCCGTTCTATCTTGAAGCGGTTTCGAAAGTTTCTCGTTTTCTTTATAAAAAGTGAAAGGTATGTCATAACCAATATAAGCTAGGGCTCCTTCATCCACGGCTTTTTTGCCCAGAACATTAAGAGAATTACAGGCACGGGCATAAACAATTTTATTGCTTAAAAGCCCAGCTTCTTGAAAAGAAATCAATGGATCATTACCTTGTCCAGCAATAAAATTATCGTTGCCATGTCCATTCATAACTACAAGCATTTTAGCATCAGCTTTTTTCTGAAGTATACCAAGAAACCTCTTTTTATTAGCCTTGTCTTTAGTAAGATCTATTAAGCTAAAGCCTTTGCGTTTACACTCTTCGATAATATGTTTACTCCACCAGAAAAGATAATAAGTTCCTGGATCATTATTCGGTCTAGTAATTAGAAGGGTGCTACTCACTAGTTTGTGATTCCTGATGTCAATTCATCTAATAATCTTCCAGTACTTAACGCTCTCAAAAATTCTAACTGCGATCGGACAACCTCCCGCCCAACCGTGTCCTCTCTCTTGACTCTCTCAATGATCTCAGCACGCGTAAAATCACCTTCATCCCCAACTGATATAGTAACATTATTAGGAATAGACAGAAGCCGCGCAATCACAAGCTCTTTAAGCTCTACTGAAATAGGCTCGTTTGATTTAGTTACCCCAGACATATTTAGAGAATATTAAGTTTCTCAATCTTATCTAAAACCTTGACTCCACGCGGTGTATCGTTGGCAATCTCAAAATAAGCGGCTTTCCACGAGACGGGTCCGTCTTCAAAAACAATGATTATTTCATCCCTAGAACCCAGCGGTAGATTGGCATAGGCCTGTAAAAATCGTTCTCTAATCGTTGGTTTTGAAAGTTCTGGGTTCAAGGTGGTTGGATCCATTCATACAATCATACACTGGTTGTTAAATCTAGCAAACGCGCAACAAACACTCAGGTTATTTCAAACCACTGGTGTTTTTATAGTATTTCTGCATTTCTTGCTCCCAGTTCTTCGGATAATAAGACAAAATTCCTCCTGTTAGTTTGATCGGGATCTTTCTGATCCTAGTATCATTATGATGATTCTCGCGAAATTTTCTATAGCTCGTAGCTAAAATTTTTGAAACGTGTTCGCTCGGCACAATCCAAAAATCTGGCTCACTCTTAAATTCATTAAGACGAACGAGTGCATAAAATCAAATCACCCCGATGCAGAGCATCGAGGTATGGTGACCGGCCGAGTCAGTGA
>ERZ1292623.5261-Hain-H51-01um-R1-5261-length-10374-cov-4_pt1 | contig 10374 bp, 7 predicted proteins | sample MGYA00564398_ERZ1292623 | MGnify/ENA primary metagenome ERZ1292623 (study PRJEB36523, sample SAMEA6512633) | groundwater metagenome | collected 2019-01-07 | study: AquaDiva: Metagenomics assemblies of 32 groundwater samples
TTAACTAAACAGGTGCCCGGCTATTTAAAGCGCTTGGTTGTAGACATAACTAAAATCTGGATCCAAGCTTGTTCGGAAGGACCAATCGAGCCAAGAAATTCGATCACCGGAGTAATCGGATCAATTTTATGTTCTTCTTTGGGGTTGTCTTCGAGTCCGTAGTCTACATAAGTTTTGATCGGGTAGGCGTCTGACTTACTTAACTTAAATTCTCCGCCCCACATCAACCACTCCGAACCCGAGGTGCCGTAGGGCGGGATTTCATTGACGTAATCTTCAACCTCATAAATTTCCACCTCGGGATATTGGGAGTAAACTTGCGTTTGAACCAGATTTTTAAAAAATTTTGGCACGCGGAGATAGAAATGGATATCCCCACCGAGCGAAACAATTTCAAGTGAAAACGATGAGCGCACAAAACCTTGAAAAATTTCGTTACTTTTATTACCGGCGTAGGTTTGATAAAAAACTCCGTTAACCACCTCCATCGCCCGTGGCGACTTGGTGATTTCTCGGGGAATCCGAACGTCGAGAAGCACCCACTGCATCTTTTTTATAAACTTGGCCCGCGTGTAGTAGCGCCACAAACGGGCGATAAAATAAAACAAAACTACCGGCGACCAATAGGGAGCCAGCTTGACCGTCATGGCGATGACTAGAAAAAAGGTCTGATTAGCAAATTTAGCCAGGGTGATCAGCACACCCTGATTATACACCAAGAAATGTTCAGGCGGCTAGATAGCGACCCTGTTTGTCTTGTCGAAAGTGCCGCGGATTTTTTAAATTGACCAAAATTGTGTTGGGTTTAACGTAACGCTCCTTAAGCACGCTTGAGAGAATGTCTTTTTCCGTCAACGGACCGTGCTCAAGCAAAATGTTTCGGATCACATCACGCACCACCCCCGGGCGATAGCCCCATTCGGTGAGAGCGTACATCCCCCGACCAACCAAAACGAAACGACGATCTTTAATTAGTTCATTATGACAAGTTGCCGGATTAGCCGAACGGCTAAACAGATCAGTAATCGCCTTGGCGACTTCCATGAAATGCATCGGTGAGCCGTGCTTGCGCAAGACCAGGAAAGCGTAGTCGCGCACGCCACGAACCCGAACGTTTGACGAACGGGCCAGTCCCCACTCCCCAACCGGATTCAACCCGAGATGTTTGGAGATAAAAAGCCAACGGCGAGCTTGGTCTGGAGCAACCGCTCGCCGGACTTCAGCCCCGCTCGCGCCGAGCAACCGCTCAACCATCTCCGGTTCGGAAAGTAAATCATCTTCGCTTAAACTGGCGCAAACCTGGCGCAGTGATTCTTGAACTTGTTCCGCCTGTTTTTCGTCAATCGTCCAACGATGATGAAATTCGTCGTTCTCTTTTAGTTTAGTGAACTCGCTACCGAGAACCAGAAGAAAGTGGATGTTATTTTGATTGGTCCGATTGTCGTCGAGATGCTTCAAAAATTCTTGTTCGTGGGCCACCCCGCCATAGTTATACAGGGCTTCTCGCAATTCGGAGAAAGTGGTTTCGGCGGCAACGAACTCGGCCGAACGACGAATCGCTCGAATCGAGAAATCCTCGATCTGGCGAACCCGTTCACGGGTAATGCCATACTTTTTACCAATGGCGTCGAGGGTTAAACGTTCTTCGGTTTCGAGGCCAAACCGTCGTTTTAAAATATCCTGGGCGCGTTCAGGTAGGGATGATAGCAGGGCCCTCGCCACGGCCTTGGGTTTGAATGAAATAGCATCTTTGATCATGTTTATTAAGTTATCTTATTTAGAGCACCTTGTCAAATGAACGTCAACTGTGGACAAAAAACAACCGCCCCGACAGTTGCCTGTCGAGGCGATTTGTGAGCGTCTTGTTTTTCCTATGAGAGCTTTGTAACAACGTTGTTCTTGCTGTGTTCTTTTGCATCAAGGGCCAACTGAACCCGGGAAGAAGCCCTCTCGCTTTCTTTGTTGGGCCGGGACACTGTCCTCGCCCTGCGATACCGGAGACCACCAGGTTCGTTTTTGTGTTTGAACTTCGCCATAATCCTTCCTCCAGAGAAAAGAAACAAAAAAACAGGGATCCAAACCAAAGCACATAATAGTCTGTTGATCTGAATTGGTCAACTAAAAATTAGACCACGAGGTTGATAAGTCGGTTCGGCACAATCACCCACTTCTTGATTGTTTGGCTGGTGAGCCAAGTTTTAATTTTTTCACGAGCTAAAACCAGATTTTTTAATTCCTCTTCGCTCAAACCCGGTTCAATTTCTAGAATTTCTCGGGTCTTACCATTAACCTGAATCACGATTTTGGTTTTGGAATTTTTTATGGCGCCAGGCCGCGGCCAGGCCGCGGTATGGATTGAACCTCGTCCACCAAGCTGAACCCATAATTCTTCGGTCACATGCGGCGCAAACGGCGACAAGAGCTGGAGAAAAGTTTTGGCCGCGGCGGCTGGTATCGCCGGTATTGATTCAAACTGGTTCAACAAGATCATTAAAGACGAGATGGCCGTATTAAATTTAAGCGCTTCGATGTCGGAGCCGACTTTACTAATAGTGAGATTGAGACTATTTCCGACTTCGTCGGTAAGTTTTAGTTTCCCGGGTTTAACTTTGTCGCTAACTAATCGCCAAACTCGCTCAATGAATCGCCGCGCCCCGACCAAACCATCCTCGCTCCAACTAATCGCTTGATCAAACGGCCCCATGAACATTTCATAAACTCGCAAACTGTCGGCACCAAAACGACGAACGATTTCGTCCGGACTAACCACGTTGCCCCGCGACTTAGACATTTTTTCGCCATTAGCGGCCAAAATTAAGCCGTGGGCCGTGCGTTTGGCGTATGGTTCCCGGCTCGAGACCAACCCCAAATCATACAAGGCCATTTGCCAAAAACGGGAATAAAGCAGGTGCAGAGTCACATGCTCCATGCCGCCGTTATACCAATTAACCGGTAACCAGGATTTTATTTTTTGGGGTGAGCAAAATTCTTTTTGGTTTTTAGGATCAAGATACCGGAGATAGTACCACGATGAACCGGCCCAGTTTGGCATGGTGTCGGTTTCGCGTCGGGCTGGACCGCCACAAATTGGACAGACCGTTTGCACCCACGACCGAATCGCCGCGAGTGGCGAGTCGCCGGTTTCCGTCGGGCGGTAATTTTTAACCGGCGGTAACTTAACCGGCAAGTCCTTGTCTGGCACCGGCACCCAGCCATGCTCGTCACAAAAGATAAGTGGAATTGGTTCACCCCAATAACGTTGACGCGAAAAAATCCAGTCCCGAAGTTTGTAGGTGACGACTGGTCTAGCATTAATTTTTTTGAGCGTGTCCGGTTCGGCAAGAGGCGCATCTTTAATCGGTAAATTGTGTTTCTGGGCAAATTCTCGATCTCGTTCATCATGCGCCGGCACGCCCATAATTGCGCCGGTGCCAACTTCTTTCATGACATATTCGGCTTCCCACACCGGCAGCTTTTCGCCGGTCGCCGGATTGGTGACCTCTTGACCGGTAAAGCGGTCGCCTTGACCCGCTACGGCGATAAAGGTGGCGCCAAAAATTGTTTCCGGCCGTGTGGTAAAAATTTCAATCTCATCAAATTTGATCCGTGCGCCCGAGCGCCGACCGATCCAGTTTTCCTGTTGCGTTTTTATTTCTGGCAAGTAATCAACCTCCTTGAGTCCGGCCAGGAGCTTGTCGGCGTAGCTAGTAATTTTGAGTAACCATTGATCCTTTTCTTTCTGTTCAACCGCCCCGCCACAACGCTCACATTTCCCGTCAATCACCTCTTCGTTAGCCAAACCAATCTTATCCTGCGGGCACCAGTTGATTGCTAGCTTTTTTTTATAAGCCAATCCCGCTTTGAAAAATTGAAGAAACAGCCATTGGGTCCAACGATAATAATTTGGATCAGAAGTATTAATTTCCCGCGTCCAATCGAACGAAAAACCGAGTGCCTGCAGTTGGCGGCGATAACGATCGGTGTTTCGTTTAGTGATTAAACTCGGAGCGAGGCCGGTCTTAAGCGCGTAATTTTCGGTCGGCAAACCAAAAGCATCCCAACCCATTGGATAAAGCACCGCAAAGCCCTCGGCGCGCCGCTTGCGCGCCAGCGCATCCATGGCGGTGTAGCTGCGAATGTGGCCAACGTGCAAACCCTCACCAGACGGGTATGGAAACTCCACCAACAAATAATATTTTTTTCGGCGCGAGCGATCGTTGGTTTGATAAAATTTTTTCTGCTTCCACCACTTTTGCCATTTTTTTTCGATCGCTTGATGATTATATTTTTTCATCCTTTTCTTTTGACCACCCGCTTCACTGCTTCGATAATTCCTCCGATTCCTAGCCCATAATGCTCCACCAGTTCGGTTGGCGTGCCCGATTGGCCAAAACGATCATCCACGCCAATAAACTCGATTGGCGCAGGCAGTTGGGCGGCCAAGAGTTCGGCCACCGCGCCGCCGAGGCCGCCAGCGCGTTGATGTTCTTCCACGGTTACCACCGCGCCGGCCCGTTTAACCATTTTTAAAATTGTTTCCGCGTCAAGCGGTTTGATCGTGTGGCTATTGATTACCGCCACCTCGATCTTTTCGTTCAACAGTTTTTTGGCGGCAATCAGGGCATTGTAAACTAGCGGGCCACAAGCGATGATCACGGCGACTGGCACGATTGGGTCAATCAGAACATTGGCTTGACCGATTACCAACGGCGACTCGTCAGTGGTGATGACCGGCGTTTTCTCACGCGTTAGTCGCAAGTAGGCCGGGCCGTTCAGATTGGCCAAGGCCAGAGTTGCCTTCTTCGCCTCGATCGTGTCGGCTGGCACCACCACCGTCATCCGAGGAATTACTCGCATGATGGCAATGTCTTCAACGGCTTGGTGGGTGCCGCCGTCTGGACCGACCGAGACGCCAGCGTGCGAACCGACAATCTTCACCGGCCGATCATTGTAACAAATCGTGGTGCGGATTTGCTCCCAATTTCGCCCCGGACTAAACATGGCGTAAGAAGTCAGAAACGGGATTTTCCCCATCGCGGCTAGACCAGAAGCCACGGTTGCTAGATTCTGTTCGGCCACGCCGATTTGCACGTAGCGATTCGGGAACTTATTCTTGAACAAATGCATTTGCGTGGACTCGGTTAGGTCGGCACACAAACCAACAATTCGTTCGTCTTTTTCCGCCGCCTCAAGCAGGCCTTCGCCAAAACCCTTCCGCACCGGCACCTGCTCGATGTTCAGATCGTAAAGTTTCGGATTAAGTTTTTGGGTGGAGTTAAGCACAGTGGATACCATTATTTTAGCACAAATCGTTCACTCACCTTAATTTGGTGTACACATTTACATTTGTCAGATTGGTGTCGGCGGTGGTGTATTTGGTTAGATAACTTTCATAACGTGGATCGGCGAGACGAGCGTAGCCCGTGCCCCACGGCACCTGATTTTGGAGGAAATCGCCGTTTTCATTAGTTTGCGATGCGGTGGCGGGATTAACTCCGACTACCGTCACGTCGGCGAGAATACTCCCGTCAACAGATTTTACTTTACCGGCGACCGATCCATTGGTATAAACACTAGCAACGTCACTCACCTTAACCCTGGAGATGCCCCCGCCGCTGAAAAAATAAGTGTTGCCAGACTGATCAGAGGTGCCGAGCGTGGCTTCGTAAACAACGTTGTTCACAAGACCCCCGACCGTGGCGCTTGAGGTTGTGGTTGTGGCACTCACATTTGCCCCCGACCAACTACTACTACCTTCAAGCCGCCACATGAGCACAATTTTATTAAGATTGGGGTCAAACTTAATTGGCCAGCGCCAGGTAATCGCTGGGGCACCGGCACTGGAGACATTCTTGTAACCGACATAATAAAGCGGCAAGCCGGGATGATGGCTTGGATCAGCCAGGTAAATAAATGCTTCTTCGTAATTTGAGTTAGCATAAATTACGCCATTTTCTCCCTCAATAAACACTTTGAGGGCGACATCGCCTTGGAAATTTCTCGTGTTACTTATCCCTAACGCCAGATCAACGGTCGAACCGGCATTAACGACGATTTGATTCTGTTCAAAATCAAACGAGGCCAGATGATAATCATCAATAATGAGATGTAGGGCCCCGCGATCAATGGCCACCGTTCCCGGATTGACCAGGCGGACATTAAAAGTGCTGACCGCTCCCGTTTGCAAACTAGAAGTTGGGGTAATGTCGGTGATAAGCAACTCGTTTGCGCCAAGACCAACCGAGAGCGCGGTGACAACTTTGGCCGTAAGATAAACGTTATCATCAAAGCTTCCATTCTTTTTTTGTTTGTCCTCGAAGTAGGTGATGGTTTCCGCTGGATAAATCGGATTCGCCGTGGCGGCTTTGATCGCGTGGTGGGCCAGCACGGTGTCTAAAAGATTGTTACCCCAAGTGCCGTTTGGTTTCTGGGTGTTGATTAAAGAAGTCACGGCTGGATCAAGCGTGTCGTCCACGGCAATTTTACCGAGCAGGCGATGCTTCCACGGAAGCAGGGCCTCGATAACCTCACTGGTTACCGGCAACATGCTCGCGCCGTCTGCCAACACACTCCAGCCGTGGCCGGGTCGTTCCATATTGATGAGATAATGCAAACCGAGCGAAGCGGTGACATTTGGTTCCTCGCCCTCGTCTCGATAATTGGCGGCGTGAAGGGCCTGGAGTGCCTTGGCTGTGGTTAATGGGTCGGATTCATAATCACGATTGAAGCTGAAGCCGCCCGTCGCCTCGTCGAGACCGCGAGCTAAATCTTCGGCGGTTGAAGTACTAACACCGGCTCGCGCCCACACTGCCAACTGCTCGGCCAAATAATCATTATTTTCAGGAATATAATATTCCAACCAGTCGAGACCGCGATCGAGAACCGCGGCGGTGACGCCGCGCGCTTGCAAGGCCTCGAGCGCGGCGACGGTGGTAATAAACTTAGTGGGCACATTACTCCCCCATGAGCCATCTTTGTTTTGTTCACCAACAAGATATTCAACCGCCCGATCGATAATCACCGAAACCGCCGGAACGCCCCGCGCCCGACTAGACGGCTTGATCTCTATCACCTTAAGACCCAAGATTTTGGCCACCGGCTCGGCCGGTGTTAGTTTGGCTGGATTTAATACCTGGGCAGTGTTGGCATTTATCACGACCGGTTCAACCATCGCGCTCTCGGCAATGGCGAGTGGCAAATAAAAAAACCAAGCGGCAACTCCCACCACCCAAAACCCAGTGAGTATCTTCATAAAAATTATTCTACAATCTTAAAACCATTTTAACGAAAAAGCAAACCGCCTGACGAGTAATTTTTGAATAAGAAAAAAGCGGCCGGGGTTTGTAAACCCAAGCCGCCCCAAAGTCGATTTTTCTGCCTACGTCATCGCATAGAAAATACGAGAACGGTCTTTTTTCCATGCGTCAATTTCTCCCTTGACGAGATTCGGGACCCGGCAGAAAGACGGCTCACCGAAACGATCGAGCATCTCATCTTTAGTGAGTCCTCGCACGCCAACACGACTCATGGCTTCGACAACGACACGCAACGTGCAGGGTTTGGCAAGAGCGATAACATCACCACCATTCACGTGCTTTTCCGCAACCCGTAATGCGCGCCGGGGGTTACACTCGGTTGCACTGATAGCTGCTGGACGGCGGCCACGAACACGACGGTACTGGGCGTGGAGAACGATGTACATCGGGCTTCCCTGTGGAAAGTAATTAAAGAGCTTCTTCATTGGTATTTCTCCAGAAAAGGTTGGTTTTTCGGTATTAGCCAGACTATCTAGCTTCTATTTTGATTGTACACCCAACGCCACACACTTGTCAAGCGGTCAAGACGAGTTGAAAAATATGGCTTTAATTTGGGGTATTTGGGAGTATTTCTATAGAATTAATAACCTTGTCGGTATCCTGCCATCTCTCCAAAGTATTTTGATAAAGCAATCCTTTTATTTCTGCTTTCTTTTCGTCGGGCATAGAGATTAGGAAATAATTAGAATCGTCAAAAAGTTTTTCTATTTTCAGGGTTTTTGAATTATTGATCGGGATAAAAACGGTTTCTTGGCCACAACCCTCGACTCCAGAGTAAAAAGTGACGCCAGCTTGAGATTTAAATTTTTCTTCATCAATTAGTGCGTCCTTTTCCATGGTCTTAATCGCTTCTCTTAAACCGGTGTCGAGATACTCTATGGAGAGATAGAAATCCGTTAATTCACCTAGTGGGATAACGGGTCCGGGGCCCTCCCCACAATATCTAGGGACAATGAGAGAAATAGAATGTTTTAGTTCTATTAATTTATCCGATTCTGTAATTGAAATTGCCGTAGATGGATATGAAAATTTAATTCCAAGATTTTTGCTTTCATATGTTGGCCATGCCTGGGAATATATTAGTTCTCCTCCTTCATAATTTCCGTCACACTCCCATTTGGCAGTATACTTCTGCAATATTAATTGACGATCTATGAGTTTGTATACTCCAGTTGTCCAGCAATCTCCCAACCCCCGACCCTTCGTTGCAGACACAAAAACATCTTTTACGGAATCATAAAACATTTCAACAACTCTATAGTTAAAAATTGACTCACCTTCTCTGTTTATTTCTTCGACGAGAAGAGGGGTATAAGTTTTTCCGTCATCTAATACGACCATGTAAGAGTATTGATAGGCGTGGGCCATACAGAACAAGATCAACACCTTGGTGCCATCGGGCATGATTTTCTCTGGTTTAATCGCCTGAACAAATGATCGAAACGGTAATTCGTCAGGAATCCCCGTCATTTCATATGGATAACACTCTTCTTTGTACTGAGCCGCTAACGGTGCCCACCTCGGATCAGAAGCGGCCAAACTTAAATCTTCTTTAAAATTTTTTTCCTTTTCTTGTTGTTCCAATTGGTTTTCAGAAATTAAAGTATCGTCTATGAGTATATAATTGTGGTTAGATAGGTAATCTTTTTCTTTACGAGACATGGTGATAATTCCTTCTTTATATTCCACAAAATCAATGTCTGACCAGTTATCTTCATTGTTAATAAATTTAATTGGCACCAGTAACCCCCCTACTTCACGTAGAATTTGATAGGAACTAAAACCTTTTTCATTCTTCGTTCGAATTAACGCTTCGCTGACCCCATCTCCGCTTATATCTTTTTGAAAAATATTTGTTTCAAAAGCTTCGGTACTGTTTTGAACCTTCTGTGCCGACTTGATCACAATGACAGGTTCGGGATGTAAGCCAATCGAAAAAAATTGATAGATACTTCTTTCTTTTGGTTTGTTTTCAACGACTAGAAAGAATGGGGTATTGCCGATCTTTATTTCTTTCGCATAGAAGTCGTACTCGAACGATTCATGATTTCCGAAACTATAATGATAATTACCAGGGAGGGTTTTTATTCTAAAATAAGGATAGATGGCTCTCAGGATTGGTGGGGCAGAATATTTTAATATCGCTTCCCTGTAACCAATGACCACAACGACCACAACCAAAACCGTCCCTAAAATTATAATTAAACGCTTCTTGTATTTTGAATTCTGACTTCTCAACATCTTCTTATTTTTATTTGAACAACTCCTTAAATTCTGGTGATGTTTCTGCCACCTCTTTCCAGAGGTAGTATTCGACACCGCTCCATTTATAGATTTGAGTGTATCGCCCCTTACCCACCATGTCTGGAGAGGTTGGAATAAGACCGAGGTTTTCTAAAGCGGGATCAATGATTATGACTTCCAAGATTCCATCACCATCTTTATCTTGAAACAAATCAGGAAATTTATCATAGCGTTTCATTAAAAAATAAAATCTATTCCATGAAGTTACATCTGAATCTGTGTGCTCAAAATTAAAATCTCTGGTTGAATCTTTTTTCTTACCGACAATCGGATTTAGCACTTTGTATGTTTTGATTTTTGGATCAAGAGATATTATCCAAAACTCTTTATCGTTGTATTCTTCCTCTATGTTTCTATACAGAGCACCTCCCTCCGAATATATGACCAACTCTTTTAGTCCATCGTTGTTTATATCCCTGACCTCTTTTATAAGTTGTTCCGGCTTCCATAAAAAAGGAGAGTTTATTTCCCAATAGATATAGTACTGGTTATTGGTTAGGTGTTTTAACATAATAATTCCGCCTTTTTCTCCATAATCATCGGCCTTATAAACTCCAATGGTTACTCTTGTAGGTGGATTATTGTCGTCCAAAAGATATGTTTGGTTCTTTTCATAAAAATCACGTTTGGTTTCGGTCATACTTTTTAAGAGACGGTATCTATTACTACGTTTCTCTGGTGGTATATTTGAAAGATCAACAATTCTATTAGTAAAAGTATTAACTTCGACCGGTGTCAGTGTCTTGTTGTTTAT
>ERZ1292623.1041-Hain-H51-01um-R1-1041-length-27678-cov-42_pt2 | contig 10372 bp, 9 predicted proteins | sample MGYA00564398_ERZ1292623 | MGnify/ENA primary metagenome ERZ1292623 (study PRJEB36523, sample SAMEA6512633) | groundwater metagenome | collected 2019-01-07 | study: AquaDiva: Metagenomics assemblies of 32 groundwater samples
CGGATCGAGAACTTTAATTTCGATTTTTCGGTTCATGGCTTCAGCCGGTACGGCGACTGGATTGTGCGGCCCGGACGCGTAGCGCGATTTCGTGCACCAGCAGGCGGGCCAGTGCCGGTTTGGTCCCCGTCGGCAGCGCGGTCGTGCCTTCGCGGTCGATGAGCAGCAGGCGATTGGTGTCTGCCTCAAAACCGGCGCCGGGTTCGCCGACCGGGTTGGCGGCAACGAGATCCAGTTTCTTGTCGAGCAGCTTGGCGCGCGCATTGGCTTCGAGATTTTCGGTCTCGGCGGCAAAACCGACCATGAACGGCGGGTGCGGGAGCGCGGCCACGCTGGCGAGGATGTCCGGCGTGCGTTCGAATTCCAGGTTGAGGTGCTCACCGTTTTTTTTGATTTTGTGCGCCGCCATGCGGGACGGCCGGTAATCGGCCACGGCGGCGACGCCGATGAAGACATGGATGCCGATGATTTCGCGATGCACGGCGTCGTGCATGTCCTGCGCGCTGCTGACGCGCAGGGTGCGAACCCGGTCCGGATCGGGCAGGGCGGTCGGGCCGGAGATCAGCGTGACGCGCGCGCCGGCTTCGGCCGCCGCCGCCGCCAACGCGTAACCCATCTTGCCGGAGCTGCGGTTGGTGATGCCGCGCACGGGGTCGATGGCTTCCCAGGTGGGACCGGCGGTAATAAGCACGTTCAGGCCATCCAACTCGCCGGTCTCGAACAGGCCGGCGCACAATGCCGTCAGTTCGTGCGGTTCCAGCATGCGCCCGGGACCGGTCTCGCCGCAGGCCTGCGAGCCGTCGCCCGGACCCAGGATACGCACACCGCGCTCGCGTAACACCGTCAGATTGGATTGCGTGGCCGCTTGCGCCCACATCTGCCGGTTCATGGCCGGCGCCACCGCCAGCGGTCCGGCGGCGGCCAGGCACAGACTGGCGAGCAGGTCGTCGGCCCGGCCGTGCACCAGCCGGGCGAGAAAATCGGCACTGGCCGGCGCGATCAGGACGACATCCGCCCAGCGTGCCAGCGCGATGTGTTCCATGGCATTGTCCGTGCTGGTTGTCGGCACCTCGTGGGTGGCGGAAGCGCCGAACAGGTCCGTGTACACGGGATGGTCGCTGACCGCGTGCAGGGTGAGGGGGGTGACGAATTCCCGGGCCGCGCGGGTCAGCACGCAGCGCACCTCGGCACCGGCCTCGCGCAGGCGGCGGACCAGGTCCGGGGTCTTGTAGGCAGCGATGCCGCCGGTGACGCCGAGCAGGATGCGCTTGTTGGTGAGCGTGGCCATGGATACATTAAGTGTACGTGCCCCCGCCCGGGGCGACAAATCAGGGAGGATCAACCATGGCCATCCAGGACTGGCCGGTGGCCGAACGGCCCCGCGAAAAACTGCTCGAACGTGGTGCCACCTCGTTATCGGACGCCGAGCTGCTGGCGATCTTTCTTCGCACCGGCGTGGCCGGCAAGACCGCCGTCGATCTGGCCCGCGATCTGCTTAGCCGTTACGGCAGTTTGCGCGAGCTGTTTCAGGTACCGGTGACAGAGCTGTGCGCCATTACCGGTCTCGGCGCGGCCAAGGTCGCCCAGTTGCACGCCGCCCTGGAAATGGGGCGGCGATATCTGGCCGAGCGGCTGAAACGTGGCGTTGCGCTGCAGTCGGTGGAGGACACCCGTGCCTACCTGCAGGCCGAACTGCGTGACCGCACCCAGGAAGTTTTCTGCTGCCTGTTCCTGGACAATCGCCATCGCGTATTGGCCTTCGAGGAGCTGTTCCGCGGCACCCTGAACGGGACGGCCGTCTACCCGCGCGAGGTGGTGCGCCGGGCGCTCAGCCATAATGCCGCCGCCGTGATCCTGGTGCACAACCACCCCTCCGGCGTGGCTGAGCCCAGCCGGGCCGACGAACTCCTGACCACGCGTCTGCGCGAGGCCCTGGCCCTGATCGAGGTGCGGCTGCTGGACCACCTGATTGTCGGGGATGGGGAGATGGTCTCTTTCGGGGAAAGGGGCCTGATTTGATTGGCTTTTACCCAGCCCCTCCCGGGCGCGGGCCTACCCAGGGCCGGGTATTTCTGATATAAAAGCGCGCTTTCCGGCCCCGAACGGGGTCGAGCGATGGAGATAGATCGATGTCCAGAGTCTGCCAGGTTACGGGCAAGCGGGTCATGACGGGCAACACCGTCTCGCATGCCAACAACAAGCATCGTCGTCGCTTCCTGCCGAATCTTCAGAGCAAGCGTCTGTGGGTCGAGAGCGAAAAACGCTGGGTACGACTGCGCGTGTCGCACCACGGTATGCGCACCATCGACAAAAGAGGTATCGATGTGGTGCTGGCCGAAATGCGCGCCCGCGGCGAGAAGGTCTGAGGGAGAGCCGGAATTCGACGAAGACACTAAATGTGTCTTCGTCGCGGCGAGCGCCTGGACAGGATGTCCAGGCCGGGGTTGAGCGAAGCGAATCCGTTTCGCCAGGGATGGCTGGATAAGTATTGGAGATAGCGAGATGGCCAAGAGCGCACGTGACAAGATCAAGCTGGTGTCGACTGCCGGCACCGGTTTTTATTACACCACTACCAAGAACCGCCGCACCACCACCGATAAGCTCGAATTCAAAAAATATGATCCGGTGGTGCGCAAGCACGTCCAGTTCAAGGAAGCCAAGATCAAGTAGTAGTTAAAGATTGCATGACATAAAAAAGCCCGGCCGTGTGCCGGGCTTTTTTGTTTTTACGGGTTCTGCGAGGGCCGAACCTCAGGCCGGTTGCCGGTCACGCAGTTCGTGGTAGAGCCGCTCCGTGCTTTCGGATGGAGAAATGCCGAGCGATTCCTGCAGGATACGCTGACACTGGGAATAGAGCCGCAGGGCCTCGGCCGGGCGCTGCAGGTGGTCGTAACAGCGCATCAGCCGCTGGTAGAGTTCCTCGGCGATCGGGTCGAGGCGCAGACCGTGCTGGTAGAGATCAGCCGCCTGCGGCCAGTGGCGTTCCCGCTCCAGCGCGTCGCCCAGGCGCAGCACGGCACGCCGTACCTTGCCGCGCAGCTGATCACGCGCGCTGATGACCCAGCCTTCGCTCGTGCCGGCCAGGAATTCTCCCTGGCAGCAGCGCAACAGGCGTTCCAGCAGGAGCGTTGGCGAATAACCCTGATCGAGCAGGCGCGGAAGATCGGACAGCAGCCGCTCCAGCGCCCAGACATCCACCCAGCAGCAGGCGGGATTGAGCGTCAGCCGGCTGTCCTGGAAGACGACGATGTCGTCGGCATCGACCAGCCGTCGCAAGCGGTAGAGCGTGGTATCGAGGTTGTGTTTGGAGAGGTCGCCTTCGGCGTCCGGCCAGAGCGCTTCCGCCAGCAGGCCGACGCCGATCCCGCGGCCACCCATTGCCACCAGTGCGCGCACCAGGTCGAGTGGTTTGCGCTGCGTCTTGCTGGTGAAGACCATGGCCTCGCCATTACGCACCAGCGCAAAACGCCCCAGCGTGTAGAGCCGGAAGCGCCACGGCCATCGTTCCGGGACCGGACCCTCGGTCGGCGGCGGGAGTTGGTGGCGCTGGATAAGTTCGCGCACGTAGTCGCTCTCGATGTCGTGCTCCAGCGCCAGGGCGCACAAGCGCGCCATGGTTTCCGGTTGCCAGTGCGTGTGGTTGTAGGCGCCGTGTTGACGGGCCAGGGCGAAGCCGCGGCGAATGGCCTCCAGACAGGCGGCATCATCACCGCCCAGGAGCGCGGACTCGGCCTCGACGATAGCAATCATGTGCTCCAGCGAGTGTGAGCGCATGGCGCGGGCGATGCCGCGCGCCCGCTCCAGCAGCGCCCCCGAAACTGGATCGCCGTGTCGGCGCTGGGCGCGGGCGGATTCGATCAGCTCGATGGCGACGAAAAACGGGCTGCCGGAGCGCTCCGCGAGTTCCAGGCCGAGCCGGTGTTTCTCCAGCTGGCCGCCGCTGTCGCCATCGGCCAGCGCCAGCCAGCCGGCGCCGTGGTAATAGATGGCGCTGTCGAGATAACGGTTGAGATTGAGCAGGGGCGCGACCCCGGCGAGCGCCTCGCGGGCCGATTCCCGATCCCCCAGCGACAGGGCCGCCATGGCCATTTGCACGCCCAGAAACACGCGCCACGTGGCGATGCCGGAATCGCCGGCCAGGGTCAGGGCGTTGCGGGCGTCGTCCAGCGCGCGCTGGCTGTCGCCGGTGATCCAGTGGTAGACCGACTTGATCAGGCCGCAGGTGATGCGGGCGAGCGGCGAGACGCCGGGTTGATCGAGCAGCGGCCGCAAGGTGTCGAGAATGATTTCACCGCGCCGCAACTGACCGGTCCAGGAGGCGTAGTACAGCAGGAGATGGGCGCCGATGAAGACCCGCAGTTCCGCGTCGTCGCTCTCCAGCACGATGCGCCAGACACGTTCTTCCCAGCGCGGTAAATCGGGATGTTGCGGCTGGCGATACACCATGGCGAGAAACAGCCGGCAGGCGACGCGCGTCTCGATCTCCGGCGTGGGCAGGCGTGGATGCTCGCCGACCAGCCGTTCCAGCTCGGCGATCCAGCGATCGAGCGGGGTGAAATCCCCGAATTCGATGACGTGACTGTCGATGATGGCGGTGGCGGCCAGAAAACAGCCGGGGACGTCGGCCGTGGCCTCGAACCGGGCATAGGCCTCTTCCAGATGCCGGCGGGCATTGACCGGGCTGACGGTCAGGCGCGCACAGCCGAGCCAGTAACCCAGCCACGGCGATTCGCTCACGACCTCGGGCGGCATGTCCTCGATCCACTGCGCCAGGGTGGCGCCGCGTCCTTGTGCGAGCAGCCGGGGCGCGAGCTTCTGGATGACGGCCGTTTTGCGTCCCCAGTCGCCGATGTCTTGCAGCAACGCAACGGCCTCCTCGCCGTATCCTTCCGTTTCCAGCCGCGCGGCGGCGCGCCGTTTGAGATTGCGCAGGTCGTCGGCGGGTAGCCGCCGTTGCGCTTCGTTGCGCAGAAATTCGCGGAACAGCGGGTGGTACTGGAAGACCGGTTCAGGCAGGTCCTGGCGCTGGGTGAAATAATTATTGCGGTTCAGGGCGTTGAGGATGCGCCCGGCACGCCGTTCCCCGGTCAGCTCGTGCACGGTGCGCACCGTCATGACCGGCAGAAACGCGGAACGCAGCAGTACACTCTGGGTGTCGGGATCGGTGCGACGGAAGATTTCACCGGCGAAATAATCGAAGATCGCGCCGGGGGTGCCGGTGCGGGGGGCCGCCAGGGGCATGCGCCCGAGGCGCAGCTCTTCGAGCAGCAGCACCAGCCCGGCGGCCCAGCCTTGGGTCAGTTCCTGCAACTTGGGCAACACCTGGCGCAGTTCGTCGCTGCGATGACGCAGACGGGCGATGCCGCGCGCCTCGTCGGGCTCCAGGCGCAATTCGTCACCGCCCATCACCACCAGCGTGCGATTGGCCCGCAGGCGCGCCATAACCGCCGGCGGTTCGCTGCGGCTGATCACCAGCAGGTGCGCGCCGCGCGGCAACAACTCGGTGGCGAGTGCCAGCACGTCGTGCAGGCGGGCATCCGCTGGGGCCTCCTGATAGTTGTCGAAGACCAGGGTGAACGCTGTCCCCAGGGAGTCATAGAGCGCCTGAAAATACTGGCGCGCGAAGGCCTCCAGCCCGGCCATCCGGTCGGGCGTCAGGTGTGGCAGGGTGTGGCGCGGCGACTGTCGTTGCAGCGCCAGGCCGAGATAGTGGAATAGGGTGGCGACGTCGCCGTCCTCGTTGTCCACCTGGTACCAGAGGTGCGGGAGTTTATGTCGGGCCAGGTGGCTTGCCACCAGTGTGGTCTTGCCGGCGCCCGGCGGGCCGACGACCCAGACCATGGGGTGAGAGGCCGCCCGCTCCAGCTCGCGCAGGAGACGGGTGCGCGCGTAAACCTCGGGAAGAACGGGGGCGGTGATCTTGGCCGGCAACGGCGACGCCGGTCGGCGGGCGCGCGCGGGTGCGGGACGACCGTCCTTGGCGCTCGACCGGTGTGTCCGGCGGGTGGGTTTTTTCCTGGTCATGCCCGTGGCATCCGTCGCGAGTATATCCGAGCACGGCGGATGGGCGAACGCCGGGAGATGGGCAAAAAAATGCGGCCCGCTTGGGCCGCAAAGTGTTACCGAGGAGGGTAAATCGTCGGAGGGATGCGTCATCCCCCGGTCATGAGCGAAACCATATCCCAGGGCTGCTCACGAATGACTTACAGCGGCGATCCGGGTTCCGGGGCGGGCGGCGAGGGGTGCCGCTATGTACAAGTGCGGGGATTTCTGCCTAAATATCGGCGTTATCACGACATATTCCGGTTTCGAGCCGTGTATTCTCTTTCTCAGCAGGTATTGCGCACCGACGCCTCCGGCATGCCCCTCGAGTGGATCGATTTCCGCGAGGCCGTGCGGCTCTACGCCCTGTGCCAGGTGGCCTACACCTGTGGGGTGCCGCTGTACCGGATCCATGGCGGCGTCAACGCTGTCTCCCGCCGCCGGTCGGTGCTCGAGATCAACTCCATTGTCGCCACCCGCGGTGATAGCCACGCCCTGCTCAAGGTGTGGTCACACTATGTGCCGCCGCTCAACAACCAGACGTTGTTCGCCCGCGACGCTCATCTGTGCATGTACTGCGGTTCGCAGTTTCCGGCCAGCGGCCTGTCACGCGACCACATCATGCCGTTGAGCCGGGGCGGCACGGATGGCTGGAACAACGTGGTCACGGCCTGCAAGCGCTGCAACAACCACAAGGCCGGACACGCCCCGGAGGAGTCCGGGATGGAACTACTGGCGGTGCCGTTCGTGCCCACCCACGCCGAGTACATCTACCTGCAGGGCAAACGCATCCTCGCCGATCAGATGCAGTTTCTGCTGGCCCACTTCCCGCGTACCAGCCCTCTCCACGCTCGTCTTAAAAGACTGAGCTGAACGCGCGCGAACCGCACGGCACGGCTGACACCCGGGGCTCCAAAAACAAAGCCCGCCAATGGCGGGCTTTGTCGTTACCGCGGCGGGCTCTTTCAGGCGCCGCGGGCAACCAGGTTGTAGCTGCGCAGTCGCTGGGCGAAGTGATGTAACGCCTCGATGCCGGTGGCCTCGGCTTCACGGCACCATTCCTGCAACGCATGAACGAGTTGTTCCTGGGAGGTGGCGGTGCGCTTCCAGACTTCCGCCAGCTTCTCGCGCATGGCGTAGACGGTGTGCAGGGTGCTGTTGCTGGCCAGGGTATGCTGCAGGCGTTGGCGCGCGGCGTCGTCGAGCAGGACATGATCGCGTACCAGCAATTGCCGGGCGCGGACCAGCAGAGTATGAGAATCGCGGTCGGCCGGATCGGCCTTGGCGACTTCCTCGCGGTGCACGCGCCGCATGACGTCCTTGGCAAACTGAGCCATCACCACGAACCGGGCCTGGATGACCGCCTTCACGGTTTCGAGGTCGATGTGCTGCTTGGCGGTGTCGCAGGTCAGTTCCGGCGGTATCTTCTTGACGCGTGCCAGTCCGACCATTTCCATCAGGCGGATGTACATCCAGCCGATGTCGAATTCCCACCACTTGGACGAGAACTTGGCGGAACTGCCGAAGGTGTGATGGTTGTTGTGCAGCTCCTCACCGCCGATCAGGATGCCGAACGGGCTGATGTTGGTGCTGGTGTCCGGTACTTCATAATTGCGGTAACCCCACCAGTGGGCCAAGCCGTTGATGACGCCGGCGGCAAAGAATGGAATCCAGATCATCTGCACGGCCCAAATGGTCAGGCCGAGCGGGCCGAACAGGGCGAGGTCGATAAGCAGCATGACGATAATGCCCCGGGCGCTGTACGGGGTGTAGAGCTTGCGCTCGATCCAGTCATCCGGGGTGCCGTGGCCGTATTTCTCCACGGTCTCCGGGTTCTTGGCCTCCAGCCGGTAGAGGGCCGCGCCGTCGAACAGCACCTTGCGGATACCGTAGACGACCGGGCTGTGCGGGTCACCCGGCTTGTCGGAGGTAGCGTGATGCTTGCGGTGGATCGCCGCCCACTGCTTCGTCACCATGCCGGTGGTCATCCACAGCCAGAAACGGAAGAAATGGCTGACGATCGGGTGCAGATCGAGCGCCCGATGGGACTGGTGGCGATGGAGGAAGATGGTGACGGAGACGATGGTAATGTGGGTCAGGACCAGGGCTACAACGATGTAGCCCCACCAGGGCAGGGAAATCAGGCCTTCGAGCATTTGTGGAAAAACCCCTCTCGGTGTATGAACGCAGCGGAGTATACAGTATGGACACGGGATGACCGCATCTCAAGTGTCATCCCGTTATTTTTAAAGGGTTTTCTTGACCAAAGTGCACCGATGGCGCCTCCACCGACCCCCGCCCTGACCACCGATATTATCATCGAGCTGAGCGACCGGCCGGGGCGCCCGATCGTGCTGATCGAGCGTCGCAACCCCCCGCATGGGCTGGCTTTCCCCGGCGGATTCGTCGACCTGGGCGAAACCCTCGAGCAGGCGGCGGTGCGCGAGGCCCGCGAAGAAACCGGGCTGGTCGTGGAACTGGTCGCGCTACTGGGTGTGTACTCGGACCCGGCCCGCGATCCGCGCTCGCACACCTGTTCGGTGGTCTACGTGGCCCGGGCCTCCGGGACACCCACGGCCGAGGATGACGCCAAGGCCGTACACGTGGTCGACCCGGCCGCGCCGCCGGGACGGCTGGTATTCGACCACGAGCAGATACTGTTGGACTACCTCAGCTACCGGGAGACCGGGGCGAGGCCGGCGCCGCGCCAATAAGGTGAACGTCCCGTTGCGGAAAGGGGATGGTGATGCCGGCCTTTTGCAGCGTCTTCCAGATATTGCGGTTGAGTTCGGAAATACAGCCCACCAGACTGCGCTCGGGATCGCTGATCCAGACGTGCAGTTCGAGGTTGATGCCGCTGTCCCCGAAGGCGGTTAGCACACCGGCCGGGGCCGGCGACTTCAACACCCGCGGGTGGTCGTGGGCCACCGCCTCCAGCAGGGCGATGGCCTTCTCCGGGTCGTCGCGGTAACTGATCGGCACCGGCAGCTTAAGGCGCACGTTGCGGTCGCCGTAGGACCAGTTGGTGATCTCGGTCGTCAGCAGGGTTTCATTGGGCACGAGGATGTCGTGGCCATCGGAGGTGTGGATGACCGCGTGCCGGGCATGCAACGCGGCAACGGTGCCCACGGTCTTGCCGAGGGTGATGGTATCGCCCGGGCGGATCGATCCTTCGAAGCCGAGAATCACGCCGCTGACAAAGTTGCTGACGATGCGCTGCAGGCCGAGGCCAAGGCCGACGCCGAGCGCACCGCCAAACACGGCCAGGGCGGTGAGGTCGATGCCGGCCGTCATCAACGCGATCAGCACAGCCCCCGTTAACAAAAGAAATTTGCCGAGCTTGGTGACGGCAATCTTGAGGCTGTCGTCGAGCGCCGGGCTCTTCATGACTCGCCATTGCAGGGCATGGGAAAGCCCGAGCGCCACGAACATCAGCACGGCGATGGAAAAAATGAAACTGGCCGCGGTCAGCAGTGACAGCCGGACTTTGCCCAGCTCGATCGCGTGTTCATCCAGAATCTGACCGATGGTCGGCAGCCAGCCGAGGATGTGCAGTACCAGCAGCAGCCAGATCGCCGCGGTCAGGGTGCCTTCCCAGGCCTTTAAGCGGCTGCCGGGGCTCAGGCTGTGGCGCAGGATAAAAACGCCGACTCGCACCAGCACCAGCGCGCCGGTGAGCAGCATCGCCGGCCGGAGCAGATCGAAGGCCAGCTCCAGGCGCCGTGACAGCACCACGGCCACGAATAGCCATATCCACAACACCAATGGGAACACCACCAGCGCGCCGCTGCGCATCGCCATGCGCGGTGCCTTTGCGGCGGCCCCCGGCCGGGTGGCGTTCTCCAGCGGCCGCCGCAGCAGGTGACTGGCCGCCCAGGCTATGACCAGACCGAACAACAGGATCAGGATCTGCCGCCAGGTCGTACCGCGGGACAGGTACTCCAGCACCACTTCGCGGGAAGGAAAGATTTCGAGCATGATGCCCTGGAGGTTTAACTGGGCGGTCGCCCGGCGGCAGCATAGTCTGCTATCCAGCGGGGGTGCAAGCCGCCGTGCCGCTGCCGTTCATGGCTTTGGCGGTACAGGCATTCACCATGCTGGATGTTCGCCGGGCCAAAGCGCGAGTCCATTCACTGGCCCGGCATTCGCGATGTGCAGGAAGCACAAGTGCCGTGAAGGCCAGGGATGGCCGAGAACGGCTACATCCCTGTACATCCGCCTGCGTCAAACGCGCATCCGTGCGCGACGCAGGCATTCGTGCGTCCCTGCACATCAAAAAAAAGCCCGCTTGCGCGGGCTGAGGAGAGAGAAACCTGGGGTCTTTGGGAAT
>ERZ1292623.5262-Hain-H51-01um-R1-5262-length-10371-cov-6_pt1 | contig 10371 bp, 9 predicted proteins | sample MGYA00564398_ERZ1292623 | MGnify/ENA primary metagenome ERZ1292623 (study PRJEB36523, sample SAMEA6512633) | groundwater metagenome | collected 2019-01-07 | study: AquaDiva: Metagenomics assemblies of 32 groundwater samples
CATGACCTTGCGATCGCAGGATTTTGAGTCCTGTGCGTCTGCCAGTTCCGCCACCGCGGCTAATTATTGACTTCGATGAAAGCTTTTTGCTTTCACCCCGACGTACGTCGGGGTCATTGCTAAAGCAATGAACAAATGCTATCATAAGCCTAGAAAATTCACCAACCAACTGGCGAACCAAACTAAAGGAGAAATGAATGAGATCTGAAATCGAAAAATGCGTAATTTGCGGAGCAGATACCCCGTACTACAAAGATACTCCGCCCGAACAACGGGAATATTATGAAAACGGCAAACAATCTTGTTCAGAATGCGCAAACAAGAAAGATTAAGCGGCCATTGGCCGCTTTTTTACTTCATCTTTGCAAGTTCAATTAAGTTCGAAAAAAGCATTGCAACAGTAATCGGCCCAACCCCTCCTGGGACTGGAGTAAAAATCGATGCTTTTTCTGCAACCCTAGAATCAATGTCGCCCGATATCTGGCCAGCGGACTCCGATGTCCCGCAATCTATTGCGACAACTCCATCCTTTACCATTTCCGCGGAGACTAAATTCGGCTTTCCAACGCCGGAAACAATAATATCGGCCCTCAAAGTAAAGCGCCGTGGATCGAGCGTATGCTCGTCAACTACGGCCACGCTAACACCCTGATTTCCTAGCCAAGCCGCAACCGGTTTTCCAACGAGTTTTCCGGCACCAACAACAACAGCGTTCTTCTCTGTAAGCTTTATGCCATAAGCCGTAAAAATACTTTTCACGGCCCCCGCCACAGGAGGCAAAATTTTGCTTTTGCCGGAAACAAAAAGGCTGGCGCTTTTTTGAGAAAGCATATCGGGGTCTTTTTCCTCCGGTAAAACGTTTGTAATATAATCAGCGTCAATATTTTGGGGCAAGGGCAATTGAATGACAACTCCCGAAATCTCTTCGGCGCTAGCCAATTTTAAAACCTCCTCGCGAAGCTGTCTTGTTGAAATATCAACTGGAAATTCATGAACCACTACGGAGACTCCGATATCGGAAGCAAATTTTTTTTTCTGATTTAAGAATTTTTCCGTAACCAAATCATTTCCGACTTTTACAATCGCAAGAACGGGTTTTTGAGCGAGACCCAAAACATCTCTCTTTAGAGAGTCTTTTATCTCTCCTGCAATCTTTTTTCCATCAACAATCATTGAAATCAAGATAAAACAAAAACAGCGGTTCGTAAACCGCCGTTTGTAGGGCTATATTTCCAACTGATTTTTAAGATAACCTGGGTCTTTTTTGGCTTTTTCCATAAGTTTCGTGATAATATCCAGTGCTTTGTTTAAATTTTCGTTCTTAAGGATCAGGTCAACCATAATTTCGTGTTGAATAGTTCCGACTTTAGCCACTCTTTCGGCATATGCCACATTTTCGAATCTCGGCGTGATAGTTCCGCCGGAAAATTTTTTAAAAGTTATGAAGTCGACTCGGTGGCAACATTGAAGAAAATAAAATTCCGGCTCCACATTATCTCCATAAAGAGCAACCCTCACAATATCGCTTTGCAGCAAATTCGTCGGCAAACATCCGCACAATTTGCCTTCCTGTATAATCCACTCTCTTTCAGCCGGCATTTGAAGCCTCCTTTATCCGAAAAAATTATACCAGCGAAACAAGCACCTTTGCAAGCTTTTTGGGATCGTGCAAAAATGGATTTCGTATTTTAGCAATGGGGTCAGCTAAGTTTACGCGCGGGTTTAAACTTACGATATCGCCCCCAACAAAACGAGGATCACTTAAAAACGGCGGCCGCAAAAAAATCTGTTTTTTAATAATATCGTTAGTATGCCGATTTAATATGTTTTTAGGAATTTTTTTGGTGTTATAAACAATGTGTGAAAATACATCCTTCCCAATATACTTTTCGAGTATCGCCAAAAAATCAGCAATCGTAAAATTATCCGTGTGTCCTGGCTGGGTAAAAATATTGGCTATGTAAATTTTCTTTGCGCAGGATTCCAAAAACGCTTTTTTAATTCCGTTCACCAAAAAATTTGGAATTATGCTGGAAAATAAGTTTCCCGGCCCAACAACTATGGCATCAGCATTTTTCAAAACCGCAATTGCTCTTTCGTTGGCTTTTGGATAGCGAGGTATTAAGTAAAGTTTCTCAAGCTCATTTCCTATTTTCAAAGAAGACGTAATTTTGCTTTCCCCCACAAGTTTGCGCCCGCCACGCAGTTCCGCTACCAGCGTAACTGGATTTAAAGTCATGGGAATTATTGAACCGCTAGCGCCAGTAAGACGAAGCAACTCGTCGACAGCTTCTTGGAAATTTCCGCCGTTTTTTTGGTAAAAAAGCGTAATCAATAAGTTTCCCAGCGTATGGCCTTGTAAAAATCCTTTTTGAAACCTTTCGTTAAGATATCCGAAGTTCCCAGAAGCCAAAGCAACAAGGCATTGCCTTACGTCTCCAGGCGGAATCATTCGAAATTTTCGGCGCAAGTCTCCAGACGAACTTCCATCGTCAGCAGTAGTAACAATGGCAGAAAGATTCAAATGATAATTTTTAAGCCCATCTAAAACCACTGACGTTCCTGTTCCTCCGCCGACAACAACAAAATGTTTTTGCTTTTCTGGCATAAAACCTCGCAAATTCTCTAAAATAAAACCCCGTTACAAGTTAACAAGTAACTTGTAACGGGGTAAAACTAGAATTTAGATAACAAAGCACCCATTGCTTCGCCAAGATTTTTGGCAATCGCGTCGGCATTTGAAGAAACCTTTGCTGGATTATCTTCGCGCAGAACTTGGACCGCGCAAACGCGCGGAAATGTTTTTTTGACGGCATCAATTACTTTTTTGGAATCATCAATCAAGATAATTTCGTCTTTTTCCGGATCGCACATTGCGGTTATCGCGTCTCGCTTTGTTGGATCTTGCGTTACTACATATCCGTCCACATGGCCCGCAAGACCAGAACCTTCTATTTTTACAGCTTGGAACCACTCGGTTCCAAGAGTCAAAATATATATTGGATAATCGAGATGCTGCAAAATTCTAAACAGCGGTTCGGTGTCCAAGAAAACAAGGCTTTCTAACATCTTCTTCTCAGATTCCAGCCACTTCTCAAGCCAAAATTTTGTTTTCCCCAGCACGCCGGTTTCTGAAGCTATATATTCATCAAGAAGCGCGCAATGCGCGTCTGCGTCAAAATAGCCTTTTACTTTCGCTTTTTCATAAGTTTCAGCCATGATTTCAAGCGGCACCCACTCGAAGCCGTTGTTCAAACCTCGCAAGAATGTAAGATACTCGGCCTTAAATTTTTTTGTATCAAACAGCGTATCATCCAAGTCCACCAGCGCAATTTTTCGCATTTTTGATCTCCTTTCTTCTGTGTAAGATTATATATTTTTTATACAAAATGTCAATACTACTCAACCGTTACAGATTTTGCGAGATTGCGCGGTTTATCGACATCGAGGCCCAAAAGCGCCGCGGTATGGTATGCAAAAAGCTGGAGAGGAATTACCGAGAGCATGGGCGATAGCATTTCCAAAGACTCAGGAATAAAAATTACATCATCGGCAATCGCCCCTATCCGCTTATCGCTCTCGGAAGCAATTGCTATAACTTTACCGCCCCTTGCTTTTACTTCTTCAATATTTGAAATAACTTTTTCGTAAATACTATCTTTTACCGCGAGCGCAATTACCGGCATGTTGCCGTCTATCAGAGCAAGCGGGCCGTGTTTTAACTCCCCCGCCGCGTATCCTTCCGCATAGCGGTACGCTATTTCTTTGAGCTTAAGCGCTCCCTCAAGAGCCACCGGAAACTGGTATTTTCTTCCGATAAAAGCAAAGTTTGAGTAACTTAAATATTTTTGAGCGAGAGATTTTATTTCAGAATCGCGCTTCAATATTTTTTCCATCTTGGAAGGCAAAGCCTTAAATTCGTGGACCATATCAAGCCCATTCGTAGAACTAGCTCCATTTTTCTTTTTTAAAAACAACGCTATCAGCATAAGCACCCCGATTTGCGACAAAAAAGCCTTTGTGGAAGCAACTCCGATTTCCGGACCCGCATGATTATAAACCCCAGCATCGGATTCGCGAGCCAATGTGGAGCCCACAACGTTTACTATTCCAAGAGTCAAAGCGCCTCTTTTTTTCGCTTCGCGCAAAGCGTGTATTGTATCGGCGGTTTCTCCGGATTGCGAAATAAAAATCGCCGTATAGTCCGGACCCATGACAGGGTTTCTATAACGGAACTCTGAAGCGCGCTCCACAGAAACTGGAATGCCGGCAATCTCTTCAAAAAAATACTTGCCCAGCATGCCGGCGTAATACGAAGTCCCGCAGGCGATAATAGATATCTGTTTGGAAGACAAAAATCTTTCTTTTACGTCTTCAAGCCCCCCGAGTTTTGCAAAGCCGTCCTCCATAAGCCTTCCGCGCAAAGAGTTTTTTAAAGTTTCCGGCTGTTCAAAAATCTCTTTTTTCATGAAATGCGAAAAACCTCCTTTCTGGGCGGACTCCGTATCCCACTCTATTGTTTGGATATTTTTTTCAAGCGGTTTTTTGGAAAGATTGAAAATATGAAAACCGTCCGGAGATACGGAAACAAGTTCATTATCGTGTAAATAAACCGCCTGTTTTGTCACGCCCACAATCGCCGAAGCGTCGGAAGCCAAAACATATTCGCCGTCTCCCACTCCCAAAATCAGCGGGGACCCCCTGCGGGCGGCTACTATTTTTTGCCCGTCTTTTTTTGAGATAACAGCAACACCGAAAGTTCCAGTAACATGCCCAAGAGCCTCGGTAACCGCGTCCTCCAGGGAAATTTTATTTTCCATTATAAGTTGGCGTTCTATAAGGTGGGCGATAACTTCGCTGTCTGTTTCCGAACTAAAAATATGCCCCTCTCTTTGGAGAGCCTCTTTGAGTTCTTGGTGGTTTTCGATTATTCCGTTATGAACTATAAAAATTTCTTTTTTGCAGTCAGAATGCGGATGCGCGTTTATGTCAGTCGGCTTTCCGTGGGTCGCCCAGCGGGTATGCGCGATAGCCAAGTTGCCTTTTGGAATGTCCGAAACCGACTTGTCCGCCGAAGCTTTAGCAAAGGCGGAGCCTTGCACGTGTTGTTCCAATTCCGCAACACGGCCGGCTTTTTTGGCAAGAAAAATACCATTTTCCGCCAAAAGCGCGACTCCGGCAGAGTCGTAGCCCCTGTATTCAAGCTTTTTTAAGCCGTCTATTACTATAGGCAGAGCATTCCTCTTGCCTACGTACCCCATGATTCCGCACATATACTAAATGCAACTATGGGTGGTGCTTATTTGTTATTCTTGTTGCGCAGCGATGGATAAACAACAATGGCTATAGCCAAAAGAACAATTGCGCCGACTATATAAAATGTTTGCAGTGGACTCATATTTAAATATTTTTCTTAGAAACAAATAAAGCCATCGACCAAGAACCAAATGTTAGGAAAATTCCCATCAACAAATATGCCGCCTGATACTCGCCTGTGAAGTACGGAATAATAAGCGAGGCCAGAAATACTTGTCCCGCCGAAACCAATATATCTTTAGCAATTTGGACTCTCTCGTCAGAAATCATAACTCTATTATACTCGCAAAATTTAAAAAGTCTACCAAAGAAAAACCGGCGCAATAGTTGCGCCGTGTTTTTTAATTTTTAGTGCCAGTGTTTTTTGGTACACACAAATATATAGCTACAGAATTTTCCACGTTGCCATCTTCAAATTCAATTTTAATACTTTCAAGTGATGACTCAGGAAACTCTTTTCTACAAATACTCACCAGATTTTCCAAATACATGCCGCGAAGCAAATATATTTTTTCGCCTATTCTTCGATACTCAGCTCTCATTGGTTACGTCCCCGTTCAAACTACCAAATTTATCAGCCGATTGGGCACAAAAATTACCTTTTTCGGCTGACTTGGTCCGAGGATATTCTTAACTTTTTCTCTGGAAAATGTCAAGGATTCAGCCTCTTTTTGCGAAATATTCTTTGTAACTTCAAATTTATCGCGCACCTTGCCGTTTATTTGGACAATGAGTTCAAAGGTTTTTTCTTTGAGCATTTCCACGTCATATTTTGGCCATATTTCTGAATGAATGGATGTTTTATTGTTTAGAACCCCTTTCCATATTTCCTCTGTCATGTGTGGTGCGAATGGAGCAAGAAGTTTGAGAAATATTTTAAATCTGTTTTCATAAATTTTTTCAGAATCAAGATCATTCATTAAAATCATCAATTGAGAAATGGCGGTATTAAACTTAAACGCACTAATATCTTCTGTAATTTTTTTTAATGCTTTATGATACATCTCTTGTTTTCTAACCGGATGTATCTTTTCTTCTGGTTCAACTCGATGTGCTGCGCCCCAAACCCTGTCCAAAAACCTTTTTATTCCGACAATGCTTTTGTTGTCCCATGGACCACCTTGTTCAAACGGCCCCATAAACATTTCGTACAAACGCGCTGTGTCGGCGCCGTATTCCGATATTACATCGTCCGGGTTTATCACGTTGCCCCACCTTTTGCTCATTCTTCTGCCGTCCGGCCCCAAAATCATTCCTTGGTGCCGCAATTTTAAAAATGGTTCCTTAAAATTCAAGCGACCTTGGTCATGCAAAAATTTTGTAATAAACCTCGCGTACAAAAGATGCGCAGTTGTATGTTCCGCGCCTATTACATATAAATCAACCGGCAACCAATATTCTAATTTTTCTTTTTTAGCGAACTCATTTTTATTTTTCGGGTCTGCATAGCGCAAATAGTACCAGGACGAATCAACAAAAGTATCAAGAGTTTCCGGATCTCTTTCCGCATCGCCGCCGCACTTTGGGCATTTTACATTCATAAATTTTTCGGAACCCGCAAGAGGCGGTTTTCCTTTTGGCCTGTAATTTTTAAGAGGCGGGAGCTTAACCGGCAATTTTTTTTCGGGAACAGCAATTACTCCGCATTTATCGCAGTAAATTATCGGAATTGGCACACCCCAATAACGCTGGCGCGAAACAGACCAATCGCGGAGCCTATACTGAACTTTTGTTTTTCCCCCCGCAAATTCGGTAATTTTATTTTTCGCATGCTCCGAAACCATTCCGTTAAAATTGCCGGAGTTTGCAAGAATACCCCTGCCAAAGTACGCCCTTTCTAAAATAAATTTTTCAAAAACATATTTGTGAAGTTCGTCGCGCACTTTTTGCTGGGCTTCTTTTTTGCTTATCCACTCAACTTTAAATTTTCCGTCCTCATCGCTTTCGAGCTTCAAATCCGTCTTTTCTTCATTTTCCAATTTGAAGTAAAGTCCAATAGCTTCAATGTTGCGCGCAACACCTCCTTTTGAAGAAGCAATATAGTGGTGGTGGATTTTTTCGGACTTTGAGATAAATTTTAAACTTTTGTAGCCCGTTTCTTCTTTTATTTCGCGTATCGCGCATTTAATTGGATTCTCTCCATCTTTCAATCCTCCTCCAACAAACAAATTTCCTCCAAGTTTCTCTCCCCAATTTATTGAAAGCAGTTTTCCATTTTTTTGATTCTCCACCAGCGCCACTACGCTTTGTCTAAATTCTTCATTGGGCCTTTCTTCTCCAGTTATAGGTTCTATAACCGCGCGGATTGGCAAGTTGAATTTTTTGGCGAACTCGAAATCGCGCTGGTCATGGGCCGGAACCGCCATTATGGCGCCCGTGCCGTAACTGCCCAACACGTAGTCGGCAATCCAAACTGGAATTTCTTCTTTGGTTGCCGGATTTATGGCCTTTATTCCTTTCAACTCAATTCCGGTTTTTCTTTGCCCTTCCGTAGCCTTGCGCGAAGTAGGGTCTTTTTCTCCCTTTAAACGTTCAAGTTCAGTTTTTTTCTTTGAGCTGTTTATATAATTTTCTACCTCGCCCCAATTTTTAATTCGCGGCTTTAATTCTTGTATCAACTTATGTTCCGGAGCTAAAACCAAATATGTCGCCCCATACAATGTATCCGGCCTGGTTGTAAAAACCTTAATAACCCCACCCGAACCCTCCCCAAAGGGAAGGGATTTTAATTCTTTTTTAATTTCTTCTACAACCGCCAATACATTTCCTAAAACTTTTGCATTGCTAAACCTAATTACCACAAAGCCATTTTGTTTTAAAAACTTGGTTCTTTCTTCGTCCTCTCCTTTCTGAAAATCATGAATATCACCATCGACTTCAACAACTAGCGATTTTTCAAAACAAACAAAATCAACAATAAATCTTCCAATAATGTGTTGTCTTCTAAAGTGAAAACCTGTCAAATTTCTTCTTAGTGATTGCCACAAAATTTCTTCAGCATCTGTTGGTTGTTTTCTCATTTCAAGCACCCTTCCTTGAAGAGCTTTCCATGTTTTAGGATCAGTTGTGTGGTATCTAAACAACCCGTAACCCGTCTCTTTTTCCCCCTCCCTTGGGGAGGGGGTTAGGGGTGGGTTAATTTTGAACTCGATTTCCGCTCCTTCCGATTTACCAACCCAATCCTCCTGTCTTTTGATTGTTTCTTCTGGCCAATCAAGCCCTTTTAAGTCGGAAAGTAATCTTTCGGCATAATCAGTAATCTTAAAAAACCATTGATTCATTTCTTTTTGGACAACTTCCGCGCCGCATCTTTCGCATTTTCCATCAACAATTTGTTCGTTTGCCAAAACAGTTTGGTCTTTGGGGCACCAATTTACTTTAGCGAGTTTTTGGTAGGCTTTGCCTGATTTGAAAAGCTCCAAAAAAATCCACTGGGTCCATTTGTAGTATTCGCTCTCCGATGTGTTAATTTCCCTTTGCCAATCATACGAAAGCCCGAACATCTTTACCTGCCTTTTAAAATTTTTAACGTTTGCCTTCGCTACTTCTTGAGGAGATTTTCCAACTTTTATCGCGTAATTTTCTGTAGGCAGGCCAAAGGCGTCCCATCCCATTGTGTACAAAACCTCTTTGCCGTTCATTCGCATAAACCTCGCATGAATGTCTTCCGCGATGTAACCTTTTGGGTGGCCCATATGAAGGCCGGCCGCAGAAGGATAAGGAAAGGTTTCGAGTTGGTAGTATTTGGGTTTTTTAGATTTGTCTTTAGTGCGATAAATTTCGCTCTTCTCCCAGATTTTCTGCCACTTTTTTTCTATTGATTTATGGTTGTAAGAAGCCATTGATTATTAAAAAATAGCAACTTTTTCACGGATTGACAACGTATGCCATTCTGCGAAACTGAAGATAGAAGGCTTTATTTTCGGAGAACAGCTCATGAAAGCGCACGAACTGCGCCGGCTTCTCCGGGAAACGGGGGAATCGGCCGCGAACCTCATAAACAAGTTTGAGAAAATGATTGACAATACCAATGAAAAACGCGAGCGAGAGCTTTTGGAAAAACTCAAAAAAGCCATTGTTGATTACAATGTCAAAAAAGTTCTTTGCGAAAAAAACGGGCTTAAAGTAAAAATCAATATAAGGCCGGCGGCAGTAAAAATAATGGTGGCAAATCCCCCGCTTGAACTTCAGCTAACCGAAAGAGACCTGCTGGTTCTTAAGGCATGGAAAATCTCAATTGAAAATTCCAAAGACTGACAGCGCGTTTTTTGTGGTTTCGCGGGCGACTTCTTCTAAAGTCGCTCCTTTTATTTCCGAGATTTTTTTAGCCACCTCAATTACATACAAAGGCTCGTTTCGTTTTCCACGGTACGGAACCGGAGCAACATACGGCGCGTCTGTTTCAAGTAAAATTTTGTCTAGCGAAATAAATTTTATCTGTTCGTCGTAATCTCTGGTAAAAGTAATGACCCCTCCGAAAGAAAAATAAAAACCCATATCTAGAAGAGTTTTGGCGTTCTCAACGGAACCGGAAAAGAAATGGACTACTCCAGAAGAACTTAACCTCCCCCCTCGCCCCCCTCCTTCGTAAGGAGGGGGGTTGTGGGGGGTAGTTACAATATTCTCTTTTAGAATTTCTATCAAGTCGGGAAACGCCTCCCGGCAATGAATCATCAGCGGCTTGCCGATCTCTTTTGCAAGTTCGATTTGTTTTATAAAAATATCTTTTTGTTTACCCTGAGCATCGTCGAAGGGCTTCATTCTAAAATAGTCCAGCCCGCACTCGCCAACTGCCACAACCTTGTTCGATGAAAGCGCTAGTTTTTTATACGCTTCGTAGTCAAATTCTTCTTTCGTGTTATCTGTGGGATGAAGCCCAACAGTTGCGTAAACATTTTCGTATCTCTCTGCCAATTCTATGGCTTTTTGAGACATCGAGAAATCTGTTCCCACCTGGACCATTCCAATGCCAGCGTCTAACGCCCGGCGGATAACCAAATCACGGTCGCTTTCGTAAGGCGAGTCCTGGGTATGCGTATGTACATCAAAAAATTT
>ERZ1292623.5263-Hain-H51-01um-R1-5263-length-10369-cov-4_pt1 | contig 10369 bp, 10 predicted proteins | sample MGYA00564398_ERZ1292623 | MGnify/ENA primary metagenome ERZ1292623 (study PRJEB36523, sample SAMEA6512633) | groundwater metagenome | collected 2019-01-07 | study: AquaDiva: Metagenomics assemblies of 32 groundwater samples
CCTCTTCCGGCTCAAGATGCACGTCGGAAGCGCCGAGCGACAAGGCGCCACCCATGATGATCTCCAGGACTCGCGAGATGCGATGCGTATCCTTACTCCCTGCGTATGTAGCGATCTCTGTGCGCACGTCATCAAGGGTCTTCAGTTTCTGGAGCATCTGCTCGATAGTTTCATTAGAAAGTGTCAGAACGCCCGCTTCGGTTTCTGTCGCGTATGAGAGATCGTGGTAGCGATCCCACGCGTGTTCGAGAGAGGCGCGGGAGACGATGTAACGCTCAACGTCGTATCCGAGATGAATAAGGTTCTGAATGCTCTGAAGTGCGTCCTGTCGTTCAGGTGCACGCATTGCAACGAGCAGTTTGCGGTTTATTTTCCGGAATGCGGCGACTTCGTTTTGCCGCGCCTCCGCTTCGGAGACGAGGCGCAACGCATCCGTGTCTATAGATTTTTTTGTTAAATCGACATATTCGATGCCGTATTTCTGTGACAACATTTCAGCAAGCTGCTCCTCTTCTTTCTTATGAAGTTCTTCAAGTCGCTCTTCTTGTTTTTTCTCATTGAACTGCGCCATTCGATACATTGTAGCGCATTGTCGCAGTTCCACTTCTTTCCCGAGCTCAATTTTGAAGACATGCTACTCTTAAAACATTATGGAAGAGAAAGAGCTCGACAGGCGAAAGGTTCTCAAGATCATTGGCGGAGCCGTAGCGGGGGCCGCAGGTTTCTCAACTGGAGCTGAAGCCCAGACTAAAAGTAAAGGTATAGCGGATCTTCCGTTGAGGGGCACGTTGGAACATCTGGAGGAGAACACCACAACTCGCTACGTTGCGGTTCTCAATGCAGAATTTGCCAAGTTCGATGCGAATACTCCTCTTGAGCAACTCCCAGAGTTGCAAAAGACAGTGGAGGCTGCGACTAAAGCTTATATCGTAGCGTTTGCCATGGACGCTGGACTGCCACAAGAACTTCCTCCCGCGTCGGTTACTGCCCACGCACTTGGGTGGGCATGGGGTCGGGCTATACACGATAAAGCGGATGAGAGGTTTCAAGGATTTCTTCAGACTGCGTGGAATGAGATGGCGCAACAGACTGCGAGTGAGGATTTGGCCCGGCGCAATCCAGGAATCTCTGTACCTCCGCCATACAAGTCTCAAGAAATATAGCCGCGCAGAGGAATAAAACGCGCGGTGCTACAATTCCTTGTGTGGGGTAATTCCTCAGTAGATTTCGGTGTGTTTACTTGATGTAATGTATGACAAAAAACAAACCTGTTGCGAAAAAAAACGGAACAGAGCGGCTCGTACTGTTAGATACGCACGCAATACTGCATCGCGCGTATCATGCGATACCAGATTTTTCGTCCTCGAAAGGTGAGCCGACAGGTGCCCTGTACGGCCTCACCTCTATGCTCCTTAAACTCATTAATGAGCTGAAGCCTGATTACATCGTCGCGTGTCGTGACCTTCCTGGCCCGACGAAGCGGCACGAGCTTTTTGAAGCGTACAAAGCAAAGCGTGTAAAAGCAGAACCCGAATTAATCCGACAACTCGAACGCGCGCCTGAAGTATTTAAAGCCTTCGGCATTCCTATGTATTCGAGCCCAGGCTATGAAGCCGATGATGCGTTGGGTACGATAGTAAAGCAACTGGAGTCAGAAGATTCGGTGCATATCATTATCGCTTCGGGTGATATGGATACCCTCCAGCTTGTGCGCGGAAAGCGCGTTCAAGTGTACACATTGCGCAAGGGCTTGAACGATACGGTTCTCTACGATGAAGATGCGGTCCGGGCTCGATTTGGATTCGGACCGGAACATATCGTTGATTACAAAGCTCTTCGAGGAGACCCTTCCGATAATATTCCCGGCATCAGAGGTATTGGGGAAAAGACAGCCGCTGAATTGATACAAACGTTCGGTTCGGTCGAGGACATATACCGTACACTTGAGAGCGACCCGAAGCAGTTCGAGAAGAAAGGAATAAAATCCCGCACGGTCGAGCTTTTGAAGCACGGCAAGGCAGATGCGGCATTTTCCAGAGAACTCGCCTCCATTCGCACAGATGTCCCCATCGTGTTCGGACTCCCACATGAGCATTGGCGGATGGCCGACCATGCACAGGCGATTGCGGATCTCTGTGACGAGTTTGAATTCCGCTCTCTGAAAAACCGCCTGCATCCAAGGTCTCCGAATGAAGCAAAAGACAAAGAGAACCAAACATCTTTAGCCTTTGCACCTTCTGTTCCAGAACAGGCGCAGAAAGAAGTTGCGATCGCACTGTGGCTGTTGCATTCTGACCTGACGAATCCAACGCTGGAAGACATTTTGCACCATACAAAATCGAAAGATTTCGATGAGGCGCGCGAACGGATATTTACAGAACTGCGCGAGACCGGACGTCTTCTCGAGGTGTTCGAGAAGATCGAGCGTCCACTTATTCCGGTAGTAAACCGAATGAATGCAGCCGGGATTTTTGTCGATGCCAACTATATGCAAGAGCTTTCGCGTGAATATACGGAAGAATTAGGAAAGATCGCGAGGAGAATATTTGATCACGCGAGGCACGAATTCAACATCAACTCTCCGAAGCAGTTAGCGACGGTACTTTTCGATGAACTCAAGATAACACCGGTACGACAAAAAAAGACACCCGGTGGCGCCCGTACAACACGCGAGGGAGAGCTCGCAAAATTATCGTCCCTACATCCGGTCGTTGGAGAGATTCTGGCGTATCGAGAATTGCAAAAACTGCTCTCTACCTACGTCCAGAAAATCCCGGATTTTATAGACTCCGATGGTCGCCTGCGCACAGAATTCATCCAGGCAGGAACGACAACTGGGCGCATGAGCTCCCAAGATCCGAACCTTCAAAACATCCCCATTAAAAGCGAGTATGGGCGCCGCATCAGGAAAGCTTTTATGGCCCCGAAGGGGAAAGTCCTTGCGGCTATAGATTATTCACAAATAGAACTGCGCCTTGCGGCGGGTCTTTCCAGTGACGAGAAATTGGGGGCCGTGTTCAAGAGAGGAGGAGATGTACACGCGGCGGTAGCCGCTGAAGTGTTCGATGTACCGCCCGAAATGGTTGATTATGAGATGCGTCGTCGCGCAAAAGTCATCAATTTTGGCATTCTCTATGGCATGGGCGCCAATGCGCTCCGTGAGACACTCGGTGGCGGCATTAGCCGTGAAGAAGCTTCAAAATACTTGTCGGACTATTTCAAGAATTTCTCCGGCCTTGCACGTTGGATCGAGCGCACGAAACATTCAGCCGCTGCGCGAGGATTCACAGAGACACTTTTTGGACGCAGGCGCTATTTTCCAGGATTTCAATCTGCACTACCGAATTTGCGCGCACAAGCAGAACGAATGGCAGTCAATGCCCCACTGCAAGGAACACAGTCCGACATCATCAAACTTGCGATGGTGCAGGCAGATGCGCTTATCGAGAAACGTGGATGGCGTGAAAAAGTCCAACTCATACTTCAGGTCCATGACGAACTAGTATACGAATTGGACGAAAAGGAAGGGAACCTAATAGCTCACGAACTTCGGCGTGTGATGGAATCTGTCGTTTCCCCTGACGAGTTGAACGGGGTACCCATAGTCGCAGAGGTTGCCATTGGGAAGAATTGGGGCGACACAAAAAGGATACAGCGGGCATAAGATGTATACTAAAAAGGAACATGCTCAAATTCTTTACGGGGACAGACAGAGAGAAGGCGCGAAATGCCATGAATGCAGAAGTGGAGCGCGTCGCTAAAAAAGTGCGCGGTGGTGTCCTGCGCATCACGGACGCACATTCGGTGGAGGATCTGCAGGCGGCGCTTCAAGGTCCCGGTATGTTCAGTACGGCGCGCGTCTTGGTGTTAGAGGGAGTCCTCGCGAATGAAGGGATGTATCCGATACTAATGGAGGTACTCCCAACCCTTTCGAAGTCCGAGGAGCCCATCTTTCTGTACGAAGAGAAACCACTTGCTGACGTACGACGCAAGATAGAAAAGTACGCTGAGGAAAGTACGAGATTCGACGCACCCGCAAAAGGAAAAGATAATTCGATATTCGACCTCGCGACGATGCTTACACGCGGTGACAGAAAAGGGCTGTGGATGAGCTACCAACGCGCGCTCGCGCGCGGCGAGCGACCAGAGGCTATCCACGGCATTTTATTTTGGGGAGCCAAGAAAACATTGCTTTCGGCGCGAAAGGATAGTTCGGAATATCGCAAAGGAGCAAAACTTGTAGCAGAACTAGCGGAATTGCCGCATAAGGCCCGGCGGCAGAGTTTCGAACTGGAATATGCGCTTGAGCATTACATACTCTCAGTTGGTCACAGTTCTCCAATTAAGTCGCAGGGGGCGTGATACGCTTACGATATATGAGCAGGAAAGTATTAGCGCCGCGTATAGAGAGAATATACACAACTGCGTTTCTGGTACTTGGCGCGGTACTCTTACTGTTTGTGTTCCCACTTAATATAAAAGCGGCAACAATAGACGAGCAGATAACCGCGAATAACGTCAAGATAAAAGCTCTGGAGAACTGCACCCAGGCAGGGTGTAACGAACAAATAGGTGAGCTCCAAAGACAGAATGCGGATCTCGCCGCAAGTAAACTAAAGGATCTAACTGTAACAATACTCGACGATGCGGATAAAATGTGTACGCCTATTGATAAGAAATGTGGTTGCGGATATAGGTGGCAGTGCACTGGCGGTCTTCTCCCAAGCTGTGCTTGTAAACCGGACATCAACATGTACAAGTGTGTGTGTTATCAACTAGTTCCGAATACCAGCCACATTGTTAAAGGCATATGCGAGGAAGAACTTCAGTGCAGGGGTCGAACCTACACTAATCTCGAAGGAAAAACCACAGGCGTTGGCGATATCGGTGGCATCGTTGGGCAGATATTTAAAGGACTCCTCGATAAGGTCATGGGCGGAGGAGGCGGAGGTGCAGGAGGTAGCACAGGAGTACCAGCCGGTTCTAGCGGCTGCACGCAGTACTACCAGGTTACCGTCCCCTCGACTGATCCATGTGCGCAATATGTTCCTCCGACATCCGGTTCACTTCTCGATTCCATAAACTCAAATGCATCAAGCCAGCTTCTTGATGCCTTAAACGCGCCATCTGAGAGCTACACAACACCGGCAAGCGTCAGCAGTCAGATAATCAGCCAGCTTCAAAGCGCAGTGGGAACGAATGTGCAAACTACCCAAAGCTCACAGTCTTCGCCAATTTTATCGGGTGCATTACAGCAAGCAGCGATTCTTCCATCGGGGACGCGCGGCGATATTGAAGTGACTGGTGCGGGCGCCACCATTTTTGCCAGTGCACGTGACTCACAAGCTAACACAGAAGTCGTCGGATTTTATGGTGCAGATACATTGGGTACCGGGCAACCGCAAAGTCTCGCCGCGCGCATGTGTCAAAATAGGCCTTGGGCTGGTTCGTTCATTTCCTACGTCATACCCCCGACATTTTTTGATGGCCTCTGCACGTGGCGTGGTTACACAGTCGGTCCACAAGGCGTTGTTGTTGCCCCCCCTCCGACTCCCGTAGTTTTCGTCCAACAGATTCCGCCCGCGCCTCTTCCAACAACCACCCCGTCCGTTGTGCCTAGCGCCAAACCCGAAGTCGATATCTGGGCAGTGCCGGAAAAAGTACCGCTCGGCGCGCGTACGTCGATTTTTTGGAATACAAGGGGGGCCGCGTCCTGTACTGTAATGAGCCCTGATGGCAGTTTCTCGGAAAACACACTATCCGGCGGAGCGGCCACGGTACCCATCACGGGAGCAACGATGTTTACCATTTCCTGCCTTGGTCCCGACGGTTCACCAGCTACGGACTACGTAACAGTGAATTTGGCCATCTAATGCACAACATTGTTGCTTGAAAGTGTTCATGTCCCCCCGGGAGGAATCGGACCTCCGTCAACTGCTTAAAAGGCAGCTGCTCTACCATTGAGCTACGAGGGGTCGCCTTCATTCTAACGGACGCAGGTACGAATCACCACTTCTCAGGGTTGTATTTACAGAGGCAAGTCAAACGCTACAGGACCTGCTCCGGTAAGAAGAAGAGTGAAAGAGAGAACGAGTGAGAGAAGTGCTGTTCCAAGTGCCACAGCGCGTAATTTCGGCAATATGAACCATGCGCCGACGAGGCATACGCCAAGAACTGCGGCAAGCTGCGTCCACGCGCCAAGAACAAGAGCAACGGCAACGGCTCCCTCGACAATTGCGAACACGCGCACGACAGTGTCGATGCTTTTAAAGTGGTGAACAGTCGCGTATCCGAATACGAAACCAAGTGCTAAGCGAATGAATAGTGCCGAGAAAGGACCTAAGAAGAGGAGCTCAGGGAAGAGCGATAACATAACAGTGCTAGTATACAGTGCCTAATGCGCGGTGAACAGAACCTGAAATATGAAAAAGATCGCTGTCTTATTACATAATGTTCGGAGTGCTCATAACGTCGGCTCAATATTTCGCACCGCAGACGCAGCGGGTGTCGAGCGCGTGTATCTTTCAGGCTATACGCCGCGTCCACTTGATCGCTTTGGACGCATACAAAAAGAGATTGCGAAAACAGCGCTCGGTGCCGATAGGTCAGTGCCTTGGAAGTATGCGCCCACACCTACGCGTTTTATTACTGAACTGCGTAGCGCCGGCTGGTCAATCATCGGGGTTGAACAGGATGTGCATGCGAAAGATTACCGCACGTTTACATCTCATCGCTCGGTCCTCTTTATCTTCGGGAATGAAGTACGCGGCTTATCGAAGGATCTGCGTTCGCAGTGCGATAGTCTTATCGAAATACCTATGCGCGGGTCAACGGTTCGGCAAGCTGACCACCCGCGACATACAGGACGCGGGAAAGAATCGCTCAATGTTTCCGTCGCGGTCGGTATAATCCTGTTTTCCGTTTCTTCGCGATTGAACGCTAATAGGTAATAGCATCAACCGCTTTCCCTTCAGCATCCAGAAGACGGATAACGTCGTGTGAATTACGCCAGAGTTCTCGGGGCGCATTGAGGTATACACGCCAAGAGTCTCCGGCAAAGCTGGAGCGATGTCGATACATTGAGACGCACCCGTTATATGAGAGTGTGTTCGCAAGGAAATTCCGGCATGATGGCGACAATTCCGGAGTAAAACTTTGAAGAGGTGCGCTACAACTAGGAAGTGTTCTCACGAAATCGATGCACGCGTCTCCATACGCGTTGATGTTCTCTGCGGAGAGGGGGAGCGCGTCTCCAGGCATAGGACACTGCTCCGAGAGGGGGGGAGAGAATGTTTGCAGTTGGTTCAGATAACCACTGCACATATTCTCGCGGAACGACGTCCCGAGGGGAGAGTAGCCCGACGCTACTTTCGCAGAAGCTCCGGGATTGAGTTGAATATTTTTCTGCTCATTCACAACGCCCATATAAAAATTGTCAGCTCCACGCGGGATATATGCGCGTACACCACTTAAGGCACTCTGGAGAGACCAACCTGTTATATCGATAGGCGTCGTATTGTCCCAGGCCGCGAAGAGCGTCACATATTCCGCGCTTACATTTTCCTCCGTTGCGGTCTCTTGTTCGATACGGATATCGCCTCGAAAAGGTGAGGGAGTACCGAATTCCCGAGCTTCACGAGCTGCCTTATCAAGATTTTCATATTCCTGTTCTAGAGCCGCGATCTCCTCTTCTGTAGTGCGCGAGTCGGAGACCCCATCTCTATTTAGCAAATGTGAAATGTCTGGACCGAGTGCCAAACTCTCCGGTTGCCACGGAAGACGCAGAAGCCCGGTAGATGTGCCGCTTCCGAGATTTGCGAATGTTTTTATCCTGTTTGCAATATTACTAATGCCGCCACTTAGGATCCAAAGTAGGACGAGCGCTATCGCGATGAAGATCAAAAGTATGATGAGTATTCTTTTGGTCATACCCTGTGATTATATCCTGCCGCTCTTCAATAATGACTGTAATTCCTCTCGGGCGACCGTGACATCATTCCAAGACGTCTTTCGGCCGCCGGGCCCTCCGATGGGATCAGTTCCTTTGCCGGTTACCAGCACAACATCTCCTGGCCCTGCGAGTTGGAGCGCCCTACGGATCGCCAGACGACGGTCAAGTAATATCTCAGGGCGCCGCGTCATTCCGTGCACGATATCTTCGATAATCTGTTGCGGTTCTTCATCATACGGATCGTCGTTCGTGAGAATCACTTGCTCGCACAAGCTTTCCGCAAGCTTCCCCATCACGGGACGTTTCCACGTGTCACGGCCGCCGCCTGCAGAACCGAGGACACAGATCTTTTTCCGCGTTCCATACGCGCCTATGAGCGCCTGAAGAGAGCCCGGAGTGTGTGCATAGTCAACGACAACAAGAAAACTCTGTCCCTCGTCTATATTTTCGGCACGCCCGGGTATGCGAGTTACTTTTTGCAACCCTTGCGCTATTTCCGCCGTGGAAATCCCAAGTGCACTCCCAAGAGTTGTTGCGGCGAGGGCATTCTTAAGAGAGAATTCTCCAGGTAGATGCACCATCATTCGCATATCATCGAACGTGAAGAAACCTTCGCGCTCTCCCGCTTCGTACGGAGTAGCGGCTGAGAGAGAGAACGGTAGGACATGTTCGACCGGAAGCGTAAGATAACGATTACTCTCTTTGTCATCTGCATTCGCAACCACGATTCGAGGACGTTTGCGCGAATTAGCGAGTGAGCGTCCTATCGAGAATTTTGCATCTGCATATGCTTGGTACGAACCATGCGACTCTATGTGCTCTGGAGCCAAGTTCATAAAGACGAGCGCGTCGAGGTCGATAAATCTGTGGCGGTGCTGGCGCGCCCCCTCGGATGTCATCTCAAGTATTGCGGCGGTGCAGCCTTCTTTCAGCGCGTTAGAGAGAAAACGTTGAAGATAAAAGCGGCCCGGCATCGATCTGCCAATAGCGTTGGGATTCGACGTGTCTCCAATTTTGATACGGATTGAGTTGATAAGTGCCGTTTTATAACCGGCCTCTTCCAAAACAGCGTTTATCAATTCTGTTGTGCTCGATTTCCCTTTTGTTCCTGTTACTGCAATAGTAAGGATCTGCCGAGCGGGGAATCCATATAAAATCGCACCCAGAAATGCGAGAGAGAGGTGGTACAAGGAGAGTGTGCTAATTAAAACCGGAGCAGGGATGAAGAATGCAAGAACGTTCTTTACTATGCGGAACATAAGCATCAAGTCAGCCGCCGATAGTGCGGAGCGCTTCTCGCAAGCGCGCGCTTCCTCCTTCTACATTACGCGGAACTTTGCGGAGAACGTCGCGCGCCTCGTGCACTGAATATCCGAGAGCACACAATGCCTCAAGCGCCTCTTCGTCGCCGGAAAGTGTTTGCGGCGTTTCTTCACTTACTCCAGCCTTGTCTTTGAGCTCAACAACTATTTTAGCCGCAGTCTTCTTTCCAATGCCGGATACCTTCGTGAGATATGTGGCATTCCCTGCGGCGATAGCGTTTCGTAGTGTCTCGACAGTCGCGATGTCGAGAATAGCAAGCGCGGATTTTGGGCCGATACCGGAAACGGTAAGAAGAAGCTCGAAGAATCTCATCTCTTCTTCATTTTGAAAACCATACAGATCCTGTGCGTTCTCTCGCACGGCAAGGTGGGTCCATAACGCCGCGTTTTTCCCAGCCTTGAGTTTTGCTAATGTATCGCGTGTTGCGGCAATCTTGTAACCGACCCCGCCCGTGGAAACGATGGCGAAGCCCATCCGAACCGCAAACACCGCGCCCTCAATCCTTCCGATCATTGTGTAAGTATCAAGTATTGCGTATTAAGTATCAAGCGAGCGAAAGTATATCGTTGCGCCGCCAGGACTTTTGTGCAATACTCTCGCGCATGGCGAATACGAGTTCAGCGAAAAAAGCACAGCGCGGGGCGCTCCGTCGTCGCGTTTTTAATGCGCGTCGCAAAAGTGCTATGAAAGATATGGTGAAGGAGATCTCAAAACTGGTGGGAGAGAAAAACGCCGAGAAAGCGGTAGCACTACTCCCCGCAACTCAAGGGGCGATCGATAAAGCCGCAAAACAAGGGGTCATAAAAGCGAACGCTGCAGCGCGCATTAAGGCACGAATTGCAAAACGAATTCGCGCGATTGCAGGATAGTTCCGTCGAACAGATTCTCTGTGATTTTTGTGCGGGTGCTCTTCGGCTTTTGGGAAACCCTCGATTTTCCCATTCCTTCCTACACGGGAAACCAGCAGGTTTCCCGACCCCTTCCTCTGCCGAGAGCATTCGTTCGCTTCACTCACTTCATGCTCTCGGCGGTCATCTCCCGCGACTAAACTTTCGCCGTCGCGAAAGTTTGTCTGGGCACCGCCTCGCGGTCGCG
>ERZ1292623.5264-Hain-H51-01um-R1-5264-length-10367-cov-10_pt1 | contig 10367 bp, 15 predicted proteins | sample MGYA00564398_ERZ1292623 | MGnify/ENA primary metagenome ERZ1292623 (study PRJEB36523, sample SAMEA6512633) | groundwater metagenome | collected 2019-01-07 | study: AquaDiva: Metagenomics assemblies of 32 groundwater samples
CATATCCCGCGCCTATTCCTGATAAAAATGTTAGCGCAAGTGCAATGATTGTTAGAAATAAAGCATATATAAAATAATAAGAATAACCAAATAGTAGAACGGTTGTTGCTAATGAGGGACCATGCAGAAGAACAAAAGAAGTAATTCCTGGACCAAAAATATATTCATCAAGGAAGCTCATAATTAATGCAATTATCAAATTGACAATTAAATAAACCGCTCCCCATTTGTATTTATATAGGGAATCTTTTTTCATGAGGGAATTAGGAGGAGATTATTTTTAAGCCTTTTTGTTCTCTTCCGCGACTTTTTTTTCTGTGTTTTCTTTTTCGCTGATAATTTCAAAGACGCGAATTTCGCAGAGTGCGAGAGGATAGATTTTCTTTAGTTTTACTGCGAGCTGCTTCTGAATTTTATTTGATATTATGTCGGCAAAGAGCTCTTGGGCAGGTCTTGTTTTAATGTATGATACTAGATATTCTCTAGCTGTCTTGCGCAATACTTTTAAAATTGTCCGAGATACTCTTTTTCTTGTGATAAAAAAAGGTTTTATTCTTATAAGTGAATCTTTGCATTCTGTGTCGAATGAATCCTCTCCATAGTCTATGCCATTTCTCATTACTTTTTGGATGTAAGAATTTAATAATTCTATACTCTCTGGGAAGGCCTGCAGTTTATTATCAGAGGATTTTATTCTTAACTTAAGCTCGAAGCTTTTTCCCCGGAGTGTCTTTGTCAAGTCGAGCTTTACAACTCTTCCTTCTATTTCTTCAGGGCCTGATGAATAAACGTGAATTGGAGTCGAGGTTATGGGAGCTATGACTTCATAAAAAGTTTTTTTTACGCTTTTTTTTGAGAGTGTGCTTTTTGTCATTTTATTTAGCTAGAGCCTGTCCTATTTCTATTTTCGATGTTCTTACTGATTTACTTATTCCCTTTGCTTTTTTACATTCTTTACATGTGTATATTATTGTCATTCTTTTTGTGATTTTTGATTTTCTTTTCCAGGATTTTACTGCGGGTTTGCTGTATCTTCCTTTATTTCCTGTTCCACTTCTGAGACCTCTTGCTTTTACCCTATATGGCGAGCCTCTAGACAATGGGTGAGTTGTGGACCTTGATTTTTGCTTTGCTATAGATATTATTTGAGCTGTATGCTTTTTGCAGTAAGGACAGTACCTGTTTGTTTGTTTTGGAAGTTTCATACTTAATTGTAAAAAGACCAATATAAAGATTGATATTTTTAGATATGGTGGGTTAGAGTGGTTTTTAAAGGTTTTTATTTTTTTGGGTTTGCAGACAAAACCATAAACTTTTTAAGGGGCTATCGTGAGAGTAGTTGATGAATGAACTAAGTGAGCAAGAAATTGAGAAGGCTGATTCTGAGGGAGCAGAGTCTTTAGGTGTAGTTAAACCAAGCTGGATAAAAATTAAGCCTGCTGAGCTTGAGAAGGTTGTTTTAGAGCTGGCAAAACGCGGCGAAACTCCTGCAAAAATAGGGCTGCTTTTGAGAGATAAACATGGTGTTCCAAGTGTTAAATTGTTTGGAAAAAGGATAACAAAAATAATCAAGAGCAATGATGTCAAATATAAGTCTGAAAAGGATATTCTGGATGGACATATTGGAAAATTAAAAAATCATATTTCTAAGAATAAGCATGATTATACTGCTTCAAGATCTTTGTCAAAGAAGCTATGGGTCTTGCATAAGTTTGAAAAACAATAGAATTGGATTATGCTGATGAGCGAATAGAGGAGGAGAGGATGATAGAACTAATTAATTCGGCTGTTAAGAAGATCGAAGATTTGAGCAGGAAAAAATACCTTAGGATTATAAGCCATTTTGATACGGATGGAATTACTTCTGCGGCTATATTTTCCAGAGCTTTGGAGAGAGCTGGGAAAAAGTTTTCTTTGGAGATTGTCAAGGGTTTAGATGAAAACATGATTAATAAACTGCCGGAGGAAGATGTTTTGATATTTTTAGACCTGGCTTCTGGAAGCTTGGAGCATCTTCGGAACAGGAAGAATGATATTTTTGTTCTTGACCATCATGAAATAGTTCAAGAGATTCCCGGGAATGTATTTATGGTAAATCCTTTTTTAAACGGGCACGAGCCTGTTTCCAGTGCGGCTTTATGCTATTTGTTTGCGAAGAGTTTGTCCTTGCAGAATAAAGATCTTGCTAGTTTAGCTGTTATTGGAATGGTTGGAGATTTGCATGACAAATTGATAGGGAAGGTATTTGGGGAGATACTAACTGATGCTGAGACAGTTGTAAAAAAAGGATTACTAGTTTATCCTTCAACAAGACCTCTGGACAGGGCGCTGGAGTATTCTTCTACACCTTATATTCCCGGCGTTAGTGGCTCGAGAAGCGGCGTGGTTGAATTATTGAGGGATGCAGGCATAGAGATTGTTAATGGAAAGTATAAATCCCTTTATGAGCTGAGTGATGAGGAGATGACCCGGATTATAACTGCTGTTATGCTAAGAAATAAAGGATCTTCTTTTAGGGAGGATATTGTCGGCAATTTGTATCTGCTGAAGTTTTTTAATAAGCTGGAGGATACCCGGGAAATATCTGCTTTGATAAATGCATGCAGCAGAATGGACCATCCGGAAATTGCTCTGGGATTCTGCCTGGGCAACAGGAATTTTAGAGCAGAAGCTGAGAAAATTTATATTAGCTACAAACAGAATCTTGTTTCTGCTTTAAAGTTTGTTTCTGAGAGCGATAAAATTTCAGGGAAGGATTATGTTATTATCAATGCACAGGATAAAATAAAGGATACTATTATAGGCACTGTTGCTTCGATTATCTCTCATTCTCCTTTCTATAAGGAGGGGCTTGTTATTGTTGCACTTGCTTATAATGAAGACAAGATAAAGGTTTCTGCCAGAATTGCCGGAAGAAAGGGAAGAAATGTAAGAGAGGTTCTGCATAAAGTCGTTGTTCCCCTTGGAGGGGAAGTTGGGGGGCATCCGAATGCTGCGGGGTGTTTGATATCCCGCGCCAGGGAGAATGAATTTATTGTTGAATTAAGGAAGGTTCTTGATGTTGAATTAGTAAAAGTTTAAAAGTATGATTTGGTGATATTTTTTATGATAAACACCTTTGGAGGAAAGTTTTTGGAAGTAGTTTGCAGCAGATGCAAAAACACGCAGACAATTTATGGAAAGTGCTCCAGCAGAGTCAAATGTGACAAGTGCAATAAGCTTTTAGTTGATAATACCGGCGGTCGGGCGCGCATTAGAGCATTTGTTAAGGAGGTTTTTTCATGAGTTTAAAGGAAGATGACCTCGTTTTATGCACTGTAAAGTCCAGCGGCGGCACAACTGTCTTTTTGGAAATAGACGGATATAAAGATTATCATGCCACAATTGTTTTTTCTGAGGTGGCTGCAGGGAGAATTAGAAATCTAAGAGAGTATGTTTCTCCTGGGAAAAAGATTGTATGCAAGGTTTTGAAGGTATTTAATGACCATATTGAATTGAGCCTGAGGAGAGTTACTTCTAAAGAGCGCGAGGAAGTTCTAGAGAGAAACAGGAGGGAGCATGCTTTGAGGAACATGCTAAAAAATGTTGCTGGAAATCCGGATGAGATAATCGGCAAGATAAAAGAAAAGTACGATATCTTTTCTTTTTTTGATGGAGTCAAGGACAATCCAAAAATTCTTTCAGAATTTTTGAGTGATGATAAAATAGAGAAACTTGCAAAGGCTTTCAACGAGAAAGAATCTAGGAAACAAAGTGTTAAAAAAAGGATAATTTTGAAGAGTTTTTCTGAAACTGGAATGATGGATATTAAGAGTGTTTTAGAGGTTAATGCAGAGATTCATTATTTAGGCTCATCTGTTTTCTCTGTTTCTGTTTCCGGGAAGGATTTCAAGGAGGCTAATCATTTAATGAGTGATGTTTTGAATGAAATAGAGAAAAGAGCGAAAAATAAAAAAATTGTTTTTGAGGTTGCCAAGGAAAAATGAGACTGAGGAAATGCAATGAGCATGGGTACAGTCTGAAAGAGACTTGCGGGAAGTGCGGGAAGAAAACTATTGAGGCGCATTACAAGTTTGTGAGAGTTGGAAGTGCTGCGAAAGTTGAGCGGTAGAAAGAATAGATTTATTAATTGTTTTTGTTTTTATGATTTATGAGAATTCTTTATGGTGTTGCCGGGGAGGGCTTCGGTCACTCGTCAAGAGCTAAGAGAATTATTCCTTATTTACAGAGAAAGGGACATTCAGTTTTAGTTGTGACTTACGGACAGGCGTATGATGTTCTGTATAATGAGTTTGATGTTTTAAAAATTGCAGGGTTTACAATTGCTTTTGAGGAAGGCAATCTTGACAAAAGCCAGACAGTGAAGAAGGGGATTGATACAATTATTGAGAATTTGAAAGATTGGAGGAAAATTAAGCGAGAGGTTGAAAAATTTAATCCTGAATTGTGCATTACAGACATGGAGCCAATTGTGCCTGTTATTAGGAAGCTGTATAAACTGCCATTGATTTGCTTTGATAATCAGCATAGATTAACGCACTTAGAGTTAAATGTTCCCGGGGAATACAAAAAGGATTATATTTTTGCCAGGGAGATTGTTAATAGATTTGTGTCAAAAGCAGATGCCTTTGTAATTGTTTCATTTGTTAAATCTAGGGTGAGAAAAGATGGAGGCAAGGTTAGAGTTGTCAGTCCGTTAATCAGGAGTGAAGTGCTGGAAGCTAGAAAAAGAGCAGAGTATGGGGGAAATGTATTAGTTTATATGACCAAGCCCAATAAGGATTTGATTAGTGTTTTGAGAGAGAGCAAGGAGAATTTTGTTGTTTATGGCTACGGGAGAAAAGTGCGCGAGGGAAATATTATTTTTAAGGAAACAGGAGCACAATTCTTGGAGGATCTTGTTGAAGCAAAGGCAATTATTGCGACTGCTGGCTTCACTTTGATGTCAGAGGCGCTGTATTTGAAAAAGCCGTATTTTGCAATTCCGCTACGAGGGCAATTTGAGCAGACATTGAATGCCTTGTTTTTGTCGCAAAGCGGTTTGGGAGATTATTCTGAGAAGCCTAGTTTGGAGGATATTGCGAGATTTTTAGGGAGTTTGGAATTGTATGAAAGGAGATTGTCCAAACATTCTATGAGGCCTGATGAGTCTTTGGATGCTATTGATTGGGCTGTTGGGAAGGCGATGAAGTAGTTTTAAATTCCGCTCGCCAAAAAACTCCACCAAGGCTTGATGACTTTGACATCTCCGGTTTCCGCATCAACCTGCGCCCGGACTTTTGCTATGATCTTGAATATTCCCAAGAATTTTCCTTCTTTATTTCCTGTTAATTCATAAACTGCTTTTGTTTTATCTCCTGAGCCGACTTCTTTTAATGTAACGTTAAATCCTAATTCACCTAAACGCTCAATTGCTTTTTGAGATGCCGTTTCCGGCATTATTTTTATTTCAGCTTTTCTGCCGTTTGATAAATTAAATGTTTTATTTTCTGCAGGATTCAGGGATTTTTCGCACTGAGTTTTTGATTCAAAAGTTTGCAATCCTTGATATACATATAATCCGCAGAATTCTTTTTGCCCGCATTCTTTATTTTCATTATCAAACCAGTAAAGGTTTTTACAATCTTTTTGTTTAGAAATTAAATTATCTAATTCCTCTATATCTTCATCGGCTTCGGATAAGAGCTTAGTTCTAGTACAAATATTTGTACTTAAATCTGATAAGTTTCCAGAAGTATAAACCAAATATTCTTTATTTTTAACAAAATTAAAACCACACATAGCACTATCTGTTGGAGTTGTTATATTCACTTGTGTTCCAAGATCGCCCTTATATATTTTAGAGATTACTAAGTTTACCTTTTCACCCTCAATACGAACAACCTCTCCTTTGAATACTGCTGTTGATGATTCCATTGATTCTTTAGGAGGTTCAGGAATCACACAAGAACATGCAGAAGCAATTCCTATTAAACCAATTAAAAGAAAGAATGAGGCTAACAACATTTTTATTTTCATGATTATATGAATCAAATTGTATTTATAAATAATACTATCGCTTCAAATATTCTTGAGTCTTAGCAGTTTTTTGAAACATTAACATCTCTCGCTTTTTAAGAAACAATAAACAAATCAGTCTTGTCAGAGTATTATTTTTGTATCTTTCAAGGTCTTGTTTGTTAAAGTATCTATAAGCTCCAAGTCAATATTTTCATATCCCTTTGAGATTCTTGTCATCAATTCAGCTTTGACTCTTGCAATAACTTTCTCTTTGATGTAAACAGCATCTTTATCTGGAATAAGTCTATTGGATGGATTTATCTTTTCGCGATAGCGCTTCGCTATTTCGAAACTATTTACAAGTTCTTTTCTATATTTATCAGCCAGGATTTCTTTGGTCGCGGCTCGCTCTAAAATCTTGTGAGCAATAGCGTTGGAAATATTTCCGATAAATAATTCAATAAGCTTATTTCTGTTTTGAGCCATGTTCAATACCTTTAAGTATCATGGCCAGGGCTTTGTTGTATATCAAAGCATATTTTTTCAAAAACGCCTTTTTGTTGAGAACATTGCTCTTTATTTCTTGGGAGTTTACTTTGAGAGCTTTTTTTATCTCCTTATCAACAGAGTCAATTGTTACTTTATTTTTCTTTAAATAGAGATAGATGGCTATTGTATTTCTTACTAAATTGTATTTTTCTTTTCCACTTAAGATGTCGAAGTTATCAGATAAAGTTTTACTTTTTAGAAGATGCAAGTCTAGGAACTTATAATTGATTGTTTGTTTAGTTTTATAGATAAACCTCTTTTTAGCTATGCATCTATTAAGAATCATGTGATATAGAGGATCTGTTTCTAAGCCTTTGGATAGCTCTTTATTATTCAAGATTAAAATGTGAGTTTTTATACCTGTTTTTCTTTCTATATTCTCCTTAATTATTTCTTGGTTTATTTTATTTTCGCTTAGGATAAGGATATCTATATCATTAAATTGGAAACCCCTTTCTAGGAATGAACCAGTGACAAATATGTTTTCGTAATTGGCGACAGATTTTTCTATAATTTGCATAATTTCGTGTATAATTCCTGATTTTACAGGCTCTAACCTCTTTACTCCATAGAAATAAAGCTTCTCAGGAGGTTTTTTTTCTTGCAGTGCTTCTAAAAGTCTAATAACAACGTGATCTCCGACAGCAAAACCTGCTCTGTTTTTAGGTATGTAGACTTGGTCCATCCTGCTTCCCTTGCTTATTTTGCTTATAATCTCCATATTACGTAATAGTGCGTAATATTTATAAAGATTTTGCTTGATATTGAAAATGAGGAAAATGCGCAAGAAGCACAAATTACAGTTAAAACAGCTTCTTCTGTTTTTCCGGGAGCTGGACAACGCCGTAAGTACCGTCGTAACCGGGCTTTATTTTAAGCTTGTTTTTTCTTGATAAAAGGATTAAGTCTGTTAGTACTGGAGATGTGTCTTTTGCGAGGAGGTCTTGTTTTGAAACTTGAAGAAGAATGTTGAGCTCTGTTTGAAATTTTTCTATTAAACTATTGTAAACAGACCAGGCTTTTTGAGAGTTTAATGAAGTGCTGTATGCGAGTGCAATTAATTCATGCAGAGGGATTAACTCGTAAAAGGGCTTTGAGTTTTTTGGAGTGTAGTTTTCCGGCTCTTTTGCGAGCTCCTCGATGCGATATTCAACACCTATTGTCAGTTTAGTTCTGCATATTGGGCAGAGATCATTTAGTTTTTTTGTTTCTTCTGGAGAGCAGGAGAAATTGCAGTTTCTATGGCCGTCGTAATGATATTTTCCGTAGTCTGGAGGAGTTTCAATTGTTGATTGCAAGCCGTCTCCGGTTCTGATTGCTTTTATTATGTTTTCGTAGGTTAGTTCAGGGAGCTCAAAAATTGTTGCCTCTCTGCCCAGACGCCAGGGCCAGAAAGAGTGGGCGTCAGAGAAGCTGACTATATTAACTGATTCTTTTAAACGCCAAAGCATCGGAGGGTCTGCTGACATTCCGGACTCTATTGCGTGAATGTGGTGTGATTGTTCGAGAAAACATTCTTTTATTGAATTGAAGCCTGATTTTGAGCCAAATAAACCGAAGAAAGGAGTCATGCAATGAGCTGGAACAATTTCTATTAGATCAGTGATTGATTTTAAATCTTTTACTAATTGATGCGCAGGGATTCCGAAAATTGGTCTTCCATCATAGTCTAAGCGGCCTTTTGATGCTAAGTATTCTGTTATTTTATTTGCTGTTTTTGTGTTTGGAGAGAAAATTAAGAGATGTACTGCTCTTCTTCCATTTTGCGAAAACATAAGGGAAACTTCTGTCTGCCAGATAAACGGAAAACCTGCGCTTGTTTTTAAAATTCCGTTATTATTTTCTACTAGGTTTTCATCGATATGTTTTCTATGCAATGGATGCTGAAAGTCGCCCGTGCCAAGCAAAGTTATTCCCTTGATTCTTGCGTATTTTTCCAGGTTTTCTATTGAGAGGTCTTTTGAAGTTGCTCTTGCGTGCTTTGAATGGATTTGGAGGTCTGCTATGACTTTCATTTTTATTAAGAGGGATATTAATTTTTAATGATTTCTATGATGACATAGTCTTTAAAAAGAAGTGAGAGATTTAAGAGAGATGTCACGTTTTGATGTCTGCAATTTAGATGTTTATTTGGTTAGAATAGCTGACGAAGGAGACAGATATGTAGATAATCATCTTATTGCTGGCGAAGTAGGTCTTAAAAAGGAAGATTTACAGGGAGCTTATTTGTTTCCAGGAAGAATAATTTCTGTCCAGGCGATTGGAACATTAAAGGGAAATAAGGTTTTGGCAGATATTGTCAAAGGAGAGTCTGATATTGACGGATATGTTTCACAAGAAATTCTATTAAATCCGTTTTATGAAGGCGAATAGCATTTTATTTTAGGCATAACAAAATTTAAAACTCTTTGTTTCTGGTAGAGTTGATGGAGAAAGAGCGAACGCTTGTATTGATAAAGCCGGATGGGATTGTGAGGCATCTCACTGGCAAGATAATCACGCGATTTGAAGATGCGGGTCTGAAGATTATTGGAATGAAGATGGCTTGGGCTGATGAGAAATTTGCAGGGGAGCATTACGGGAAGGATATTGCTGAGAGGCATGGCGAGCGCGTTAGAAACGGACTGATTAAGTACATTCAAGAGGGGCCTGTGATTGCTCTTGTTTTAGAGGGAGTTGATGCAATTCGCGTTGTGAGAAAGATTGTCGGGAGCACGTATCCTAATGATGCTCTGCCAGGAACAATTCGGGGAGATTTTGCGCATGTTTCAAGGGATTATTCGAATTCAAATGAAATCAATGTTCGGAATTTAATTCATGCTTCTTCTGATGCCAAGGACGCACTACGCGAGATTAAACTTTGGTTTGATAAGGGAGAATTGCATTCTTATAAAACCAGCCATGACAGAATTTGCCTGGATGAGTGAGTTTCACGATAGAAGGAATTGCTTTTGAAACTGGAGTGATAGATTTAGGGGAAATATCAATAATTCTAAAAACCTTTATTTCATTGTTAAAACAGCCCCCATAGTTAAGTGGATATAATGGCTCCTTGCGGAGGAGTAGTCCGAGGTTCAATTCCTCGTGGGGGCGCCTTTTACTCACCGACGACAAAGAGTTTTGAGAAAAGGGGGTACAGTCCCTCCTGAAAAGTTTAGGTTTAAAAAGTTGAGATTATTATCTTTGATATGAAAATTCACAAAAAATGGTGGTTTTGGACAATAATTATTTTGGCTATAATCCTAGTTTGGTTTTTAATAAATAGGTTTAGTCCTGTTGGTTGTTCTTACGAATATAATCAAATAGATAACGAACTACAATCTGCAAATTATTGTAGTACCGATTCAGATTGTAAAGTTTTACCTTTGGGTGGAAAGTATGTTGAATTTGGTTGTTATCACTATATCAATAAAGATGTTAATGGTGAACAAATTTATAATAAAATGGATAATTATTGGAATAGGTGCAATAAGATAATAGATAGATGTGCTAGAGCTCCAGAAGCTAAATGTGTAAATGGAAAGTGTGTTGAAAAAAGCCAATAACTTCTAGTGTCCCTCAAAAATCCCCTTTTGGGATTGCATCTCGTGGGGGCGTTGAACTATTTACTTCTTTGGCAGTAAATTTTCAGTTTTTTATAGTTAATCACTAGTGGTGCGTTATTCTTGACATAAACTTGCGATTGTAACTCACAAGATTTAAATAGTACTTAGTAGTATTAAGTAGTATGGAAAATGTGAGCTTAAAAATAGAAGAGAACTTTATGAATGCTATAAATAAGGTTATGAAAAGGCATAATTATATGACCAAAACAGAGT
>ERZ1292623.5266-Hain-H51-01um-R1-5266-length-10364-cov-5_pt1 | contig 10364 bp, 10 predicted proteins | sample MGYA00564398_ERZ1292623 | MGnify/ENA primary metagenome ERZ1292623 (study PRJEB36523, sample SAMEA6512633) | groundwater metagenome | collected 2019-01-07 | study: AquaDiva: Metagenomics assemblies of 32 groundwater samples
TTCGCGGCGCGTTAAGACGAAGCTCCCTTCGTGAGCAATCTGGGTGCGCACTTTGTGTGCCTCCCAAGCATCTTGCAAGGTGAGGAAATCACTCGGCTCAATCGCCTTCAATCTCTCGCCCAAATTATCTCCGGGGTAGTTCATCGCTCGCACCATTTCATCAAGCATAATGTCGGCTTCCATAATCGCTTGCTTCCACTCGGCCGGATTATCGGAGTCCATCACCTGCATGATCTTCACCCAACGATCATTGCGGACGTTCTTGTCTGACGCGTCCGTGCGCACAGCGTTGAGGAAATCGCGCATCTCATCGCGTCGAAGATTGGCAATCCGATAAATGAGAACGAAGACAAGGATACCGAGGCCGAGAGCCAAGATGAGGAGGAAGGGCTTAGCGGCGGCAATGTAACGAGCGATAGCGAGGAGGAAAGGCAGGATCCCGAGGAGAAAGCGGTAAATGAGATTGAAGAAGAATTCGAGATTTAAATAATTAGGTTCAAAGATGGTCATAATGAGTCGCGAGTTTAAAGAGTCGATTCTCCTGCCAAGCGGGAGCGATGAGTTGGAGCCCGATCGGTAAGCCCGCGGCGTCTTGGCCACAAGGCAAAGAGATTGCCGGCAAGCCCGTTAGGTTGGCGGGTACGGTGAAGAGGTCGGCCAAGTACATCTGGAGTGGATCGGACGCGCGTTCGCCTAATTTGAAAGCGGTGGTTGGCGTGGTGGGTGTGAGGATGAGATCAACTTGGGTGAAAGCTTTTTTAAAGTCATCGGCCAGCGCGCGCTTCAAAGCCACGGCGCGATGATAGTAAGCGTCGTAATAGCCAGCGGAGAGGACGTAGGTGCCGAGGATGATTCGCCGCCGCGTCTCGCGGCCGCAGCCCTCCCCGCGCGTCTCGAGGTAGTCGCCAAGGAGCTCACTCCCCGATTGCGCCGCCCCGTAGCGTAAGCCGTCGTAACGGGCGAGGTTGGAAGAAGCTTCGGCGGGCATAATGACGTAGTAAGTAGCGAGAGCGTATTTGGCCGTCGGTAATTCTATATCGACAATCTTCACACCGGTTGCCGCCAACTTCTCGATCGCTTGATCGAAGCTCTCCTTCACCGCCGGCTCAAGCCCCTCGCTAAAGAAGTGGCGTGGCACGCCGACGCGATACTTCTCAACCGGCTTGTCTTCCGGCAATGCCGGCGGATTAGCCGTAGTACTGTCGGCCTCATCTCGACCGGCCATAACGGCCAGCACTCGCGCCGCGTCGTCAACACTTCGCGTGAGTGGACCAATCTGGTCGAGCGACGAGGCGAGAGCGATGAGCCCCGACCGCGAAACTTGGCCGTAAGTCGGCTTCAACCCCACAATGCCACAGAAGGCCGCCGGCTGGCGCACCGAACCGCCCGTGTCGGAACCAAGCGCCACCAAGGCGAGGTCCGCGGCGACAGCCGCGGCCGAGCCGCCCGAGGAACCACCGGGCACCCGCGTCTCGTCGATTGGGTTCTTGGTCGGGCCGAAAGCGGAGTTCTCAGTTGAGCTACCCATGGCAAACTCATCCAGATTGGTCCGACCGAGGAAGATGGCGCCCGCCCCGCGCAAGCGGCGCACCACCGTGGCATCGTAAGCCGCAACGTGGTTAGCTAGAATTTTCGAACTGGCGGAAGCGATCTTACCTTTAATTAAAATGTTGTCCTTCACCGCAATTGGCACGCCTTCGAGAGCGCGGGGCGCTTCGCCCTGCGCGCGGCGACGATCCACTTCCGCCGCATCGGCCCGCGCGGAGTCGAAGACTTCTAAGTAAGCGTTGAGTCGCGGATTGGCTTCCTTAATGCGAGCCAAGTAGTAATCGACGAGCTCCACCGCTTTCGCCTCACCCGAGACGAATTGGTCGAGCCAGCGCTTAATCGTTAGGTTGGCGAATTTTTCCGTCTTCATGATCGCTCGGCGAAAATCGCTTTGACCTTAAGATAGCCGGCCTTGTCGGTCGCTTTCGTCTGGAGCAAACCTTCTTCCGCTACTGACACCGGTTCATCCGCTCGCAAGTTATTTAAAGTGAGAGGATCGATCGCGGGAGCAGTGGCAAGATCGGTGGCGAGCGGCGCCGCCGCGAGTTGGTCAACGTAACCCAAGATCGAGCCAATGTCTTTCGTTAAGACCGCCTTCTCCGCCGCATCGAGCTTGAGGCGGGCCAAGAGAGCGAGGCGATCAATGTCTTTCTCTTCAATCATTAACCCTAGATTATCACGATTTGATCAGTTTTAAAAACTCCGTTTCGGTCAAAGTTTTAACCCCAAGCACTTCAGCTTGAGTCAACTTCTCCCCCGGCTCACGACCGACAACGACGAAAGTAGTGCTCCGTGAGACGCTCTCCACTACTCGCCCGCCCAAATTTTTAATCGCTTGCTTGGCCGCGGCGCGCGGTAAGCTCTCTAAAGTACCAGTGAGAACGAAGGTCTGCCCCGCGAGTGGTCCCGAGGCCGTGACTTGCTTGTAGGGCTCAACTTTAACGGACGCGAGCAGTCGTTTAACCATCGCCGCATTCTCCTTATCCTTCATCCAATCAACGAGTGATTTCGCCACCACCGGGCCGATGCCGGCAATGGCTTCGAAATCGCCAACTTTAGCGCGAGTGATCTTCGCCCAGGTGCCAAAGTGATGAGCCAGCAGCTCGGCCGTCTCCTCACCCAAACCGTCGATGGAAAGTGAGATGAGGAAGCGCGGCAAGGTAACCCGCCGCGCTTGCTTAATCGAGGATAGCAGATTGGTCACTGACTTTTCAGCCAAGCGAGGTAGAGAAATTAAATCGTCGTAAGTAAGATCGAAGAGATCGGGGTAAGAACTAATCACCCCTTCGTCGAGCAAGAGGTCCACCAACTTCCGTCCCAAGCCATCAATATCGAAAGCGCCCTTCGAAACAAAGTGATGGAAGCGGCGACGCAATTGCGCTCCCGAACGACGATTAACGCAACGGTGGGCCGCTTGCCCGGGGATGCGTTCGATCGCGCCGCCACAAGCCGCGAGAGTTCTGGGGAAGACAAATGGCTTCTCCTTACCCGTTCGCAATTCGCGCACCACCGACAAGATGTCGGGAATGATGTCGCCCGCTTTGCGAATGATCACCGTGTCTCCGACCCGCACGTCGAGCCGCTTGATCTCATCTTCATTATGGAGCGTGGCGCGGGCCACGGTGGTGCCGGCAATGAGCACGGGCCGCAAGCGCGCCACGGGCGTAACGACGCCGGTGCGACCAACTTGGAAAGTAATGTCTTCGAGCACCGTCGTCGCCTCTTCGGCCGGAAACTTGAAGGCGATGGCAAAGCGCGGCGCTTTGCCGGTGTAGCCGGCGAGAGCTTGGAGGGAGCGCTCATTCACCTTCACTGCGAGGCCATCGATGGCGTAACTCTCGGCCTCGCGCTTCGGCGACCACTCTTGCCAGTAAGTAATCACCTCCTCAATCGTCCGGCAAAATTTAAAATATTTATTAACCTTGAAGCCGAGGGTCTGCAAGCGCTTAAGTTCCTCAACCTGCGTTGAGGGTAGAGAGAAGTTAGCGGCGGCGATATCGTAGATGAAACTATCGAGCCGCCGCGCCGCCACCGCCTTGGCATCGAGTTGGCGAATGGTGCCGGCGGCCACATTGCGCGGGTTGGCAAAGAGGGGTTCGCCGGCGGCGGCGCGCTCGGCGTTAATCCGTTCGAGCTCCCCCTTCGCGAGCCAGATCTCTCCTTCCACCACGAGATCAACGTCTTCGTGGAGCTTGAGCGGGATGGACTCAATCGTGCGGACGTTCGCCGTTACATCTTCGCCCACGCGGCCATCGCCGCGCGTGGCCGCCGTCTTGAGCAAGCCGCGCTCGTAAGTGAGCACGATCTTGAAGCCATCAATCTTAAGCTCGGCCACATAAGTCGGCGCGGCGCCGACCACCCTCCTCACCCGCGCGTCGAACTCGCGCATCTCGTCAGGGGTGAAGGCGTCGTTGAAGGACCATTGGGGTACCGTGTGCTCAATCTTCTTAAACGCCGGTAGCGGCTCACCGGCCACGCGCTGGGTTGGTGAGTCGGGAGTGATGAGCTCGGGGTAAGCTGACTCGAGTTGAGTAAGCTCGTGTTTGAGTGAGTCAAGGGCCGCGGCCGAGATCTCCTCTCGGTCGAGCACATGGTACAGGTAGCGATGATGATTGATCGCCTCCCGCAACTTAAGAATCCGTTGTTTAGCCTCTTCGCGACTCACTTTCATCTCCCTAATTTACTATAGGAAGACAATAAAGACTATGGTCGGATGTCTCGAACTCGGTACTCGAATCTGATCGGCACAAGCGTAGTGCCAGCTCTTAATTTAATAAAGTAAGGTGAATTATTTAGGATTTGAATCAGTTTTTCTGGGACGATAACAGAGAAGGTAGTTTGCCCACCTGGATTAATGGTCGTGCAATTTGGCGGAGTACTAGAACAAGAACCTCGGTTTCCGCCCAATACACACTCAACGGGCTGGTGACTACCAGGGATGGAGTTAATTATGTCCCTAATAGAATTACCAGTGAAGGAATTGAAGGAGTCGGTGCAGAGTTCAACCGCCTCGCCGGAATTAAGCGTCAAAGTGGCTTCATTAGATTGAGCTTCCTGGCCGGCATTATGGAACTCGATGGCGATAACTCCCGGACTAACGGTAAAGCTAGGCGCCGCGGCGGTCTGATCAACGAAGATAACTGTCACATCCTTATTCCCAACGCCGACATTTACCACACAACTTGTGTTGGCGGCACAACTAGGTTCACTCCAAGCATAATGATAATTAGGATCGAGCGGGTCAGTAGAGTTGGTATTGATTGCTGGGCTGGCATTAAGAGTTACGCTCTGACTCGCGCCATAAGTAGCCGTGCATGAACCGCTCGACGTTCGGCAATCAGAGATGGCCCCAGAAATGGGTGCGGGAGAGCTTCCGGCATCGACGTCACCCCTGTCGTCGCCACCATTCACATATACGTGAAGGACTGAGATACTTAGATCCGCCACGGAGACAAAGCAGGAATTAGTACCTGTCCGACCGGTACTATCGGTGACCACGAAGGCGGCTCGGCCAGTGGTCTGACCAGCTGAATAGGTGGGTCCGTCGGTCGTATGATCTGGATTAGCAATATTAGTAGCTAAGAAATTGACATCCCCAACCGCCCCCTGAATACCACAATTGACTCCATCGCCATTACCCCAACAGAATCTGTACGGGCCAACTCCATTATTCGAAGTAATCGAAGCCTTCCACTTAGTTACCACCCCCACATCAACCGAATTCACTGGGTTACCACTACTATCTACTGCATTACAGGCAGCATCTAAGGTGCCGACTCGAACGCAATGATTCGTACCGCAGAAGCTAATCCAACCAACAACATCAGATCCCCAAGCGAAATTATTTTGCGGACTGGTGAGTGATCCGAGTTGGCCAGTCGCTTGATCATAAGAAACTTTATAGTTACTTAGGGCGCAAGAGGTATTAAGACAATTAAGACTGATCCAACCATCCCAGCCACCACGATCAGATGATGGTCTTAACTCACCCTTACATCGATTAGCTTCCGTGTCATTTTTAAACACCGAGCAAGCTCTCGCCCAACCAGTGAAGCTGGTGCCGGCGGCATCTAATTCTCCCCCATGGAGGTTGGTTGCCCCAGTTGGCCAACTATCTCCAGCGGCAAGATTGGTTGAAGGATTAAAGTTAATCCAGCCAATGTTGGAGCTCCAAGCGTACTTATTTAACTTCCCGTCTGAAGTCATTTCGACTCCGTAATTACTATTTGCTCCATTAACCGCATTACCCTTGAAGTTAACCCAGCCGACATTAGAACTCCAAGCATAGCCAGACAAATCTCCACCAACGGTAGCCCCCTGACCAAAGACTTTCAATGTTGAGATCGTGGTAATTCCTACCAATAAAGTCAGCCCAACTCCAAGAACCCACCGACGATTATTTGACATTATATTATTCTATCACTGATATACCCTTAATCTTAGTTAACTTATCCACATCTTACTGCCTAACCCGCGCGCGTCGCTCGACTAATCTCGAACTGTTGTTACTGCAAGTGTTGTACCCATAAGCAGTTGATATCACCTTACCAGCATCACTCACCCCTGCCCCCTCGCCATAGTCTCCGTAATCTCCGGAGACAACCTTAACCACCTCAACGGTGGCACAAGAACCAATTAATCCTGCTCCAGTTAAATTGTAACGACTGATCACGTAATCTGGGGAACCGGCAACATGATTAGGTGCCGTGACTACTGCCAATTTTGTAATTTGACCACTGCCGCAAGAGAAAGCAGAATCTGGATTACCAGTCCCGCCGAAGCTCACCCCAGACTCCGTGATAGTAACCTGACCAAAGGGATTAACATTGGTGTCATTGCCGGTATTGTCTTTATAAAAACGATCGGTGAAGTAAGCACAATCAAGGGCACTAAGCGCGGTGAAGTGAGCGACCTGTGATTCCCTGCTAACGGCGGTCAAAATAAGCTGTTTGTAAGTAATGTTGAGCAGACTTAAACTGATAGTCAGAACAATACTGACCAAGAGGATGGCGTAGAGCAAAACGACTCCGTGTTTTTTGTTAACTTCGATCAAAGACATAGCGATAGAGTGATACACTTTCGGCTTTCGTTTTATCGGTCCAAGTAACTACCGACTTCAGTAACGCCTCGGTTGGTGTTAATGATACCACCGACAAGGTCCTCGTGAATATCGGGCCGGAGAAATTAATGGCAGAAGCCGAATCATATTGCTTGTAGAAATGGATATTGCTGTCGTAAGCAATTTGGCAATTATTAAGAGCACTGCAAGAAGAAAAGATAACTTGATCAGAGACCGCCAAATTGCCTGTGCCACAGTAGGGTGCGGCTAAGCAAGCATCGAGAGCATTGAGGAACGCTACTCGGTTGGCATAATTATTTTGAATTTGGGTCCCCATTAGATCCAAGCCTTCTTGAGCCAAGTAAGTACCAATTAATTGATTCTGGGCGTAGAAACCATCGGTGATGCCTCGCGTGGCCGTGGTCATCGGACCCAAAACGCCAATGAGTAAGATGGTGATGGCCACCAAGGTTTCAATCAAAGTGAAGCCTTGATTATTGCGACCTAAGATTTTTTTAAATTTCGATCTCATTTAGAAATTGGCTTTAACGGTAGTTTGTAAATTAAATCGCGTTGGTGTTTTGCCTGGAACCTCACCTTCGATCACGATCACCGCCCTTGGAGTCCGATTGGTGCCACTCAAAGAAGGGATATAGAACCGTAGGGAATTAATGTCGATATCATTGGAGGTTAGGGCGATGAATCCCGAGTCACCAGTCGAGACCTTCTCGATCCGGCCTTGACCACTGCCGTTATCCTTAAAGCGGTAGATGACATAACGATCGACCGCCCCCGCTCGCTCGGACTTAAAGATGACACCTTGACCATCGATCGTACACTCCTCATCTAGGTGGTTCTCCGCCGCTCCAGCGCTAGTGAGGTAACCGTTGGCATTATCTGGAACGGTACCCTCCAGACAGCCGAAGCGAGAGCCTTCGCGCAAATTAAGCACCATGCTATCCATGGCGAAACTAAGATTATCGATCGCCAATTTGATCGCTTGGGACTTACGATTAACATTACTCGCCGTGACTAAGGCACCAGTGGTGATGACGGCCACAATCGAAAAAATTGATACCGCCACCATAATCTCAATGAGGGTGAATCCGGAAATAGTTTTGTGTTTTAGGCTATTGATCATAAATTATCAGTAACCAAAATTTGACCGGATTTACGAACTTCAACGAATTTCTTATCCCCTGTTCTAGCTGATTGCAATTCAACCTTCACACTCGAGGCCGTAATGCCAGTAAATTCAGCATCGGGATAAAAACGTTGAAAACTGAAATCGAGTAAATTTGAACTGATCGAGCTACAACTAGAATCGCAGGCATAAAGGTTGGTTATATCGACTCCACCCCGAACAACAAACCGCTCAATCACATTAGCACTATCGCCGCCGAACCCAGCGGGTGAATTCTTGTCCGCGTATAAGATAAAGGACCTTCTATCTCCCGACGGAGTAATATCAAAATACAAACCATATGAGGGGAAGTTGGTAGTCCCCCCGCTTGAGGAGCGGGTGCCGATGCCGTAGATCTGCGCTTGGCGAATAGTGACGGAAATTTCTTGAGCCACGAGTTGCAGCGCCGTTTTATCTCGAAAGGCGGGCATGTTGGAGAGAACGACGAGGGTCATGATGAGAAAAATGGAGATGACGACGAGCATCTCGATTAAAGAGAAGCCGAAAACAGCCTCTAGCTTGTAGCTTGTAGCTTGTAGCTTGCCCGTCCGAATCGCTGGGCGAGGCGGATAGTTTGTAGAAAATAGCTTCATGAGATTAGGAAGAGGGAGAAGATGTCGAGTTGGTAGAGATAGACGAGCAAGGTGCCGAGGACGAGGAAGGGAGCGAACGGCACTTCGCTCTTAACATTGTACCGCTGAAAGGCGATGAGAGCGAGACCAACGGCGGCCCCGATCCAGAAGGCGAGCACGGTGGCAGAGAGAGCGTCGGGCCAGCCGAGGAAGAGGCCGAGGCCGATCACGAGTTTAGCATCGCCGAAGCCAATCCAGCGGCCGCTTGAGACAAGCCAGAGGAAGGCGAAGAAAGCGAAGAGCGAGAGTCCAACGATAACCGGCGCGCCGGGCGCCCCTAGCCAGACGGCACGGAGTAGTGCGAGCGCGCCGAAGGCATAGACGAAGTGATCGGGAATGATCTGGTGCCGAAAGTCGTAGACAGTAATGACGATGAGGAGGCTAAGCAGGAGCCAGTCGAGGAAGACGGGCCAAATGAGGAGGCCGCCCCAGAGGTTGAAGCTGGCGCAAAAGAGGTAGGCGGTAAGGAGCTCCACCAGTGGGTACTGCCACGAAATCTTGGCGCCGCAGGCGCGGCACCGGCCGCGCTGAGCGAGGAAGCTAAGCACGGGCACGAGCTCGTACCACGCCAACTGGTGACCGCACCGAAGGCAGCCGGAGCGGCCAAGCACGGTGCGGCCCGTTTGGTAACGGTAGATCACCACATTGAGGAAGCTACCCACAATGAGCCCAAAGACGAAGACAATTACGCTAGGCAACCAGAGCATCACTTAGATTATACTAGATTTTCGAAATAAATGGTTGAGGATAAAGAAAGTCCAGATGGCGATTAAGGCACTAGCGCCAACTTGGGTTAATAAGTGATTCAAACCAACGGCCGTGACGCCAACATACATGATTAGGGTGTTGGCGGTTAAATTACAAAGTGACAGAACGAGGAAGGCGCCACCCTGCCAATGAAGATTATCTAGGGAATGATTCTCGAACGTAAAAAATTTATGCAGAATAAAACTAACCCCAAGAGAAGTAATGAAGGCGATAATCGAGCTGGTTAGATACCAAACATGAAAAATGTCGGTCAGAAAATAAAGGACAAAAATATTAGTAGCAAAGCCGCCGCCACCAGCGATAAGGAATTTAAAAAGTTTGAGCAATAACTTATTAGAGTGGTTGGTAAACCGCATAGACCTCGTCATTATACACTCGCTTGAAATGATCTTTATCTTCTAAAAGGATATTGAATAAACGATAATTCTTCGCCGTGACGATGTAATCCGTCTTTAGATCGATTTTAATCACCTTAGCGGCGGCGGCAACCTCTATTTTAATCCATTTCTCCCTCGTCTCGTCTCGACGCCAGGCTAGGCGTTGCTCGTTCGCTTTATCTTTACACTCTTCTAAATTACAAAGGTAGCCATGACTGCCAAGATTCCACCACTTCCAATACAAATCGGGACTGTAGAGGTAGAAGAAACGCGGTTCGAGACCGGCGAGATAATAATTCTTGGGACTATGGTAATAGAGTTGAGGGAACCAACTCCAGTTGGTATTGAAGACGACGTCGCCGGGCTCCGTATTCCCCTTCAACCACTCCCCGACACCGGAAAATTCGTTGACGCTCGCGCCTCGAGATAGAACTTGCTGGAGGAAGAGGACGTTGCCAGCAAACAAGTAAATAATCATTACCGCAAGACCAATGATGATCCCCCGCTTAACGAAGGGGTCGGAAATGGAGACAAAGCGGCGAAGTGACTCGAGGGCAACAATAAGATAAAGCGCGGCGAAAAACATGAAGAAGTCGCCGAAGCGGGCACTAATGGCCGTCGTCCCGAGCCAAGTGCCGATGGTGAGGAAGAAGAGCGCGAGTTGGAGCGGCCGGCCGGCGGCACTACCGGAGAAATACTCGGCTGACTCATGATTCCGAAATCGAGCCGAGAAATACTGGTAAATCTCGGCGCCGCCGGCCAAGAGTAAACCGGCGATAATGAGCGAATTATTCCGG
>ERZ1292623.5267-Hain-H51-01um-R1-5267-length-10363-cov-5_pt1 | contig 10363 bp, 5 predicted proteins | sample MGYA00564398_ERZ1292623 | MGnify/ENA primary metagenome ERZ1292623 (study PRJEB36523, sample SAMEA6512633) | groundwater metagenome | collected 2019-01-07 | study: AquaDiva: Metagenomics assemblies of 32 groundwater samples
AAAAGCAAAGGATGCGATAAGGTACGCCGCTTGATGCAAGCCTTCCATTTCTTGCCCAAGAAAGCTGAAAAATTTCTTCACCATTGGCGGCTTTTGTGGAGTTTCTTAAGAGAAGCTTTATTATTCTTCCTTTATAGGAAGCTTCTCGCGCTTTTCTGGTTTGTCATCTACAGGTGGAGCAGCGTTTGAGAATGGAGCACGACCAGAAGTGAGATTATCCAAAATAAGTTTAACCTCTCCGTTTTCAGGATTGGTTTGTTGAATATCCTTAAACTGCTGAATTGCATCGCTACGGCGACTAAGCTCATAGTAACTCAACCCTAAAAAGTACTTGGCATTGGCATAGACGGAATTGAGAGAGACAGCCCGTTCAAATGCTTCCGCCGAACCTTTGTAGTCCTTTCTGTTGTACTTAAGAAGCCCCAGTCTGAAGTAGACAAGCGGGTCATTTGGTGCGAGTAATGCTGCTGATTCAACTGAAGAGATGGCGGCCGAGAGATTACCTTCAGAGACTTCTATTTGTGAAAGGAGGAAAATAGCTTCGGTGTAATTCTGCTTTTGGATAAGTGCCTGCGTTATATATTCGCGTGCTTTTTGCCTATCGTTTTTTGCGAGCTCAAGACGGGCAAAAGCAAGATTAAGCGACGGGTCCTTCGGATTCCGCGCTTGTGCTTGATTGTAGGCAGTAACGGCATTTTGATACGCACCGTCAATCCCAAGCGATGTCATCACTTCATATACCTGACCTACTTGAAACCAGTTTTGGTAGTCATTATTGGCGCGGTTTACGGCTTCAACCGCATTCTGGAGCGCCGCCCCGAGAACACGCTGGAAATCCGCCTGCATCGTCTCCGTCGGAGTATCGGTTGTCTGCGTGATTATTCTTTCGAGACGAGACACACTAAGCTGGGACATGCTTCGGTAATATCCGTCATTCGGTTCGATGGCTACGGCTTGAAGCATTTGTTTTTCGGCAGTATTAAGGTCTCCGTTGTTGAATGCCACAACGCTACTTTCAAAATAATAGGACGCAAGACCGCTTCTGACCACAAGATACCCGAACGAAACAGTCCCGATAAGCAGAAATACGATAATAAGTATTGAAGTAAACCCTACGCGCGGATTTTCCGATAAAGAAATGCTTTTGAAAGAAAGCGCGCCCTGTTCGCCGAGAGCCGCAATAAACAGGGCGGTGAAAAAGAACGTGAGAGCGAATATGGTAATTCCGGGAACGTAGAATATCGCTACCACCCACAAATAAAGCGCTACGAGAAACGATGAGGTAACCAGATATTGTGAGAAGTGATCAGTTACTTTTGAGAAAATAGAGCGAAATCCAAGATACAGGAAAAATCCAATAAATACGACCCATGCAAGAAAGCCCACAATGCCCCCGGTGACAAGCATAGAGGGAATCAGTCCAATGCCGTAAGAGAAATTCACATTCCAAAAACTCGTCAAATTGACTCCGTTAGGCTTGAAGAGAAGCCATTGGCTGGCAAAATTATTGGGGCCCACCCCAAAAACGGGGCTTGATTTGAGAGTCTGATTTATTATTTCAGACGTTGCGCTCCAAGAAGGACGTACTTCAAAGTTGGAAACTCCCACTTGCTTACTGACAAGGGTTCCAACCACTCCTCCCGCAAGCAGGAAAAAGAGAGAAATAACAAGGAGAGTAATAGATGGCCACGATATTTTTCGATGGGATGAACTACTGCCACCCCATGAGAGAACGTAGACGAAAAAGAGCACTGCAAAGAGTGCGAGCACCAGCCAAATCATGGAGAAATTTATAAGCACCAGCAAAAATACAGATGCACCAAACGCAAACCACAATAATGCTTTAAACAAGCGGTTCAATTCAACAAGTTCAAGACTGACCAGAGAAAGGATAGTGCCGATGCCGAAAAAGACCGCCAACTCATTTGCTTTTCCTACCGTATTGGAAAAAAAGTTGTTGAAAAGGCCGAATGAGAGGAAGTCAGCGCCAAGGAAAAATCGGAGGGTATGAAACAGGGAAAGTATCAGAAATGAGGCAAAAAAGGCGAGGTATGCGTAAAATATTTTCTCCTTTGATTTAAAGAGAATAGATACAAGAAGGAAAAGTACGGTAAGCAATGCCAGAAAGCTGAATGTCCCCATTTCAAAACCATCTCCAACAAGCGACGCGACCGGAGACGCGCTTACGAGAGATGAGACAAACGTCGTAGCGAGAATAACAAGCAGCGAAAGCGTGATGAAGTGAAAGGGAAAAGAAATATTTCCCGTTTTAAGCACATAGAGGAGGAAGAACACCAGAGCACCGATGACACAGACGGAAACGAGAAAACTCTTTGAAAACTGGAAAGAGAAGAGCGGAGTTGAAGCGAGGAAAATCGGCAAGAGGAAGAGGAGGGCGTTTAAGATAAGCGCGGAGAATCTCTCAAAAGGCAGAATAGATTTCTTTGCAGGGTTCGTCACGTCAAAAGAGGCTTTGGGAAGTTCCATATAAATTTGCTGTATGTCTAGCTATTAATCTCCTAATTATAACGTATTTGGGAGAGTATTCAATGTTGATACAGAGCAGACAAAAACCCTCCGCTTAAGGCGGAGGGTTTTTGTGTTTGTGTTCCTTGATACCTATAAGCCGAATTCTGTATTAAATAACTATTTCTCTCCGATTGCTGTTACCAGCAACCTCTAGCGTCACTCCCCGCACCACTTTGGATACTTGACATAAAGGAACAATAAAAAGGCTATTGTGTATCAATTTCCCTCTACTATCACCTACTTTTAAATGTCCAAAGTGGTGCGGGGCACGGACTTGCACTCAAGTAAGGATTTAGCCGTTTCATCCCCGCCTTTCGGCGGGACTCATCCTTGCGCCTGCCTGCGCAGGCAGGGATGCCTTTGGATTTCTCCTGGGGCGTTTCTGCTCGCACCTCGCGGATTGCTCCGGACGGGGGTTACCCGCTACTCTTCCAATCTTGCCCACCGCAAGTGGTTCCAAGATTGAGAATCCCGAGGTTTGGCGGGGGATGGTTCCTCGCTTCGCTCGGAATGCTCAATTTTGTAGCTGCCTGCGGCAGGCAAAATTGGCAAGTGTTCGGACTTTCCTCATCTGCCGACATTCCTGTCGGCGACGCAGTTATCCAGTATCAAGGAACAAAAACATTATACTACAAAAAAACCTACGGTCAACATGTCACAGCACACCTTAATACACAAAAACAATCTCTCAGTATTACTCAACCTTCAACGATCGTTAGAAGTTGAGTAATGTAAATTAACAAAAGAAGATATAAATAAGTCTCGCGGGGAGTATTATTTGAGACCGAATATGTTTTTTAGAAAAGAATCGTTTTCAATCTTATCTGCAACAATGTAGAGTATTTCTTTTCCGATCTTAAAATCGGCCTTAAGCAGAAAAATAAAATCTTCACAGTCATATGGATACACCCAGACACTTCTCTGTAGGGGTTCAAAACCAATACGAGTAAGTGAAATTCTCAACTGGTCCCTTATTCGCCTTTTATTTTCTTTAATATCAAAAACAAGTATTCTCCACTTACCATCCCAGCGTTTGGGTTTTGGCATTTCGTCAATGTGGGCACGCAAGTATTGTTCTCCTTTCTCCGTAAGTCTTACAAATTTTCCTCTGCTGGTTTGTTCAAAATAAATCAGATTTTGTTTTTGCAAGCGAGAAACGGCCTGACTAATGGAATATGCTATATATTTTTTCCTCTGTTTTTTAACAAAAGGTTTAAGTAATTGAATAGCGTTTGGTGCAAGAAGTGCGAGACTAAGCACGCCAGCAACAGCAATTGAATTCAGAACAGCCTTTTTAATAAAAGCTTTTTTGTCCCTTTGCCTTATTTCACGTTCGAGTGTCCCCATAATTAATTACTCATTATCTCACGATCGTAAGAAATTGAGTAGAGAGATTTTTTAGAATATTTGTTAGAATGTTTGGTGGCAAAATTTAGAATCTCCAGGTCTGAAGCACCCTTTCAAGGAGTTTTTGTGTCCCGATAGGAGTAAGAATTTGATAGAGATATCCTTTATAGATAAACCACACTTCCCTATTTGGCGTCGCGCCGTCATTGCTTATAAATGTTATGCCCGAATCATTTCCGGAAATAGAAATGGGTACCACATCAGTCATTGAAATGTTTGGCACATCTTTCTGTATTCGCTCTTGAGTCAGAGGTCCTTTTTCATCAAACGGAAGTGAAAATATTTGGAATCCGACAGTTCTCTCGGTATTTTGGACAAGGACAACTTCACCTTCTCCATCGTCAGAAAACGCCGTGACAGAAAAAGTTGCTGGGTATTGGAAAGTAAAACCTGAATGGTGCTGGTATAATTTGGTCTCGTTCATTACACCTACAGTCCCCGGAGATTGAGCTAAAGCACCCAAACCGCCAGAAGGATTAGCGAAAGAAAGATTATCAAAAGACGACGTGCGAGAAGAAATTTGTTTCAGGGCAAAAAAGGCAATCGCGACAATTGCTATCGCCGTGAGAGCACCCCAAAACTTTGCAAGTTTAACTTTTGAAGTCATATTTATTTTCTTCACCCCGTTAGAGACAGGAAGCGCTTTAGACGATTTTTAATATAACGCTTACCCATACCTGTTTTTAAATACCTTTCTCGATTCCACGCGTCTCGACGATCTATAGATGCTTCATAATAAATCAATCCAAAAGGTCCACGTCCTTTTGTAGCAATCACCCTATCATTATTATGCTCTCTAAAGCGCTTCCGTAAATCCTCCGTACAACCAGTATAGAATCTTTTATCTTTTTTACTTTGTAATACATACGTGTACATCATATCGTTTCAGACGTCTCTAACGGGTCAGGCCTCCCATTCTATATAGCTGGTTAACCTCGGTAGCGGTAAGAGCGCGGTTATACACCCGCACTTCGTCAATAAGTGCATTAGCATTATTGTCCCCGGAATCCCAAGATCCGATAGTTGCTGTTTTAACATTTGTATACGTAATATCGCCTGTTTTTGGTGTTGAGGTACTCAACACTCCGTTTACATACACCTTCATATTTACACCGTCATAGGTTCCCACAACGTGGCGCCATTCGTTTAAATATGAAGTGCTTGTGGTAGCGGTAAGGGCAGTTCTCCCACCGGCAGTCGTAATATGGAATGTAAATTCCTGGTAATCCAGAGTTCCGGCATGGCCATCCGCTCCAATACCCCACGACCACCATGGACTCGCGGTTCTGACCGAATTGATTATGTCGCTTCCATTTTCTGCCTCATCCCCCGTTGCGGGACCAAGTACCTTTATCCATCCGGCAAGCGTAATTTTGGTAGGTCTTAATATTGTAGGAGTGGGGTCGCCGAGTCTTACATAATCATTCTGTCCGTCAAAGCGGAGGGCTTGGCCGATTTTCCCAGGCACTTTGGCAGTTGAAGTTGCTCCACCGATAAAACCCCCGCGACTACCGTTCCCTGTCACATCGGTAACATCATTTGCTGTAATATCGGGACCATTGAATGTCCAGTAGCCGATAAGTCCTGAAGTTGAACGGTTATTTGTCGGTGCATTGAATGTGGAGCCACCTAAACGGTAGAGTTGAAGTATTTCATCGGGTGAAAGAGCTCGGTTATAAAGACGGGCTTCATCTAGTGCGACATTAGCAAATTCAGATACACCGGTGTCGGCACCGACACCATTAAATCCTCCACCGAGAGTTACTGATGTAGTATCTGAAACCAAAGCACCACCAAATGTGTGAACTTTTGAACCTGCAAGGACACCATTGCGATAGATTCGCATGGTTGTACCATCATATGTACCAATAATGTTGACCCATGTATTCACGTCGCCCGTACTTGCTCCGCCTGTGATACTGTCTTGTCCGCCCGCGGTCGTTACAGCCCAAGAGTAGGTGTCAGAAGAACCGCTATCGTAGTAAATTGCAAAGGCGTCCCCACTACCGGTTCCAGTCTGTCTTGTAAACAACGAGGTCCAGCTAGCCTGGTTACGAAGTTTTTTATTAATCCACACAGAAGCCGTAATATTTTCCACATCAAATGCATCGTTGGTATCCCTTGCTCGTATATAAGTGTTTACGCCGTTAAAAAGAAATCCCTGACCGATTTTCCCAGGTATTTTGGCACTTGATGTCGCAGCACCCACAAATCCCGCAGGATTGCCTCTCCCTGAAACATCAAGAATGCTGTTTTCGGTAATTGACGCGCCATCAAGAGACCAATGGGCAATGAGACCTGATGTTAAGCGGATATTCTGGGGACTATTTATTTGAACTGCACCGCTTTTGTAGAGGGTTAATATCTCGCTTGATGAAAGTACACGATTATATACGCGAACTTCATCGATCTTACCGTCAAAACTCCTTAATTCATCTGAACGATCTCCTATGAAACCACTATTTGCCGCATCGCTTGTTCTCGCATCCACCGCATTGCTCTCCTCACCGTAAGAAGAAGAGACTACCCCATTGACATAGAGAAGAACCCCTGAAGAAGCTGCCCCACCATCCCAAGTTACACAGACATGTTGCCAAGTATTCAGACTTATTAAATTAGCGGCGCCACTTCTACTCAGGGAAGTAGTGGTATAAGCAACCACAAGTCTTATTGTTTGGTCTGGCGCTGTACCATCATTGTCAAGAAAAAAAACATACCCCACACCCGCAAGACCTTTCTCATAGATACGGCCAAAATTACCTTCGCCCCAGCCACGGGGATATATCCAAGCACATGCCGTAGATGCCCCAAGATCATCAAGAGAACTGCCAGATCCGACATCCACCTTCTCATCAACTCCATCAAAATTCAGAGCTTTCCCACGAGAACCTGACACCCAGTCAGTATTTTCCATGTTGGTCAAAGTTCCCATATTTCCTTTTCCCGAAAAGTCTCCTGCTATCGTACTTGTGCCCTCATTAAAAGACCAGTAGCCGACAAGTCCTAAATTATTCGGGTATCTTGAAATTTCTGCAAATGTGGGCGTGGCATATGAGAATATGCACAAGAGAAACAATAAATTAAAAAGTAGTATTTTTTTCATGGTCAACGGCCGGCACGATACAACTGAAATACTTCCGCTGGGGTTATTGCCCTATTATAAACCCTAATTTCATCAATGGTACCTTTAAATTCCTCCCCCGCCACCGGCGATTCGGCGCCGATATGAAGCGCGGAAGAATTGCTCTCCATAGTAGCATCAGTCACGGTGCCCGTACGGTCAACGGCATCAATGTAGAGCTTTGTTGTCGCGCCTGATTTAGTGAGTGCAATGTGGTGCCATTCACTATCTAGAATTTTTATAGTTGACGTAGCTACACAGGCACCGCTATGCTTGCACAGAGAGAGTCTGTCTCTTACCTCGGCTGTATCACCAGTTCCTGTAATACTAAGCACAGGGCTGTTGGCGCCTTTGGAAACAAGGATTTCATAAGGACTCACGCCAGTTCGATCTCGTTTGAGCCAGAGCGCATAGCTGAAGCTGTCCCCAAAATCAAGTGAAGTGGAATCTGCGACTTTTATGTATGGCGCGTCATTAAGATAGAATCCTAGTCCCACCTTTCCGATGACTGTTGCGGTTGAAGTCGCGCCGGCAAACAAACCGCCACGATTGCTGTTACCTGATACATCAGTAATATCGTTTGCGGTTATATCCGGACCATTAAGACTCCAATAGCCGACAAGGCCGGATGGAATACGTGAGTTTTGGGAAGTATTAACCGTTGCAGTACCGAGAAGGTAGAGTTGCTTAACTTCACTTGCCGATAGTGCGCGGTTGTAGACACGAGCCTCGTCTAAAGAAGCGTTGGTAAATTCAGATATTCCAACATCAGCACCTGCACCGTTAAATCCAGCACCAAGGGTAACTGAGGTAATCTCTGAAATCATGTCCCCACCAAACGTGTGAACTTTTGAGTTCATTTCCACACCGTTGCGATAAAGTCTGATGGTCGTACCGTTATAGGTTCCGACAATGTTGACCCAGATACCTACATCTCCCGTGCTTGCTGACCCAGTAATGCTGTCATCCCCACCCGCAGTCCTCACACTCCAGCCGTACCTTTCAGAAGCACCATTGACATAGTAAATTGTAAACAAATCCCCGGTGCCAGTTCCAGCCTGCCTCCCGACCAAGACAGCCCAATCAGGATGATCACCCCTCTTTTTAGCCCATACAGAAACAGTGATATTGGTAACATCGAGTGAGGAGGCGTCATTAATTCTTACATAATTGCTCGTGCCGTTGAAAGCGAGAGCTTGACCGATTTTACCAATCATTTTTGCCGATGACGTTGCACTGCCAATAAATCCCCCGCGATTGCCATTACCGGTTACGTCAGTGATGTCGTTTGTCGTGATGTCTGGGTCATTAAATGTCCAGTTGCCTATGAGCCCTGAAGTCAGTCGGTCATTGACAGGAAAATTCTGTTTGCCCGCTGTTGACCTGTAAAGAATATCAACTTCGGATGGAGAAAGGGCGCGATTGTAAATTCGCACCTCATCCATCTGGCCAGTAAAAAATCTGGAGCTTCCATTAGGGCGTCCGATGTAGGTGGTGAGAGAGGGTGTAAACGAGTTCGCGTTATGAACCGCCCGCATAATTTCTACGCCGTCAACATACACAATGGCATCGTCAATGGCAACGTCTGCCCTGTTCCATGTCGCTACGACATAATGCCATTTTCCGTCACTATACGAGTTGGTACTGGTCATATTGACATCAGAGGACCCTCCTTCTATGAAAAACTGTAGTTGCTCGGAAGAGGTGAAATTAAGGTGGATTTCATTTTCGGTACCAACTCCATTTGCTCCAGATGTCGGCGTGCCGTGAAAAAGCATAGCTAAATCAGTAAAATTTGCTCCCGTTTTTACCCAAAACGCAATGGTACCTGTTGCAGAGGTTAGTGTAGATGTAGATATGGAAAGTAAGACGTTGTCGGTGGAACCACCATCAAAATCAAGGGCGAGACCTCTTTTTCCATTGACCCAGTCGGCACTGGTCATCCCAGCACCAAGTGTGCCGTGATTTCCTTTTCCGGAAGAGTCGGTGGCAACGCTTCCACTTCCATCATTAAAACTCCAATAACCAGTGAGGCCGAGATTGTTCGGTTGTCTTGGAATGATGGAGGGCGTGGGAGGAAAAAATAAAACGTAAGAAAGTTTCATGGTACTGGCAGCAGGCGCACTTGTTGGAGTGGCCTTGATATCAAAGACGTCGGGCGCAATAATTTGAGAACTATTGGTAGTGTCGTTACACGCAGTTTCAGAATCAGAAATAGTACAATTTACCCCCGAGGAAACTTGATAGCCGTTATCTACTCTGAAATTCCAACTTTTACTTGCTCCTGGGGCTGTACCTAAATTTACATAGAGCTTCTTTATTCTATAGTTTATCGGAGGATGAGTATTGATTGCCCATGTCTGACTGCTGTCCCAATCGGCGTCTGAACCTTGAGTATAGCCCCAGTATGCGGCGGTATTGGTGGGCGTATTTTCTGATAGCATCATTAAGCTTTCTCCTTCAACATCCGGTTCAAAGGTCGCGCTCCATATGCTTGTGGTAAGTGCCGGAGTGCCTGAATGTGTTGCAGCAAAGCCTACTAAATCTGTTGCTGACACATATTGTGTATGTGTGGTATCACTGCCGACATTTGAAGTGTCAGATATTGTCGCGACAATACTTGAGTTTGTACCGTTATACTGCAATGTCCTTGTTTCTGATGTTCCGGCGCCAGGAGCGGTGCCGCGATAGAAATAAAAATTGCCGAATTTACCCGATGTTGGCATAAGGTTTCTTGCGATACTTTGGGTTGCACTATACAGCTGCCCCATCAGCCCGTAATAATACGTTCCTGAATTTACCGTGGTGTTACCCGCCGTAGTTGCGAAGACTGCCGCATATCTATTATTTGTCGGCTTAAAAGTGACAGAGGCCTTTACTATATAGTAAGCGCCACCAAGAGCAGCAGAAGTTACTATCTTAAGAGACATTTTTTGACCCGCACTGACTGCTATTGTGGTTGTGCTATTTAATTTTCTATCAGTGGTTCCGGTGAGTTGGGCGGAGAGTAGAGTGTCTACACCTTCAATCCGCATGGTTGCAGTGATGGTATTTGAGCCGCCAGGTTCACCTCCCGCTATGTAGAGATTCTGTAGTCTACCGTCAGTTGGAGCTATAAAATACGTAATGGATTCATTGGTGTTGACCGACCCACTACTATCACTGTGATTTGGAATGAGATAATACGTCGTGTTCGCAACGACAGCGGTAAAATGTGTTGAGAAAGTAAGAAGAGATTCAACCGCGTAGGATATTTTTGCTCCACCAAAAAAACAGAGAGAGATGAGAGTAACTGGAATTAATTTT
>ERZ1292623.3091-Hain-H51-01um-R1-3091-length-14417-cov-41_pt1 | contig 10362 bp, 9 predicted proteins | sample MGYA00564398_ERZ1292623 | MGnify/ENA primary metagenome ERZ1292623 (study PRJEB36523, sample SAMEA6512633) | groundwater metagenome | collected 2019-01-07 | study: AquaDiva: Metagenomics assemblies of 32 groundwater samples
TGCTGGAGCGCACCCTGGATCTGCTCGCGCGTACCAAGCTGGCGCTGTTCGCCATCGACGAGGCGCACTGCGTTTCGCAATGGGGCCACGATTTCCGCCCCGAGTACATGGGGCTGAACGTGCTGCACGAACGCTTCTCCGCCGTGCCACGCATCGCCCTCACCGCCACCGCCGACGAGCCGACGCGGCGCGAGATCATCGCGCGCCTCAGACTCGAAGACGCACGCGTCTTCATCAGCAGCTTCGACCGCCCGAACATCCGCTACCGCATCCGCCATTCGAACGGCGGCAACAGCGCGCGCGAGCAGTTGCTGCGTTTCATTCGTGAGGAACACGCCAGTGACGCCGGCATCGTCTATTGTTTGTCGCGCAAGCGCGTGGATGAAATTGCCGCCTGGCTCGCCGCCAACGGCCTCGCGGCGCTGCCGTATCACGCCGGCCTCGGTTCGGAAGTGCGCACCGCCAACCAGTCGCGTTTCCTGAACGAAGAAGGCGTGATAATAGTCGCCACCATCGCCTTCGGCATGGGCATCGATAAACCGAACGTGCGCTTTGTCGCGCACCTCAACCTGCCGAAGAGCGTCGAGGCCTATTACCAGGAAACCGGGCGCGCCGGGCGCGACGGACTGCCGGCCGACGCGTGGATGATCTACGGCCTGCAGGATGTCATCACGCTCCGTCAGATGATGGAAAGCTCTGAGTCCGGCGATACCCACAAGCGCGTCGAGCGCCACAAGCTCGACGCCATGCTCGGCCTGTGCGAACTCACCACCTGCCGCCGCCAGGCGCTGCTGAGTTACTTTAGCGAGTCGTTGCCAAAACCCTGTGGCAACTGCGACTCCTGCCTGGAGCCACCCGAGACCTGGGATGCCAGCGTTCCGGCGCAGAAGGCGCTGTCCTGCGTGCACCGCACCGGGCAGAGATTTGGTGTGAACTATCTGGTCGACGTGCTGCTCGGCAAGGACGACGAACGCATCCAGCGTTTTGGTCACCACAGCGTGAGTGTCTTCGGCATCGGCAAGGACCTGAGCCAGCAGGAATGGCGCGGTGTGTTCCGCCAGCTCATCAGCCGCGGCCTGCTGGCCGTGGACCTCGAAGGCCACGGCGGTTTGCAGTTAACCGACGCCAGCCGTCCGGTGCTGCGCGGTGAAGAGCGGCTGATGCTGCGCCGCGATATCAAACCCGAAAAGACCAAGAAGACCAGGAGTGCGCGCGCCGCGCGCAGCTCGTTCGTGAAGGAGGCCGACCAGCGTCTGTGGGAAGCCCTGCGCGCGCGCCGTCTCGAACTGGCGAAAAAGCAGGGTGTGCCACCTTATGTCGTCTTTCACGACGCCACGCTGGCGGAAATGGTTGAACGCCGCCCGCGCTCCCTGGGCGACCTTGCCCACATCAGCGGCGTCGGCGAACGCAAGCTCACGGCCTATGGCGCCGAGTTTGTGGGTGTCATCCTGGAGCATGCGGGCGCGGGCGACCCGGTGCCCGCCTGAGCGCATCGGCTTTGAGCCGGCCGATTTGCCCGCGGCAACGCCAATATCACCCACCGTGCCCGGCGGGGCATTCGCCGGGTCGACCCCTCGAATCGGGCTATCTTGTCGGGTCAGAATGCCGCGTAAGGCGGGACGCAGAGATTTTCCGCGAGGCCTGACATAATATGGGCCAACGATCAGGAGGACTCAACATTGGCAAAACCAAACTATCAATTCCAGAAGCGGCAGAAGGAACTGCAAAAGAAGAAGAAGATGGAAGAGAAACGCCAGCGCAAGCTGGAGCGGAGCAGCTCTCCATCCACCGACAACCCGGACCAGACGCCGGATCAGGGCGGGACCGATAACAAGCCGGTATAGCTGGCGGCGACCGCCTGCACCGATACGGTCCGCCGGCCGGCCGATCGGTTGCGGAAGGCGTTGGGTGAACCACTGACTGTGGGTTAAGGAATATCTTGTTACACCCTTACCCCTGCAATTCACGCTCCGAAACAAACTCCCTGTCTTCCCCCGTCAGTGGATCGCGGAAGCGAAGTTTTTTGGCAATGAGTTGCAGCGGCTGTCCAAGGTCATCGTCGCGCTCCGGTTGCAGCATCGGATAGACCCGGTCGTTGACGATTCCGAATCCCAGACTACACAGGTGCAGGCGCAGTTGATGGGTTTTGCCCGTCAGCGGGTGTAGACGAAACCGCCCGCGGTTTCCGCCGATCTCCAGCAGATGAATGACGGAACGTGCATTGACGATGCCGGGCACGATCTTCATCCGGAACCGCGGTTCGCCGCGCTCAATCCGGTTTTCGACGGTCCATTGGTGTTCGGTTGGTGGCCGATCCAGCACGGCCAGCGCCTCGTAGGTCTTTTGCGCCTTCCCGTGCATGAACAGGTCGTGATAAAGCCCCCGGGTTTTCCGGTTGACCGAGAACAGGACCAGACCGGCGGTTTCCCGGTCCAGCCGGTGCATGGGCGCCAGATCGGCAATGCCGGTGCGCTCGCGCAGCCGGTTCAACAGACATTCATTCACGAAACGGCCGCCCGGCGTGACCGGCAGGAAGTGCGGCTTGTCGGCGACCAGAATCTCGTCGCTCTGGAACAGGATCGTCTCGGCGAAGGGGATAGCCGGCTCGTCTTGCACTTCCCGGAAATAGAAAATCCGTTTGGAAGGCGCATACGCCGTTTCGGCAGTGACGGCATTCCCCCGCTCGTCCGTCACCTTGCCATGGCGCAGACGCTCGGCCCATTGTTCGGCCGTGATGTGCGGAAACGTCCGCGTCAGGAAATCCAGGATCGAGGGGTAGGGCGGCGCCGTGTCCGGCAGGGTGATGACGGATGGCGTGCTGGCGATCGCCATGTCCAGGGCTCTTGTGTGAGGTGCGGCTTAAAAAAATCCCAAGCCGGACCCGCCGGCTTGGGATGGTTGACGATAGAACGAAAGTCAGTCTTTGGCCGAAGGACCCTGGTACTTGGCGCCGCCAAAGCCGAGGATCGGGTAGAAGATGATGCCCAGCAGGGCCAGACCGATGCCGAAGCCGACGCCTTTGCCGAAGCTCTTGGCCATGTCGATGCTGACGATAATGGCAATGACGATACCGACGATCGGGATCAGCAGCAGCAGTATCCACCACCACGGCCTGCCGACGATCTGGAGCATGACAATAAAGTTGTAGATCGGAATGATCGACGCCCAGCCGGGTTAGCCTGCCTTGGTGAAGACCTTCCAGAAGGAAGCGATCAGGAAAATAATGATTGCCAGGTAGATCAGTGTAATTATGCCACCAGTGCCGCCCATTGGATTCTCCTTGAGTTGTGGTTGCTTGTTGTTGATGAATTGACCGCGCTGCGGACCGCGGTTGCAGCACGGCAAAGTGTAGCCGCAATCGTGAACACCGGCCAAGCCGGTCTGTCGGCGCTGGAAAAAGCCGGATTCCGCCGTAGGTGGAATAGGGTTTATCCGATTGGGTTGTCGCGCCGGCGCAGCAGTTTGCCGCCCCATTGATGCAGGGCCAGACCGGCCAGCACCAGCACCGTTCCCGACAGCACACGCGCGCTGATGCGCTCGGCGTTGAAGGCGCTGCCGAGCATCAATGCCGTGACCGGCGTGATCAGCGTAATCAGGGAGGCGGTGTTGGCCTTCATGCGCTTGAGCACATAGAAATACAGCGTGAAGCCGACCACCGAGCCGACGACGCCGAGATAGGCAATGGAACCAATGGCGCGTGCCGGCAGATCACGGGGCGCATGACCATCCAGCACCAGCCAGGTGACGAAAAAGAGTGGCACCGCCACCAGCAGCGCCCCGGTGGTGATCGACAGGCTGGGTAGGCCATCGCCGTAGCGCTTCACCAGCACCAGGCTGATCGAGTGCAAAACGACGGACAGCACCTGAACTGCCAGGCCGGCGGCCATGTTCTTTCCATTTAATAGTCCGGCGCCGAAGATCACGACCAATCCGCCGATGCCGAGGACCAGCCCGGCCAGCTGAAATAACGACAGCGAGCGCTCGTTGAGCAGCGGGCGGGCGAGCACGGCCGTGATCAGCGGTGCCATGGCGAAGATCACGGCCAGCAACCCGGATGGCAGATATTGCGCCGCCCAGTAGACACACAGCATCCCGCCGAAGGCGCCGAGCGCGCCGCTCAGGTAGGCGCGACGCGCATCGCGATGCCACGGCAACTGCCGGCGCAGGATCAGGAGCAAGGCCAGGCACACGACCACCGCCAGCGCCATGCGGCTGAAGACGCCGAACAGGTAACCCGGCCCCTCGCCGCTCCACTTGATGGCGAGCGGGGTGGTGGACCAGATCAGGACCACGGCCAGAAACGCGAGCGGCACCGACACAGACGATATCTCCCGGTCAATAAAGCAAAAAGGCCACAGAACCTGCGCTCTGTGGCCTCTGGAAACTTTGCGGGTTACGGATTAACGACTAATCGGTAACTCTCCCCAGGCACACCGGCGCGCGCGGCTTCAGCCAGATGGCTCGAACCATCGGGGCGGCGCAGACAACCGAGTGTACGGTGCGGAACATGCTGGTTGCAGTGTACAAGAATGTCTTTACGGGTCAAGAAAAGGCGCAACCGCGCCATCCCTGGCGCGCGCCCCTCGGACACGTGTCCCTGCGTCCCGCCTAGGACGTCTCCCATCGGCGACGGATGACCGCCGCGGGGCCTGACGACGACGTGGCCATTTGCGTCTACAATTCTGCCAACAACAACCAGCGGGGGATTTCTTCCATGCGTTCACTCTCGGTCTACGGCCTGATCGGCGCAATCTTCGGTGTATTGGCAATCCTGGTCCTGACGGCCATCGCCTTGCCGGCCTATCAGGAATATCTGATGCCGCTGGCGATGTACCGCGACATCACCGCCATTGCGCCGCTGGCGGCCGTAGTCGACAAGGTATCCAGCTGGCTCCCCTGGACGGCGTTGATTCTTTTCGTCTGGGTCTGGTTCCTGGTGGCAGGCCGGTTGCATCCCGCGCTGGCACACATGCCGCGCACAGGCGAAGGGAACCGTGCCTGGACATGGGGGGCGTGGATCGGGGGTGGGCTGTTGTTTCTGACCGCGCTTGCCTTGGTGTTTTCCATGTTCGATCTTGATTTTTTGGGAGTGGGCGGCCGTACGGAGATTCTGAAATGGATCGTGGTGTTGGCGGCCGCGGCGTTGGCCTGGATGCTGGTTTCTCCACAAGCCTTCGGTCGTTTTGGTGACAATCATCCTTCAGCGCTGAGCTGGCCAGCGGTCGCACGGGCGGCGGGCTTGGGCATGCTGTTCATTCTGGCCTTCGGTTTGATCATGAAGGCCGTCAGTGCCACCTTCATGACCTGGTTCATGGTCGTGACCGAATCGCTGGATCGCAGCATGGAACCGAGTGTGTTCGGCTGGATCTGGTTGTCGGTCGGCATGGTTGTGATACTGGCGCTGGGTAGCGCCATCGCCTTCGGTCTGTTGCCGGCGTTCATTCCGGGCTCGGGCAACTGGCGCGCGCGCCTGTCCGCGACCCGACCCGCGCTGATCCTGGTGGCCGGGGCGCTGGTGGTCGGTGCCGTCGCGGTTCCGGCGCTCTATGGCATCGACTTTCTCGGCCAGAAGAGGCTGGCCGAGGTCGCGGATTTGTCCGGTGTCCGTCCGTTTTCTTTTCACCGCGTCAAATTCTGCGCAGACTCAAACTGTCGCGTGCGCAAGGATCGTTCGGCCAATCCGGCGCTGGAGACGGGGAAGCCCATTACCCAGGTGACCGCTTTCGGCTCGCTTCTGGGCGGCGGCTATGTGCCCCTGCATCCGGATTCGGTGGCGGCGCTGGAGCGGTTCGTGGCCGGCAAGGGGAAGAACAGCGTCCTGCGTAAATCAGCCATGGGGGGAGCGGCGGAGGTTTACCAGGCGCTTTGGCTGCCGCGCGAGAGTTTTCAGGTGATCGATCGATTTACCCGTCAGGGCAGCATGAAACATGGCAGCCTCCTGCATACCCAGATCAAGTTGGCCTGGCTGATGCGCGCCGCGCCGATCAATGCCGAGACGCGCGCCATGTTGGAAGAGTTGAGCGATGACAAGCGCTATTTCATCGGCGGCCGTGGGGCGGCAAGGTTGGCCGCGGCCTGGGCGCGTTTCGGCGACATGAAACGGGCAGAAGGATTTCTGGTCACGGCCAGGAAGGCCAGTCCCGGCAAGTACGATCACATCAAGCTGGTGCCGGGCAGTCTGCGAAATGGACAACTCTCGGGTCAGATCGCCATGCCGGGAGTTGCCAGCGATGGTATCCGGGTCGGGCTGTTCCGGCTGACGGACGATCCGACGAAGCCGGTTTCCGCGATCGGCACCAAAAAGAAACCAACGCCCAAGGGCTCGACCCCCGGATTCAACAGCACCGGAATATCCCTGCTCACGGAGAGCGCGGTGTTGAAGGCGGATGGCCGGTTCGCGTTCCAGAACCTGGGCGCGGGTGATTACTATCTGGCCGTGCTGATTCCGGATGACAAACTGAAAGGCAAGGCTGCGCTCACGGGCGTAAATGTCCCGGACCTCATCAAGCTCAGCGCCGCCGCCCCGCGTCGGGACGTCGGCGTGATCCGTTTGACCGCGCAATAATCCAGCCGGCGGCGCCGGGTCAGAGCCAGAATTTCCCTACCCAGCTCCCGTGCCGGTAATCTAGCCACACCCGCTTCGGTGCGATCTTGCGCACCGAAGCGGTGGTGATTTCCGTTTCCGGTTGGCGGCCGAGGCGTTCGGCGGTTTCGATCGAACAGGCCGTGGACATGACCGGGCGAAAATAAAGCGACAGCCGGTCGTTCACCGGCGCCACGGTATGCGACCCGGGATGCTCCCGGAAGTGGACGAATTTCTTGACCAGGCAGGAGAAGTACAATTCCAGCTCGACCATAAGCGGCGCCGGGCGGGATTCCAGGGCGCGCTGGGCGCGCGCCGTCCACTCCACCGCGACTGGTTTGCTGTTGATTATCACGTTGGCCCGCCGACGCCGTGAAAGTGTCCGTGTCAGGGTTCCGGTTGCGACAAACAGCAGCACGGCGCTGGCGACACCGGCGGCGTGGCTCAGGGGCACGGGGATGAAGGCGTGTTGCCCGCCGGTGTCGAGAAATGACTGGCCCAGGGCCAACTCGAACCCGATCTTGACGGTCGTGAGTGTCAGCACGCCGGCACAGAGCCATCGCCACCAGCCGGTTTCGGTCAGCCCCCACAGACACAGATAGACGACGACCGCCGTAACAACGCCGGAAAGCCCGCCGTAGTACCGCATCCCGGGTTCCAGGAGATAAATCACCGCGCCGACCGCGATGCCCGAGGCCACACAGAGGACGGCAAAGCCGGGAAGGCGGCGAAGCTCGATGAGCGCGCCGGCGACCAGGAAGGCGAGGAGGTCGTAACCCAGGTGACGGCCGGAATGGTGGACAAGATTTCCCGTGACGAGCCGCCACCATTCGCCGTGGGCCATCGACTCGCGATCGTAGATCAACGCTTCACGCAGGCCGGGCACGGCGTAAACAATGACAGCGACGCCGCCGATGAGCAGCGTCCAGACAGGGATCGTCAGTCTGGATGAAGGCGCCGATGCTTGCACAGGAGTCCACCGGCCAGAATCGCGGCCAAGGCCAGCATCAGCAGGTCGACGCTGCCGCCCCCGGTGTATCCCGACGTGCGCACCACTCGATATTCGGCCGGTCGTTCCTTGATCTTCTCCCGGAAGAGACCGAGTTGCAGGTCGAGGTTGGTGATCATGTCCTTGGAGGCCTCGTCGAAACCGGTCGAGCTGTCGAGCCGCAGCTTTTCACTCAGGTTGACCAACGTTGCCCGGCCCTTGACGTGATGCACGCCGGGCGCCCGGAACAACATCTTGCGGCTGGCGATGTCGTAGACCACGGTGTCGATCATGGTGTGCGTGTCGTTCTTCTCGCCGGGCACCACGTAGGCGCCGACGATCGTCCAGTAGGTCAGACCGAGAAGACCGCTGTCGGTAAACTGCACCTGGTCATAGGAAACCAGCGCGATGACGTCCACCCCGAACATCGAACGCAGTTGATCGAGGTTGGCAAAGCTGCCCCGGGGTCTCAGGTAAGCCGAAGGGATGATCTCGATGCTCTTGACGTAGGGGTACTTTTTAAAATGGTCGGCTACCCGCTGCATCAGCTCTGTCCGCCGGTTCTCGGTCAGGGCGGTATGCTGGCGATAGCTGTAGCCGCTGCCCGGAACGAAGGCGATGCCAACCCGGATGGGGAGCGTTAACACCGGGATGCCCGGGGTGATCACCGGGTCCTTGGTATTCGGGTAGAGAAACTCCACCGCGCTGGACATGTTGCGGGTCTGGCGGCTGGTGGCGCAACCGCCAATCAGCAGCGTGAGACAGAGGCCGGAGACCAGCCAGGCCATGGAACGGGTGCGGGACGGGTTGTGCATGTCTTTAGCTCCAGTATCCGGCCTCCGGCCGGAAGCGATAACCCAAACATTCTGAGCGCAGGTGAGCATGGTTGTCCAGCGTGGCCCAGCGCGATGCCGGGCCTTTTCGGGAATGGTGGTTGATCGGTCCAGGGTATCCGCTCTCCCCGGACGGCCAGTCCCGGTCGCTCTTCTCGGCAGAGCCAGGCCACAACAAGGCTGGCTTTCCCCCGGGCATGTGCGTATAGTGCGCGCACCCTGAAGTATGGGGTAAGGCGTTTCTGACCTCCGCAGTGCAGTCTCTGCATCAGTTTCCTGGTTGGCGACGTTGAAGCCGTTCCCGTGACGGGTCCGGCTGCCGGCACCAGGCGCTGACATTACCTGCCAAGTAAGTCCGCTTCGTCCGTTCTCATTTCATTCCATCTATTTCTGCCGTGGCAGGCAGATGAGGGACTTACTTTGTCTTTTGAAAAGCTCAATCTCGACCCCCGACTCCTGCGTGCCGTGGCCGCGTGCCATTTCAAGGAGCCCACGGACATCCAACTCAAGGCCATTCCGGTGGCGCTCGAAGGCCGCGATCTCATGGCCTCGGCCCAGACCGGCACCGGCAAAACGGCCGCCTTTGTGCTGCCGCTGTTGCAGCGCCTGTTGACGACTGCTCCGGCCCAGGGCCGCGGACCGCGCGTGCTGGTGCTGACGCCGACGCGTGAGTTGGCCATGCAGGTGACCGATAACATCCGTCAATTTTCCCGCGAGTGCCATGTCACCTCCGGCAGCGTGGTCGGCGGCGTCGGTTACGGCCCGCAGATCCAGTTGCTCGGCCGGCCGCTCGACTTTCTGGTGGCGACACCGGGCCGGTTGATGGACCACATGGAATCGGGGCGCGTGGATTTCTCGCGACTCGAGGTCATGGTGCTCGACGAGGCCGATCGTATGCTCGACATGGGTTTCCTCGGCGCGGTCAAGACCATCGCCAAGGCCCTGCCGGCTAAGCGCCAGACGCTGCTGTTTTCCGCCACCCTGGAAGGCCAGGTGCTGACGGTGGCGCAGCAGCTGTTGCGCGACCCGGTGCGCATCTCGCTGGCCACGAACAGCGATCAGCACGCTTCCATTGCCCAGCAAATCCATGAAGTCGATGATGTCGAACACAAGCACGCGCTGTTATCGCACTATCTCAAGGACGACGCCCTGTATCAGGCGGTGATTTTCATTGCCACCAAGCACGGCGCCGACAAGCTGGCGAAGAAGCTGGCGGCCCAGGGCCACGCCAGCGCGGCGTTGCACGGCAACATGAACCAGAACCAGCGCAAGCGCGCGGTCGATCGCATGCGGCGCGGCGAGTTCCGTGTGCTGGTGGCGACCGACGTGGCGGCACGTGGGCTCGATATCCGCGGACTCAGTCACGTCTTTAACTTCGACCTGCCGATGGTGGCGGAAGACTATATCCACCGCATCGGTCGTACCGGCCGCGCCGGTGCCACCGGCACCGCCATTTCGTTCGTGGATTCGGAGGATCGCTATCTGCTCAAGGGGATCGAACGGCTGACGGGTCGCTCGCTCACCCGCCAGGTGATCCCGGGGCTGGAGCCGAAGCGTCCGCAAGGTCGCGGCGGTGAGCGGCCGTCCAGCGCCAAGCATCGCCCCAACCGCCGTAACGATTCGCGTCCGGGTTTCCGGGCGGCGGATTCCCATCACCGCAAACCGGGCCACCAGCCCAGCCACCCGCGCCGCGATCGCGGCGATTCCGCGCCAGGCAACCGCGGCGCGGAAGCGGATGGCAATCGTGTCGCCGCGCCCCGGCAGGAGCATCGCGATCGTCCCCATCACCCGAAGCCGGCGCAGGGCCGTCGTTTTGGCGGCAAGCCGCAGCGTCCCGGACGCGACCGGGCATTGGCCTAGGGCCGGGAAAAACGCCCACCGGGGCCGCGAACTCCGGCACAGCAGAAACAAAAAAGGGCGGTCACCCGCCCTTTTTTGTTGCCCAACAAATGTACCCC
>ERZ1292623.5268-Hain-H51-01um-R1-5268-length-10362-cov-4_pt1 | contig 10362 bp, 13 predicted proteins | sample MGYA00564398_ERZ1292623 | MGnify/ENA primary metagenome ERZ1292623 (study PRJEB36523, sample SAMEA6512633) | groundwater metagenome | collected 2019-01-07 | study: AquaDiva: Metagenomics assemblies of 32 groundwater samples
TTCCCCATCCTAGAGGAAACCGCCATATGTGTGTGCACATTACCGCCTGCTCTTGCCAAGTTAAAAAGTTTGTGATATAAATAAGCCAATATGAATAACTTTAGAAAAGGTGGTTTTGGACAAGGAAGAAGGAGCTCCAGTGCAGGCGCCGGAGCGCGTCCAAGATTTGGCGATAAAAAGAGTTTCGGCAGTAAGTTTAGTGGTGGAAGAGATCGCGGTGGCCGGCCAGAAGGCCGGATGGAGCTTTTTCCAGCTGTGTGTTTTGAGTGTAAGCGGAATTGCGAGGTGCCTTTTCGACCGACGGGCGATAAGCCGGTTTACTGTCTAGATTGTTTTAACAAGCAACCGCATGTGCCGGGCAGGAATTCCGCGCCGATTGAGCGTCCGAGAGGAGATTTTAGAAGCGATTTTCGGCCGCCTCAGAGGGAATATCAACCTCAACCGGAACCAGTAAGAATTCAAAACGACGGGAGTATGGATTTGATCAAACGACAACTTGGAGCATTAGAAATAAAGGTGAATCGGATTTTAGAATTAATGAGTCAAAAGACGGAGAGCTCAGCTTCAAAAGTTCCGGTAGTTGAGAAAGCAGTTAAGATTGAGAAACTGGCGAAAGCAAAAACTCCAACTAAGAAGGTCGGAGTGAAGGGTAAGAAATAAAATAAGAAACAAAAAAGAGGTCCTAGGACCTCTTTTTTGATGACTTTGTTTTTGCCGGCTGAGATTTTTTAACTTCTTTTTTCAATTCGCGTTCGATGTTCTTCCAGTGTCTTCTTAGGTCGCTGACGATAGCGCCGAATTCGGATTTGTCCATATCTTTCAGAGCGGAATATTTACTCATCACCGAAGAGACCACTTTATTGTAAATCGCTTTATTTACTTTTTTGGCGGTTTTGAGCTTAGAGACAACTTCAGCTTTGGCTTTATTAGCAAGTTTCGCGACTTGAGCGCGATGCTGCTTGCCATTTTTGCCGTAGAAATAAACTCCAGCCGCAACAGCGGCTGCCGCTAAGATGCCCAAGCCAACAGCTTTTTTGACGTTGCTTTTTTTAACGCCAACTTTTTTTACTTTGACTGCCATTACTTTTTTGTTTTTGCTCTTTTCGGTTTTGCGACCTTTTTGGAATTGCCGTCATACGACGACTGCTCGGCTTGCGCACGGTTGTCTGAATGAAATAGTCCCCAGATAGCTTTGATCCATCCACCGTTTCTTATACTCTCTCTTAGCCGATCCACATCGCCTAATATTACATCGCTTCGTTCTCGAATGGATTTAGAGATGTGTTTAACGTCATTCAAAATTCTGACTAGGTAAAAAATTAAAATTGATAAGCCTATGGTCAGCGCTAAAATAGCGATGGAAGAGATAAAAAAGAAAACGTCGGCTTTAACGAAACTATCCATAAATTTATTATAACAAAGAATTGTAAAAACTCTTAATTTCAGATAAGCTCAAGTGATAATAGCTTAAATGAAAAAGATTAAGGTGGCGGTTTTGGCGGGTGGACCTTCGACGGAATACGAAGTTTCGATTAATTCGGGAAAGAATGTTTTTCGAGAAATTGATCGGAAAAAATTTGAGCCGAGTTGGGCGGTGCTTTCGAAGCATTCTGAGCTGAAAATCAATGGAAAGAAGGCTAGATTTCCGGAGGATTTGGCGGGGTATGACATAGTGTTTAACGCGATGCATGGGCAGTTTGGAGAGGATGGTCAGGTGCAGGCGATTTTTGAGCGTGTTGGAATTCCTTTTACGGGTTCGGGTTCGGTGGCTTCGAGTTTGGCGATGGATAAGTGGGCAAGCTTTGGGATTTTTAAAAAAGCGGGTTTGCGAGTAGCTCCAAGCCAACTACTTGCTAGTTCTAAGACTAAGTTAGGAAAAAATTTGGGTTGGCCGGTAGTTTTGAAGCCGAGGAATGGCGGGTCGTCGGTAGGGGTGGAAATTGTGAAATCCGAGAAGGATTTAGAGAAGGCGGTTAGGCGTGTTTTTAAATTCGATAGCGAAGTGGTGGCGGAGAGTTTTGTGGCGGGTCGGGAATTTACCTGCGGAGTTTTGGAGATAAATGGAAAACTGAAAGCTTTGCCGGTGGTTGAGATCAGGCCGAAACCAAAATATAAGTTTTTTGATTACGAGGCGAAGTATAAAACTGGAGCAACAGATGAAATTGTGCCTGCCGAAATTGACACGAAGTTAGCGTCAGAGATTCAATCGGCATCACTTAAAGCGCACCGCGCTTTGAAGGCAAGTGTGTATTCGCGGAGTGATTTTATGTGGGATGGGAAAAAACTTTTTATTTTAGAACTAAACACCTTACCAGGAATGACTAAAATTTCTTTGTTGCCAAAAGCGGCTAGGGCGGCTAAGATTAGCTTTCCGAAATTGATTGAAATTATTATTCAATCATCACTTAGGAAATAAATATGGAAAATTTACCCCCACACCCAAAGCGACACTTTTTTAGATCAGAAATCAGTTCTCGGTGTTATTTAATAAGCGATAGAAAATTGACGGGCGGTTCAGTTGGGAGTGGGGGCGTGCCAAAGCATTTAGTGGCGATTCCAGATGGGAATCGGCGCTGGGCAAAAAAGAGAGGAGAAGTGCCCTGGGAGGGGCATCGGGAAGGGGTGAAGAAATTTTGGGAAGTTTGCGAGGAGGCGTTCCAGATGGGCGTGCCGTATTTTACTTTTTGGGCGGCGTCGGAAGATAATTTAAAAAAACGCTCTAGGAGAGAGGTGAATTTTTTGGTTTTGCTTTTAAGAAAGGAAGTATTTGATAAGAGCCTGTTTGCGCGATTAGAAAAAGATGAAGTGAAATTTCGAGTTTTTGGAAGATGGAATGAAATTTTAAAGGATAAAAAGCTCGAGGAAGCGATTAGAGATTTAGAGAAAAAGACGGCAAAGTTTAAAAAACATAATCTAACCATTCTTTTTGGGTACGATGGGAAACAAGAAATGATGGAGGCGATTGAGTTATTGAAAAAAGAAAAGACAGTGACTTATGAAAAAGTGAAATCAGCTTTGTGGACGGGGGATTTGCCAGCAGTGGATTATGTGATACGGACGGGGGGAGAGCCGCACTGGTCGGCGGGATTTATGATGTGGCTCACCGCGGACTCGCAGTTTTATTTTACTGAAAAACTTTGGCCGGAGTTTGGCGTCTCAGAACTGCACAAAGCCTTGGAAGATTATTCGGGAAGGGAGAGGAGGATGGGGAAGTAAGGACTAGTGAGTAGCGAGTAGAAAGTAGAGAGTAAGAAAGGCGGGAGATTTTGAAATTTCTTTGGTTTTTGGGTTGACTAGGTGATTTTTAAGAACTAATATTCGGTTAGATCTTATTTGTCACCAATAACGAAAGGAGATAGGCGTGGACATGTTTTGGTTTTTGGCGGGAGTGGAGGAGCAGCTTCCTGAACTTCTTGAAGACGAGAGAGGATGGACGGGAGTAGATGTTGACTACCACCCTCCTCGAGTCGAGAGGTTGTGGCGACAACTTGGAGATATTCGAGTCTATCTTCATCGGATCCATTACTGTGATCCCGGTGAAGCCCTATTTCATCCCCACCCCTGGCCTTCGGCGATGAAGGTTTTGAAAGGTCAGTACAAGATGGCCGTCGGTTATGGAGGGGGTGATACACCTCCGCCCGTGGCTGCGCGGCTCCTACTTGGTCCTGGATCAGAGTATGAGATGACCAATCAGGATGCCTGGCATTATGTTCGGCCGACTGAAGAGGGAGGGACCGTTTTGACTTTGATGGTGACGGGACTGCCTTGGAAATTAAAAAGGTGGGTGCCAAAAAGCGAGGCTCCACTGAAACCCCTTTCGGATGTTGCTCGGAGTTACATGTTTACTGAATTTCGTTTTCATTATCCGCGAAATGGGAGTTAGATCCTTTTTCGCAAATGGGCGGGGGCTTATGTCCTCGCCCTTCTTTTTTGGGTAATTTTTTGGTAGATTAAGGGCTGGTAAGGGAGTGAGCCTAAGTTTTTAGTCTCTAGTTTTTGTGGTATACTGGATTGGTGAGTGAGTATAAAAGAAAACCGAATACCAGTTGTGTTATTTGTCAGAAACCTATTTACCGGAGAAGAGTGGAGCTTGAAAGGAATAAGGGAAAAGCTTATTGCAGTATGGTTTGTTATGGTTTGGCTTGTCGGAAGGAAGAGCCTTGTGTGATATGTGGAAAATTAATTTTGGCGCGAGAGAATAAAAAAACTTGTAGTAGAGCTTGCGCGAACAAACACCGGACTGGCATTAAGTACAAACTTAACAGGCCAAAGGACAAAGTTAAGTTCTATCAAAACTTGAAAGTTAGACTACTAGAGCAGAGAGGAAAAAAATGTGAACGTTGTGGTTATGATAAATATGAGATACTGCATGTTCATCACAGAGATCGGAATAGGTTGAATAATGAACTTAGCAATCTAGAGTTGATTTGTCCCAACTGTCATTATGAAGAACATTATCTTGAGAGAAGTTGGTTAAAGAAGTTAGATGGAAGTTTGATCGAGTAGTAGAAAAAGAAAAACCAAATTTATAATAAGGAATTTGTATCCAGTGCGGAGGCGTGCCGGAGCGGTTTATCGGGCTTGTCTTGAAAACAAGAATACCGGAAACGGTATCGGAGGTTCGAATCCTCCCGCCTCCGCACTGGATATGAAATTAAATGGAATAAAAGTTTTAGTAACCGAACCCGGATATTTTACTAGGGAGTTTTTTAAGATTGTGAGAAAGACTGGAGAGGTGACGGCGAAGAGGATGAGTCGGGCGGAGCTACTAAAAAATATTAAAAATTTTGATGCGGTTGTAGTGCGGGTGGATACGAAACTGGATCGGAAAGTAATTGAAGCGGGGAGGAAATTAAAGTGTGTGGTTTCAACGACTACGGGGTTGAATCATATTGATACAGATTATTTAAAGAAAAAAGATATTCCGCTTTTTTCGCTTACTGGATCGCATTCGGTGCCGACGGCGGAACACGCGTTAGCTTTGATTTTTGCTTTGGCAAGGAGGATTCCGTGGGCCAATTCAAGCATGCACAAAGGCCATTGGCGGAGGTGGGAGTATCTAGGGATAGAAATTACTGGAAAGACTTTGGGGGTTTTGGGGATTGGAAGAATTGGAAAGGAAGTGGCGAAACGAGCGAAGGCGTTTGGGATGAAGGTAGTGGCGTTTGATCCGTATGTCTCTTCGAAGGAAGTTTTGAAGCGGAGAGCGAAGAAGGTTAGTTGGAATGAGTTTTTATCAAAGAGCGATTTTTTCTCGTTGCATGCTCCGTTGACACTGGAAACAAAGCATATGTTTGGAAAAAAAGAATTTTCGAAAATGAAGTCCTCGGCGATTTTTGTGAATACTGCGAGAGGGGAGATCGTGGAAGAGAGGGCGTTACTTGAGGCGCTTTCAAAAAAGAAAATAAAAGCGGCAGGGGTAGATGTTTATCCAGAAGAGCCTTTGCCGAGAGACCATGAGCTAAGACGGTACGCGAAGAGTCATGATAATTTAATTATCACGCCGCATATTGCGGCTTCGACGCATGAGGCGGTTGGAAGAGCCAGCGTCTTTGCGGGGGAGGCGTTGGTGGGATTTTTTAGAAAGAGAAGGTTGTTTTAACAGACACCACTGAATGTCAAAATGAAGCTGCTAAGCAAACTAGGTAGTTTTAGGAAGCGTTTATTCCCGTCTCGATACGAGACAGGTTCTATGTTAAAGAATTATGTAATTGCTCAATGGGGGCCTTTTATAGTTGATCATCCAGAATATATATCAGAGGATTTTTATTCAGAAATAGTTGAAGAGGCGAAGAAATATATTCGAGCTGATTCGAATGTTTTGGATGTGGGGTGCGCTACTGGCAGACTGGTTTTTGAATATGAGAAATTGGGGGCAAGGTCGGCGGTTGGCATAGACACGAGCAGCAAGTTGATTGATTTTTGTAAAAAAATTAAAGAAAAGCAAGTTCAAAAAATATCCTATCCTTTTGATTCGCGAGTAAGTATTTTCATCGAAGGTGATGTTGTTCTTGTGGATTTCAAAGATAAATTTTCTTTTTTAAGTTGTGTTAATGTGATTGACAGAGCTGAGAATCCGATTTTGCTGATCAGGAAATGCTTTGATCTTTTAAAAATGGGCGGAGTGGCGCTGTTTGTTTCTCCGTATGATTGGGATTTTTCACCGGCACCGAAACATCTCCACGTTTCAGATATGAAGAACCTCTTTGATTTAAGAAGATGGGAGATTATTGGAGAAAAATGGTTGTCTTTAAATATGCCTATCGAGAAAGAAACAAAGCTTTATGATTGTCACCTGGTTGTGGTGAGAAAAATTTTTAGTTAACTAAGCAGTATACGAGGACTATTCGGCTTGCGCTCGGTTGGCGGCGCAGTTGAATTTCAAACGTTTTAAGAAAACTTCTTGAGCGGCGGGGATGTTGGCGTCTTCGCCCTTCCAGATTGCAAGTGACGGACCTTGGAGGGCGCGAGCGTAAGAGAAGCTTAAGGGCCAGGGATAAGGTCCGAGTTTCTGAATAGCATTTAAGTTTTCGGTGGCTTGAACGGGAGTTTGTCCGCCCGAAAGGAAGACGATTCCGCCTAGATTTTCGGGAACGGCGGTTTTTAAGCAACGCGCAGTGCCTTCGGCGATTTTGGTTGAGTCCATTGTTTCGCCGGACTTGTTGCCCGGGACGACCATACTGGTTTTTAAGATAATTTCGTCCAGTGGTAGATTAATTTTTTTGAAAGCGTCAAAAACAACTTGGAGCGTTTTGGTGGTCACCTCTTCACTTTTTTGAATTCCGTGGGTGCCATCGAGTAAAACTTCGGGTTCGATGATTGGCACGATACCGGCGTCTAGGCAGTATTTGGAATACTGAGCGAGGGCTTCGGCGTTCGCGGTGAGGCAGGCGTCAGTGGGAAGACTCTCGTTAATCGTAATTACGGAGCGCCATTTGGCGAAGCGAGCGCCAAGAGAATAGTATTCGGTAAGGCGATCGGCGAGGCCGGTGAGGCCGACGGTGATTTTTTCACCGGGGAACTCAGGGGAATCAACAGCGCCGCCATCAACTTTGATGCCAGGGACGATGCCTATACTTTCGACAAATTTCGCAAAAGTCTTTCCGTCATACGACGACTGCTCGGCTTGCGCTCGGTTGCCGTTGATAGTTTGACGGAAAGTTTCGTCGAAAAATATGACACCGCTTAAATAGTTTTCGATACCAGGGGCGGTTAAGAAAATCTCGCGATATTTTTGGCGAGTTTCGGGAGTCGAGGGGACACCAATGGATTCTAATCTTTTGCCGGCAGTAGGGATGCTTTCATCGGCGGCGAGGATGCCTTTGGAGTTTTCGAATATTTTTTTGATGGTGGCTAATTTTTCTTCTCGGCTGGGCATATTTTTTGTGAGTAATCGCGAATAATGCGAATTTAAGCAAAATGACGCGAATAAAATTTCTTTCGACTATTGGTTATGCATGGTTTTGATAAATCTTACCATTTTTGGACCAGAGGACATAACCACCGTATGGGTGGTTATGTGATCCGATCCGAAGACAACGCCTTCTAAGATTGGGCCAGTGATAACGCCCGAGGCGGTGAAGGCTAAGTCGTGGCCTTTGGCGAGATCTTCACTTGAGAGTATTTTTTCGAAATCGGTGATGTCGGCGGCGTTTAATCTTTGAATATGGCTTTCGTCTTTGGGTTTCCAGCGGGCGAGGATTTCACCATCCAAACATTTCAAGGCGGCGGCGGCTAGAACGGCTTCAGAGCTACCGCCGATGCCCATTAATATATCGACGGGGGACTCATCCATACAAGTGGCGAGAGCCATGGCAATGTCGCCGTCGGAAAAAATTTGAACTCGGGCGCCGGCTTCGCGAATTTCTTTGATTAAATTTTCATGGCGAGGACGGTCAATGACGGCGACGGTAATTTCGGAAACATCTTTGCCTAAAGCGAAAGCGACCTTACTAATATTGTCTTTGACGGAAGCGTCGAGGTCGATGACATTTCTGGCTTTAGGTCCGACGGCAATTTTTTCCATATATGAATCGGCGGCTTTGTATAAAGTATTTTCTGGTCCGGTGGCGATGACGGTCAACGCATTGGGGCGGCCGAAGGCGACAGACGAGGTGCATTCAAGTGGGTCAACAGCGATATCTAATATTGGACCCTTGCCGGTGCCGACTTTTTCGCCAATGAAGAGTTCGTAGGATTCGTCTTTGGCGCCTTCGCCGATTACGATTTCGCCGGAAAAGTCGATTTGGTTGAACGCTTCTCTCATTGCGTCCACTGCGGCTTTGTCAGCGAGTTTTTTGTCGCCTTTGCCGGTCCACTTGGCGGCGGCGATAGCGGCGAGTTCGGTGACGCGGACGAACTCAAGAGAGAGATTGCCGATTTCGGAGTTGTGAGTAGCCATTTAGATTAGTTAAAGTCTATAACTTTTTGGGGACATCTTCAAAGGGATATTGGGCTAGTTTCTTGGTATAATTGGGTTATGAATTTTAGACGGCGTTCGGCTTTCACACTGATTGAGCTTTTGATTGTGATTGGAGTGGTAGCGATTTTGGCGACGATTACGCTTTTGGTTTTAAATCCGGCGGAGATGTTGAAGCAGGGGAGGGATGCGAAAAGAATTTCGGAAGTGGCTTCGATTAGCGATGCGTTGAATTTAGCAGTAGCGCAGAATCCAAATATTTCTTTGGGGGCGGAGAACGTGCTTTATATTTCTCTGCCAGATACGAGTACGACGTGTGCGAGTTGGGCTGCTTTTTTGCCACCTTTGTCGGCGGCATCGGGTTGGCAGTACCGTTGTGCAACGGCAGATAACTTGAGGAAAGCAGATGGGAGTGGTTGGATGCCGGTGAATTTTTCTGGATTGCCAACTTCGCCATTTAGTAATTTGCCAGTGGATCCGGTGAATGCAGCGCAACAGGGTTTATTTTATTCATATGCGATGAGCGCGGGAAAATGGGAAATCAACGTTGATATGGAATCGTCAAAGTATAAGTGGGGAGGAGAAAGGGACGTTGAAGGTAGCGATAGCGGAAATACAATTGTTTTGTACGAGAAGGGAGCTGATTTATTGGTGATGCCAAACGAGGCGAATTGGAGGATCGGATATATAGATATACCAAGTGAAAGTTGTTTTAATACTGATAATCCTTTTTCGTCTTACGAATCGTATAATAAGTGGAAAATAACCAGTAGCCCCTCTGGTAATGTGGCGATTGTTAAGATGATATACTGGGATCATAATGGGAGTCTAGATTCCGGAGAGTCGGTAGAAATGGCAATGTACAATTCAGGAAGTCCTAACTACAGCAAGATTTCCGAAAGTGTTATTGTGGACGGAAGGGGTGTGGCTGGGACTTGGGTTTCAAGTACGTTGGTTTCTCCGGTTGGTATATCTGCAACCACTACTTATATTTTGGGGGTAGGAACTACGGATGTTTCTTTCTCGTTTTATATGCCGGCTGATTCTGTTGGTGATTGTGATGGTTATCCGCCAGCTGGGTCACCAGATATTTATTATACAGGTGCCAATGGCTTATTGAATACTACTGTTCCTACTATCACTTCAGCTACTAACCATTCTGGATTTGTGGGTATAATGTTTTCGCTTTGATTTTCTTGATTTAGATTTTTTTATCGCATAGAATCTTTGGGGTTGCCACCTTAGCTCAGTCGGTAGAGCACATCTTTCGTAAAGATGGGGTCCCGAGTTCGAATCTCGGAGGTGGCTCAATGATGAGGATTGCGGGAATGCTTGAGTGTTATAATGTTCTAATGTCAGAAGAGATACGACTTGGGAAATATCGGCATTTTAAGGGGAATGAATATGAAGTGATTGGGGTGGCTAAGCATTCGGAGACGCTTGAGGATTTTGTGTTGTATAAAGACGGAGGTTTTTGGGTGCGGCCAAGGCAGATGTTTTTTGCCAGGTAGTAGAACTTCGACCGATCGCTCTTGCGATCAAGAAGCCAAAAAAGTCGAAGTTTCACTACCTGGTTTGAAGAAATCGAGAGGGGTGGTAAAGTTTTTAAGAGATTTGAATATATTGGTTGATTGTTTGAATGTTGGAAATGTTATAAGGTTGTAATGTTATGAAAAGAGATTTTCTAGTAATTGGGGTTGTAATTGTTGTGGTTGTGGGTGGTGGTTTTTTGGGTTGGCGATATATTAGTTTCGCTAGTTTGAGAAGCAAATGTCAGGCAGTGATTGATTCGGAAAAAATTGATATTAGGTTGAACTTCGCTAGAGGTGTTGGCGTGGACGAGGGCGAAAGAATTAAAGAGAAAATTTTAAGTATTCCGGGGGTGTCGGCGTTTGAATTTACAAGCGAAGAAAAAGCTTTAGAATATTTCAGAGAAGAACATA
>ERZ1292623.1808-Hain-H51-01um-R1-1808-length-19976-cov-6_pt3 | contig 10361 bp, 17 predicted proteins | sample MGYA00564398_ERZ1292623 | MGnify/ENA primary metagenome ERZ1292623 (study PRJEB36523, sample SAMEA6512633) | groundwater metagenome | collected 2019-01-07 | study: AquaDiva: Metagenomics assemblies of 32 groundwater samples
TCAGATTGTATTACGTCTACCAAGTATTGAATTGGTTTGTATTTTTTACCATCTTCAAGTTTAATATACCATAAAAGCGGTTTATATTTCACAAAGACTCCTAAAGCTCTATATAGAATCATTGGGCCAGCTTGCTTATCTACAATCATCCAGTTATATTTTAGTTCTGAATCTAACATCTTGCAAATCTCGTTCAGTTTATAATGAGGTGTATAACATATCAAACTTCTACCATTTTTCAACACTCGGTGCGCAAATTTGGCTAAATCTTTGTATAGTGGAATGTGTTCTTTCAAATAAGGTGGATCAGTAAATATCATATCAACACTCCCATCTGGAATTTCCTTACCAACCACGCGAAAATCCCCCTGCAACAGCTTGACTCGATCTTTATTCATTCGGTTAGTTGCTCTTTTATTGCTCTTGCTATGTATTCGATTACTGGTACTGTTACTGCGTTTCCTAAACACTTGTATCTCTGTGTATCCGATATTCCCTCGGTCCATCCATCTGGAAATCCTTGGAGCCTTTCGCATTCGAGTGGTGTTAGCTGTCTTATTTTGTCCTTATCGGTGAATTTAACTTTAATAGTTTTACAATCTAGTGTTGGATGTAATCCAGTTGAATCATAGATGTGGTCTGTCATTCTTGACCTACCACTTGGTGTTTTTGTGCAATCTTCAGCTAGTAATATTACTCTTAGTGAATGATTTTGTCTGGTATCTATTGTTGGTGATATACCCTCTGGATTGTAGATTCTATATGTTTGTGTTTCACTATCTGAGTGTAATATCATCGTTCTAGAGCCTGCACCTTTGGCATAGTTGGCATCTAAACTTCTACTAAGTGGGCTCCGAACCCATGTTTTTTTTGCTTGTGCCTTTTCGAGTGTTCCATCATACTCTTTACAGCTTGCTCCGATAGGAAATATTTTTCGTGTGGGTTCTCCTCTAAGATGTCCGATAATGAAGACACGTTCCCTGTTCTGTGGAACGAAATATTTGCTGTTAAGCACCTGCCACTCTGCATCATACCCCAACTCATCCAGCGTTGCGAGAATTGTTGCGAAAGTCTTCCCTCGATCGTGAAATAGTAGTCCTTTAACGTTTTCAAGGAACAGTAGTCTAGGTCGTTTCTCTCTTGCAATCCTACCAATCTCAAAAAATAACGTCCCTCTTGTGTCTTCAAAGCCGAGCCTCTTTCCAGCAACTGAAAAAGCCTGGCAAGGGAATCCTCCACAGAGTATATCGTGGTCTGGAATTTCTTTGGCATCCACCTTCGTAACGTCCCCGAATTCTGGCTCTTCCCAGTGTTTTGCGTAGATGATTCTGGCGTATTTGTCAATCTCGCATGAACCTACGCATTTGAACCCAACTCGTTCCATACCCAAACGAAAGCCACCAATACCGGCAAAGAGATCGAAGAATCTTAAATCTCGCTCGCCTTCTGGAATATCGGGTAATGTGATCTCGGACTGTAATCCTTCAACACCTGCATAATTCTCGCTTTATATCCATGCTCCCAAGTGGACTCACTAAGCTTCAGGTTCTTGATTGCGTACTCTTTTGCTGCGTTTATCCCGTCGCGTATCGCTATCTGTGTGAGTGTTGCTATTCGTATTTCCTTTCTCCAGTTTCGTTGTTTTTTTAGTGGATATTGTGAGTGTGTCAATGTTCCCTTAACCACACACATGTGAAACAGTCGCAGTTGTCTTTCTCGAATCTTTTACGCTTTCTTGGATCTTCGAGTAGTCTTTTAGCATAAAATAATTTCATATCGGATTCTGGTCTACGTGGTATTTCATATCTGTTAAGAATTGAATATATTTGGTATCGTGTATTATTATACTTCACCGCGATTTCAGACACTAACATTCCGTTAAGATAATCCTCGAAAATTGGACGGAGTTTATCAATCCGTGAATCTAATTTCGTTCTGTATTTTTCTATTTGTTTATCACGGCATTTCTCTATGATGTTATTATTTTGTAAGATTGTTGTTACTTCTTACTCACCTTGTGTTTATTGGGTTTTAGGAACTACTATCTCGTAGATTTTCGCGTTGTATTCTAGTCTTAACATTATGACAGTTTTCACATAAGCATTGAAGGTTGTTCCACTCATCTAATCCGCCTTCTGAAATTGGTGTAATGTGATCGATCTCTAAATCCCACGTTGAATCACAGTGTCTACACTTCCTTCCAAGTTTCTCTATAATATAGTCTTGCCAAGGTCTTCTATATCTTACAAGTTTGGGAAACCCCGTTTTTATTTTCTTCATTTTCTATATATTTATTTATTTATTTATCTTCTACTATACTACTACTACTAGCTTCTTGTTTGTTTGTTTGTTTGTTTTGGGTCGAGTGGGTATCTGGATTATGCTCTACGAAAATAAATAAATCGAATGAGAATCGCCTATTGTCATATTTTATCCAGGGGTACGTGTCTGTTATTAATGGGATATATGAATAGAGTTTTGATGGGCTGAAGCCACAGGCCACACATACACGCTCGAAGCTCACTGGTGCTATACCTTCGTGGAAGGACTGTTCTATGAACTTACACACTCGGTTTATGCTCTTTTGGACCTTGGTTGTCTCGTTGGTCATAAAAATATATATATATATATAGAATTTCTAGGCGTGGTGTATACCAGATCTGTATAGCTCATTTCTTCAACATAATCCTGAGATGTCGTTTGCACAACCATAAATCGAGATCCTCATCATATTTGGTGCTTTTGGAGCTACAGTCACGCCTTTCGTTGATTTGATACTCGCAGCGCATTCTACTCTATTCTTCTTCCTTCTTTGGTTGTGGTGTATCTGGTTCTGGCTCTTCGCGTTTTGTTTCGTACGCAACGACTGTACCACCTACGTCTTTCAACCGCATATATAATAGGAAAATCGCAGAACCTAACAAGAATAACCAAGCCCATATCAGTTCTCTCATTTCTTATTTCTCCCCTTCGTAGAGTTGATATCTAGAAATTTTACCAGTAGTTCCGCATATACCACATACCACATGTAACGACGCATCATTTAGTTTACCAAAACAGTTATTACAATCAACCACCTCGTTAAGCCAGCTGTGATAGTTATAAGCAATTGCTGCAACCCCGTTCTGTTTATCTAGATATGTATGGAAATCATCCAACGCTTTATCGCTTATCATTCTTCGCTGAGTATCCATTGAAGCTGCCCGATTAGCATTGCGTATACCTCTTTGTTTGTGTATCTATCTCTAATATCACTTGCCTCGGCCTCCATGTTTTTAAAAATTCTCATTTTTTTGTGGATTTCCTTCTCTGTTTTCATTCTCTATAATGCTCCAGTTTAATTTCTTTCTTCAAATACCGCTTTATCCCTTCTTTGTGCTTATCCAGGCAAACCATCATCACGTCCAATAAACAGTTATCACATATTGGTTTGTTTCTATAGGATATACCGGCACCTTTATCGAAGGCGAATATCATATTACAGATCAAGCAACGCATTCACTTTATTCCCATCCAATTCAACACATCAATGAATCTTTCGAGCTCATTTATAGAATCCTTTTATTCGTCTTTTGATTTTGATTAGTTCTTGTGTTATTTCTTCTACTTCTTGCATTCGTAAAGCAATAAAAGCATCAATGCTTGTATCGGTCAAGATACAATATAACATTATTCCGCGCTCTGTAATAGAGTAATGTTTGTTCTCTAAATGTAAGAATCCCGCATCTAATAATCTTCTAATGTAATGTGCCAACAAACCATTTCTATTTTTGTGGTTTATTTCTTTGAGCCACGCTGTATAGGTCAGACTATTTTGTGTGGATAACGGGCGCATTATTTCTGTTAGATTTGGTGATAATACCAAATTACCTCTTGGCTTCAACTCGGCTTTGAAAAGTTCGAACTCTGGAATATATGTAAGTTTGCGTGTTTCGTCTCGCATATTAGACATTTTATTTGCTATCACTTTAACCAGAAATGATTAGACATGAATGGATTAACGAAATGTTCCTTGAAGTAATGAACATCGCAATCCTGCCAATTACCAAACGCTTTATCACACTTATCACACCATACTAATCCCCTATCTGCTGGTTCTACACCATCGTTCTGCTTTCCCATCAGATACACCTATTCTGTTGTAACTTCCAATATCAATCTAACAAACTGCGCGGCACACCAAAAACAAAGATCGCTATCAATGGAATCATGGTGAGATACACGATAATCAGAATTACAGATAGAGCAGTTGTTATTTGGAATCATTCTTTCTCTTATACCATGCTTTTTGTGCGCATCGTCTAGTACAGTAAGTTGCTGGTGCACCAACGAGTTTATCATCTACAAATTCTTTCTTACAGTGTGGACAAATCTTAATTTCTTGTTGCTGATATAGAGACTTAATCATATCAGGTGTTTCACAGCTTCGTATAGTCTGATACCAATCACGTTTATGAAATATTTGTCTCCAACTCTATCAACATACCCCAACGCTCTCAGATTGTTCAATTGCATTGATGTCGCACCGTTACTAATCGATGTAACAGCACAAACATCTTTATGCGTTAAACCCACAGTGTTTTGATTTAAAGTTTGGAGCATTTGAATTACTACATTCGATATCGTAAAGAAGTGTTTGGTATTAACTCGAAGTCCTTTCTGTTTCTTAATCAGTAACGCTAGTCTAGTCATTCTTTCACCATTCGCCAAATTTTCTATATGTTGGTGGACCGTGAATGAGCTGAAAATGTGTCTTCATCCCCTGATTGTTCTTGAATTCTATATGGCAGAATGGGCAGATATTACCACATTGCCTAAGAAAATATTTATAGGCTCTCATTTTCCTAGAGCCTTTTTGAGCTGTTCCACAGTAACAAAGATTGGTAGCCGTCCCCTGTTTACCAATGCTTTGTGATTCTCATAGTCCTTATCCGACACTCTCTCTTTCTCATGAATACTCCCGTTAGCAAAAACTGGAAATAGACCACGCACCAAGAAATCAGGTTTAACGAAATCCTGGGCTCCACACACCATACACTTTCCACCTATATCACGTGCTGGCATTGACCCGCATGTGAGACATATCATTGGTTGACTTTGTACTATGTCTATTTTATTCATGCTTGCAAACATTCTAAACAACTCTTCTGATCGCCATTCCCCCGTGGGTTTTTTGATGAATCTACTCATTTTAGTTTTCTATTAAACTCGGCGTAAAATACACGAAGCATATGATTATCAAACTCAACTTTCTTAACTTTCGAAAACGTGGCTTCTAATAGGTTACACTCATGCAACATATCCTCGAATGACATTGATTTTACTTCGCGTTGGTATTCATCGAATAGATGCTGCTCGAAAATTCCAAGACCACCATATCGACTCATTGTTTCAACACGTTTTCCCTTATCCATTCGAGTATCTTGTGATCTGAATATGATAACGGTGATTGAAATTTAGACATATTTCAATAAGAATATAATCCACGCCCAGCACCAATTAGACTCTCAAAATCTTTTCTTAGTACTTTCTTGAAAATTGTTGTTATTTCCTTATTACACTTATCGCATAAATCAACACTCATAGATCGGTTATCCCATGTAAAATAAACATCGATAGAATGATTTGTTATTTGTCCACATTTATCACATTTATATAATTTGGTCATTCTCTATCTCTCAGTCGTTCAAGAATCATAGTCTGCTTCTCTAACTCGATTGTATGCTTCCGTAGCTCGTCCAGTTCTTTGTGATGAATTGCCAGTATGTTTTCGGCATCGATTGCCAGCTTACCTAACGCTTGCATAAGTGAGAATAATGTTTGATCGGTGTTGAGTGGTGCTACTTTGTTTTCTATCGTTGATTCGTTCCTTATTGTCGCCGTATTTCCACCGTCTTTCTTCTTGCAATTATGAAAGTCGTCGAACTGGTTGCTCGAACAGGGATATTTCTTTCCGTGTTTCTTGGAGTAGAACCAGTATATTGTTTCGCCGCATTGTTTACATTTGCTAGATTCGCGTTCTTTTTGTTCGCTCAAATTACTTCTATCCTCTTTTCCAGTTCATGGTATTATTACCTCATGTTCTATCTGCTCCAATTTTGGTTTTAGTCCACGCCTTTCAGCTTCGACGAGTATGAGTCTATAGTATTCTGGATTATCTACGTTATCGTTGTTAAACTTGAAAAAGATTTGACAGTCACAATCACTCGGAATCGCGAATTGGTTTGGAGAATCCCAACCACTCTCTAATAAGTTAAGAGCAACCCCGATTATACAACCACGATCTCCCTTTGTACCCGTTGAGGTGTTAAAGTTTGAAACACGTTGAGTTATGAATTTCTTACCAGAATCTAAATAAGTAATTATGTTTTGGAATGCGTCATCTGGTAGTTTTTGTAGCTCGACAACGAATTGATCTTGACTCATATTCTTCGCTTCCAAATCAACACAACAACAGCAAACTCGACGGCAACCACAGAATAAACCCATAAATATTCAATCATTAAATTATAGCCTCTTTCATCCACCTTGACGTGTCGAGAGGAAAATTCCCAGTGCTTTTCATTTTATTTCCTCCTTTCGTGTCAGCCCAACATAGTCCTCGCGGACGGGCTTTTCCCCACTTCGCGCGGTTCGATCATACTCTTTCGAGGCTTGCATGGGGACGCGGTTACACCTAGTAACTATAATCATGATATAACATACCTCCTGTTAGTGTTGAATCTTAAAGTTCCATGAAACCTACATTTTGAACAAACACATCCCTCATCTAGAGTTAGAACTTGAATGTGACTCTGTTTCATCTTCTCAGTTATTGCGTCTTTGATTGCTTCCGCTAGTTGTTTTGGACTTGCTAAGTTATCTGTCTGATTGATGTTTATAGAGGGCAGAGAGTGGGGCGTAGGCCTTACGTCTGGGGTTGAAATGTCATCTGAATTGGACTCTCCACCTTTCTCCACGCTTCCGTCGGTTAGAATGACTGGTTTCTGTTCCGTTTTCTGAACAGAACCAGCTTTAACTTTCTTTGGATCTTTAGACTCTTCTGGAAGTAAGCCTAGAATATAGTTACCCGACCAACCACAACCAATTAAATCCTTCTTTATGCGATCTTTGGCTTCTTTTGGCTCTATTCCCTCCTTTATGAGCGCGTCATACATCTTTGGAACCATTTCTTTGAGCTTTAGTGAATGATTCTTGCATTGTTCTAGAAGTTCGTCGTATTCGCTCATAGTCCTAAAAGTCTCCTGATAATATCCTCGTAAGACTCGTTGCGTTCTCTGCGTTTAACCAACTGCCGCAGTGTTGATTTATGTACCTTCATTGTTGTTGTCGAATCTTGCATCTCTTATGGTATACTTATACATATACTTAAGGTTTATGTGTTTATAATCTAGACTTCTGGCTACATAAAGTTAATATAGTTTCATTAGAAAATTAATACTATGGATAAGCAAACTGTTGGAATTGCTCTGATTGGAATTCTGTTAGCTGTTGCCATAACAACTTCGATGAATTCTGGATTTGCCGCACCAACTTGCACTGATAAAGTGAAAACGATTTATGCCAGCGATTTGACTAAAATGGAGAAAGACCTAAACACATTCCTCAAAGATAAGGTAAATGTGAAAGATATTCAATATGTCAACTTGGGAAGAAACACGGCGTTTCTAGTGTGGTATTGTGAATGATTAGAGTGTGGTTCCAACCTGTAGGCTCATTGACCCCCTGAATGTTATTGGTTGATCGCTTGTCTGTATGGCTGTAATCTTTGTTATTATTCCAGTCCTAACGAATGTTGTGCCGGCAAAGTCTACGGTTACCGTGAATGTGTCTGTTATAGATGTTGGTTGTAGTGTGTCGAATAAGTATTTGAATTGTCCCACCGCCGTTGTAACAGGAGATCCCGTTCCGGATACGACGCTGGAAGCTTCCTCTGTTAAAGTCCACTCGAAATTTAATGTTGCTGTATTACCCTCAATCTTTAGCAGTTTTGTTGCCTCTTCATCACTTTCTATTTCCTTGATAACTTCAACTGGCATACTCAAATCATATGATATGTTTGAAAAGTTGTTCAGTGTAAGTATTGTTGCGCTTGAGTTCTTGTTTATGGTTATTGTCATTTAATTACCCCTCGGAAATATAACATGGTATAACTCCGTATTACATTGTGGGCATCCGAGTTTAATTTCTTTCGAGTTTTCTAATGATGTGTTTGATTGGAATAAGACTTTAGCGTAACTTCTATCAAATTTAATCTTTAAATTTACTCGTTTGTTATCTACTGTTTCGTTAGTATAGATTTCATGTTTGAATGTGTTACCAGTGTGCTTTGTTGATAATCTTGTTTTCTCCGTAGTCGCCAATGTTTCTAGTTCTGATTGTGTTGTTGTATTTGGTTCTGTTTTGCCTATCACTCTTGTAAACTTACCTTGTTTGAACTCTTCCATTTCGTGTGGAATTACATTAATTGTTTCTGGTGAAGTACATCTATGCTTGCAGTTAGGACATTCAAACCACGCTAAATCTATTCTTCCCATCTATCTTACACTCCTTATATCCCAAAGAAAGAACCGCCCATTATTTCCGACAACCGCACCAGTTCCAGCACTTCCCCCAGTTAGTGTTACTATTCCAGTATATCGTCCGCATATTATTGCAGCCAATCCACCAGCTCCTCCACCCCCACCCCCATTCCCTATTGAAGCATTACCACCATTTCCACCTATACAATCGATGTCCCAATCTACTACACCATAACTTACGGTAACAACACAACCCGCAGCTCCACCGCCGCCACCTCCAGGGCGATTTGAACCATCACCGGCTCCACTATTTCCACCAGAATCAACAAAAGAACCACCACCACCACCATCTCCACCAGTACCCGCAGATCCACCACCCTCACCACCACCACCACCGTTAATTCTATAACGTGAAACTTGACAAAGTGCTATCAAAGCTCTTATTCTTCGTGCTACTTCATCAACACTGAAAGCTCCCCCCGCGTTTTGAGCTGCGGCTGCTTGTTGTCCACCTTTAGCTACTGTTGGTGAAGTTGCGCCTTCGACAACTGCGACTCCACCATCATTACCCGAAGCGTTGGCTCCACCAGCAACACCGTTAGCACCATTAGTTGCGTTAGCTGTAATCTTCCCACTTCCGGCTGGCACTCTGGCGAATATGAATACGCTTCCTCCACCCTCACCACCATTACCCCCACTTGTAGCACCATTTCCACCGTTATCGACGTTATTGTTGGATGCTATCGTTCCGTTAAGCGTTAGAGTTTTTTGAACATAGATAGCGAATCCAGAATTACCAGAATATGTGAAAGTTGCATCTACTGTCAAACTTACGAATTGTTTTAAATTGGTAGAACCTACATCTGTCGTGCTTGAAATCGTTACAGTTCCATCCTGACCGTTACCGAAGATAATTGTCATAATGTATCAGCTATCGCATTTATCTCCGTTCTTAGTTTGGCTCGCTCTAATGCTAATGATGTTGAGTCTGAAATTCCACCAAGGTTCATAGTAACATTAATTGATCTATTACCCATATTCGATCCCGGTATTATGGTTTCTGGTCCGGCTTCACCGAATGAATATCCACGACCTGAGTTAAGTCCGAATCCTACTATTGGTTCTGTGATTGATCCACCGAATTGTCTAGCTCCACGGGTTCTTGGTGGTTGAACTCCTGGTGCTGGAGGTACTTCTCCTCTACCACCACCTAGAAGGGATTTTATCTTATCTATAATGTTTTGAATGAAAGTTACAATGGTATTAAAACCACCCTCTATTTGTTTCCACGCTGTTGCTACTACTCCACCTGTAACAGATGCCCAAATATCTCCCAACCATGCTGTAAAACCATTCCAAGCATCTTGTAACCATGTTGCAGCATCAGATCCAACTAAACCCATCCAATCTGTGAATTGTGTCCAAGAGGTTTGTAACCAAGTATAAGCATCTGCCCCAACACTAGATAACCAACCCGTGAACTGATCCCATGCTGGGCCAATGGTGTTGAATATATCATCATTTAATCCATCAAACCAATTTCTTATATTTCCCCACGCGTCTAACAACACAGTCCCCGCCGTTTTCCCAATATGATCGAAAACTCCAACTATTGTATTCCACGCTTCCATTATTGGATCTGTTGATGGTAATCCCCCCTCTGCTCCAGCCTCTGGAAATTTTAGTGTGTTTTCTTCAAACCATTTTAAAATATCACCTGGTAGTTTTTTCCACGCCTCAAATGGATCTGTAAACTCCGGTCCCGGTAATTCTCCACCCCCCGCTGGCGGTGTTGATGTTGGTGGTGCTATTTCTGCGGCTAATACCTTACCCAACCAC
>ERZ1292623.5269-Hain-H51-01um-R1-5269-length-10361-cov-6_pt1 | contig 10361 bp, 10 predicted proteins | sample MGYA00564398_ERZ1292623 | MGnify/ENA primary metagenome ERZ1292623 (study PRJEB36523, sample SAMEA6512633) | groundwater metagenome | collected 2019-01-07 | study: AquaDiva: Metagenomics assemblies of 32 groundwater samples
TCATAGCGATCACAACTTTCTAGAATATGACCAATAATATTCTTTTTAAAGATTAAGAATCATTGTTTTCACCACTATAAAGGAGGGAGCTACTACTTTCTACCGTAAAAGCTCTTCTTCCATAATTTTTATAAGGTGATCCTAAGTGAATTTAAGTAATGGTTAATGAGGTAGTCGGCGAAGTAGTTATCATTCCTGCATATAATGAAGAAAAAAATATTTTTGAGGTGATAACCAAGACCAAGCTATTCGCTCGAAATATCATGGTGGTCGATGATGGATCATTAGACAATACCGCCACGGAAGCTGCTAGAGCTGGCGCAGTAGTATTACGGCATAAAGTGAACTTAGGAAAAGGAGCTGCGCTTAAGACCGGATGCGACTATGCAGTTCAGCATGGAGCACAAATTATTATCACTATGGATGCCGATGGACAGCATGATCCTAAAGAGATACCCTTATTTTCCTCTGCTTTAGAGCGATACGATATTGCTTTTGGCAGCAGGAAAACGCCAAGATCCATGCCTGGAGTTTTCAAACTTGGCAACAAAGTGATTACCAGAACGCTTCAGCTGTTGTATGGAGTGATTGTTGAAGACAGCCAATGCGGGTATCGAAGTTTTAGGGCTGATGCCTACAACCAATTACGCTGGGAAGCAACTGACTATTATGTAGAAACAGAAATGGCCATACGTGCGGGAAAAATGAAATTAAAACATACTATTGTTCCCATAGAGACAATCTATGCAGATAAGTATAAAGGAACGACCGTCTTTGACGGAATGGCGATAGTTGCAAAAATGGTTGGATGGAGGTTATGGAAATGAGCACTACTTTATGGATTCAATTTTTAGGGATAGTCTTTGGCACGGCCATGATGTATTTTACCTTCGTCAAATATAAACGGAGAGAATTAAGTAAAAATGAAGCTTTATTTTGGTTTGCTGGGTGGATAGCCCTGCTCTTCGTGGCCATAAGGCCTTCATCCCTTGATTTTTTCATCGGCCGCCTTCATTTTTACCGGCGCTTAGATTTTTTCGTGGTGTTAGGATTCTTTGTCCTGCTGGGCCTGGGATTTTTCAATTACAGCACAGTTAAGAAAATGGAGCGAAAGCTAGAGAAGTATGTACGGAAAGAGGCATTGGAAGAGATAGATGAAAATGCCAAAAAAAATTAAATCATAAAAATGAAAATTCTCTTGGTCTGTGAAAATTACTATCCTCACTATGGTGGTGCAGAAGTTCTCTTCAAGAATTTAGCGGAAGGATTGGTAAAGAAAGGAAACAAGGTTGCCATAATAACGACCTTACTGCCGGAAACAAAAAAATTCGAAGAGCTCAACGGCGTAAAAATACACCGGGTGCCTTGCTTCAATAATCGTTACCTCTTCTCTTTCTTTTCTGTCCCAAAAGTATGGAAACTAGCTGCAATGGCTGATATTATACAAACGACGACATTTAATGGAGCATTTCCAGCTTGGGTAGGAGCAAGACTGGCAAGAAAAAAAGTGGTTTTGACCGTGCATGAAGTATGGATCGGAAAATGGAAACAGGTGACCGACTTCTCAAAAATAAAAGCCGCTTTGCATGATTTATTGGAAAGAACATTATATTTTCTTCCTTTTGATAGGTATATTTGCGTATCCGAAGCTACAAAAAAAGATTTACTACAGCAAAAAATAAATCCTCAAAAAGCAGTCACTATCTACAATGGTTTTGATCATCATTTTTGGAATCCAAAAAAAAATAGCAAGAGAGAAGCACAAAATCTCCGCAAAAAATTAGGATTAGAGAAAAAATTTGTCTGCTTCTCTTGGGGAAGGCCCGGAAGCTCAAAAGGCTTTCAATATCTGCTTAAGGCTGCACCGTACATTCAGCAACACATTCCCAATGCGGCGATCCTCCTCATGTTGGGATCTCCAGAAAAATACAGAAAAAACTATCAACAACTTATCAGGTTAGCCAACCGATATCCAAAACTGGTAAAGATTATTCCTTCGCTTCCCTATCGGCAGCTTGGAACAATGATAATGGCTGCTGATTGTGTGGTCATACCATCGCTTTCAGAAGGCTTTGGCTACAATGCTTTGGAAACCAATTCATTAGGTACGCCTCTTGTGGTAAGCGATGCAGGTTCCCTTCCCGAAGTAGTATCTGGAAAACATCTCTTCTTTGAAAAGAAAAATATACCAGATTTAGCAGAAAAAATATTGTTAGTTCATAAAAGAAGATGGAATCTTGCTCCTACGAAGAAATTTGCCTGGGATGCTTGTGTGGAAGCATACTTGAAAACATATTCGCAAATTATTAAATAGATATTTTATTTTTTTATATACCACTTCCATGTCTCCATAATAATAGTAGAAATATTCTCTGTAAAATTTCCTTCTGCATTCAAAACAACAGCACCATACTTTTGCCCAGCCGAAAGATATCTGCGTCGTTGTCCTTCCAATTTTTCCTGAGGCTGAACTACTCGTGCAGCTTTTCCGCCTTTATCCCGCTTCATAACTGTATCGACAGCAGCATCCAGAAGGAAAAGTTTATCCGGTTTAGGGATAGGGAGAATTTTCAAGATCATACTTCGTTCAGAATAAGGATACTGGCCGTATATATCATAAAAGTAACGGTCGCAGATCACTAGTTCATTCCTTCGCAAATGAGGATAAACATCTTTCATATAACGTGCAAGAAATTTAAGATAAATAAACAAAAAAAGAACTTCCTGGAACAAATCAAAGGATTTTACTTTCTCCTTACTCACGGTATCAAACAATTTCTCCCCTTTCTTTTTGGTAGGAACAGAAAATATCTTGCCTAAAAGAGACTGCTTCCAGCCAAAATAATATCCATGCTGTCCTGCCACAAATGTAGTCAACGGTTGATAGGCCTCTAGTAAAGCTTCTTTAGTAGTGCTCTTTCCAGCGCCGTTCATGCCTATCACGCAGAGTAAATGTCCTTCCCTTTTCAACGAAAGTCTCCATGCTGCTGCACGTAAGGCTTTCTTCAGTAAAGTAAAAACAAGTTGCGGTTCCTTTCCTAATCTACCCTTATAAGCATTTACGATCATTCTAACCTTAAGAGAAAACTGAGGAAGAAACTGATAAAATGACTTCTTCCAGCCGAACTGCGCCAACTGTCCATTAATATACTCCCAAACCTTCGCTTCTTGTTTGTACTTTTCCAACAACTTCCGATGATTTTCTTTTACCTTAAAATTTTCAAACAAGGCATGCGCAGCATGAATTAACAAGGAATCCTCCGCAGAAGGAATCTTTCCGCATGCACGTTCAAAGATCTTCTCTTTATCCAACACGCGTATGCCATGCCATGCTACCTCGCGATGCAGATGCACTGCAGAAAAAATTTTCCCATCAAAAAAAAGATACATTTTCTTGTACTTCTCCACTGCTTCACTCATGTACAAGACATAACCTTGTTGTTCTAAAAGCTGAGAAGCTTTATCATATTCTTCGCTAGTCCTAAACAAAAGATCAAGGTTTTTATTCTGTCCTTCCAGGATATGCTCACACTTGAAGAGCAGATACGCTATCCCTGCTTGGTCAAATAGGCCAAGAATTCTTTTAAGTTCCATTGGCATTTTTGCAGTTGTGTTCATAGTATTGAATTATAGATCTCCTCATGCTTTTTAAGAAATATTTCTTGTGAAAAATACTTCTCCGCAGTCTTACGACAATTTTTCTGGTAAGCAAAATAATTTTTTTGAATATCCTCGATTGCTTTAAGTAAGCTTTCTTTAGTTGGCTCAAAGACTGCTCCGCATTTTTCTTTGGTGACTATTTCGGCAATGCCGGTCTGGGATGAAACTAAGACTGGTTTTCCGGCAGCTAAGCTTTCCACCACAGAGAGAGGAACCAGCTTTAAATTAGGATCGTATTGCAGATAAGAGATGATAGTGCAATGGTGAGCAGCAAATTCATCATTCATGTCTGATCGGATGTTCTCTATAAAATTAAAAGGTGAATTCCCTTCATAAAACCTTCCCGCCAGAACCTTTTTTGTTTCATTAAGGTTTTTTCTCCAAGCCATAGTAACTTTAACCTGTTGCTTTAATAGCTCTTGCTCTAAGCCTAAGATTAAAAAGATTCCCCTCTTCGTCAAGTCTTTTACTTTGGTCGGGCAACTGGCGTTAAGAATTGTAAAATTCCCTTTTGCTTTGTGGTAATTAAATTTATTCAGCTCAACGGGAGGTAGAATTACCGCAATCTTATCTTCAGGAAGATTACATGATTGTAATATCTCTTTTTGCAAATCTGACTGTACAATAATTTTTTGAACTTTTCTGAGATAAGGTAATTTAGGCACCAAATCACTTTTGGAGAAATAATTGGTAGCAGTTAAGACCATTCTTCTCTTTGAAAGGGAAGGGAGGTACAATGAATCTGGAAGACCAGTATAAATATGAGTAATCTTGCGTCGGCTCATCAGATAAAGCAACGGCCAGAATAAAGGATAAAAGAGAAAATGATAGGAACAGTGGTTCTTAGCAAAAATTCTTCTGAAATAACCGTCTAAATGAAGATCATGTAGGAAAGTGTTAGAGTTGAGTCTAAATAATAAGTCAACTTCTTTGGAAGTTGCTTCAAATCCTGGTCGGAAGCGTTGGACAAAGTAAAAAAGATCAGCCATGTCTTTCCTCGTAGAGATAGTTTTTGAGATAAGTAATAATCTTCTCTGTGCACTCTTCAATGGTACTTTTATCAGTATCCACAACTACTTCTGGATTCTCTGGTTCTTCGTAAGGAATAGTAATACCTACAAAGTCTTCAGTATTTTGTGAAGCTCTGACTCTTTTGTAATGGTCTTTTGGATCTCTTTGTTCACAGACTGAAAGAGGGCACTTCACATTAACTTCAATAAAATTTCCTGTAGCTTTTCTGGCATATTCCCTTATTTTTCTAGTGGGTGATATAACGCAGGCAATAACAATGCCACCTTGCTCAGTAATAAGTTTGCAGACATCTGCTACTCTGGTGATATGTCGATCCCTTTCTTCTTTGCTGTATCCTAAATCTCTGGAGAGACTTTGCCTAACGACATCTCCATCAAGCACTATCACAGTTATGCTTTCTTCAGCTAATTTCTGTTTAATGGAATTAGCGATAGTGGTTTTTCCCGAACCACTGAATCCTGTAAACCAGATAGTAACACCTTTCATTTTCAGCTGATTAAATCGTCCTCACTTAGAACCGATAAGACTTCTGGTCGCATGAAGTGCGAAGGCATTGGTCTTTTATCTTGAAGGAATTGGCGAATGCTGGTTCCACTTATTTCTTGAGTGTACTCTTGGGAATGCCGGCAGGTTTTTTCTGTGACTAAGTGATTACACTTTCGGCAATAATAAGGACCGCATAAGCGAAGAACGGTAATTCCTAGATCCGATACTTCATCAAAGATTTTATGAGCCGCATACTTATCATAATAATCTCCTACCCCGGCATGATCTCTTCCTACAATAAAATGAGTGCAGCCAAAATTTTTCCTGATGATAGCATGGAATACTGCTTCGCGAGGGCCGGCGTATCTCATGGAAGTGATTAAGAAACCAAGCACCACTCTTTCTGAAGGATAATAATTATCAATTAAAGCCCGATATGCATTGGATATTGCTTTCGGCTTAAAGTCTCCTTTCTTCTTCCAGCCGATAAGTGGCTGTATAAACAATCCGTCTGCAGATTCCAATGCTGTTCTCTGTAGGTATTCATGAGCACGGTGCGGAGGATTTCTAGTTTGAAAGCCTACTACAGTTTTCCAGCCTTTCTTAAGAATTATTCCCCTCATCTCTGCTGGATCAAGGCAAGTAATTTCGTCTGAAGAAACGCTTCTGTCCAAAAGGTCAACCTCTCCGCTGAGAACAGTAGAACCACTTTCCAATAATTTCCGCACTCCCGGATGATTCAAATCCTCAGTGCCATACACTTTTTGAAAAGTCTCTTTTTTATTTATGACATATTTCTCCTTCAAGTGAAAAATTGCCCTCAACTTATTTTCATAATAAATAGCTACATCCTCGTTTTCTTTAAGCCCATTATTGGTTTTTTCAACAATGGGAAAAATTATGGGAATTGTCCAGGAAATTCCGTTGGAAAGTTTTTTATGATTAACAATATTTTCATAATCTTCTTTTGAGACAAATCCTTCTAGGGGGCTGAAAACACCAGTAGCTATATTCACTATATCCTGCATAACTTCCAGAGATACATCAACTCTGCGTAAACTTGCAGCGTACTTAAGAGCTTTCTCTAACTCTTTTCCTAGCAGAACCCTGTTTATCAATTTACCACCATGAGGTTCTATAAGTCCCATTAATCCTTGTCTCCATTTTGAGTCAGGAATCCCAGCAGCTCATTGACTTTATGAATCTCAATTAGATTAGTGATCTTCCGGTTGTTGGGAAATACTGCTCCAGTAATAATAATTGTGTCATCTTTCTGCAACAACCCCTGCTGCAATGCTTCCAAAATTGCTTCTTTCTTTTGTTCTGCAGAATTAGTATTATCTACTGCTGTAGTAAGTAAGATTCTTTCCACACCCCACAAGAGATTTAAGCGCTGATAAACTCGTGTGCTGGACGTGGCAACAAGGAGGGGAACTTTTATTTTATGCCGTGAAATCATCCTGGCGCTATATCCGCCGCCAGTCAAGCAGAATATTTTATCTATCTTAGCTACTTGAACAATCTGATTTATCGCCTTTCCCACCATGTCAGAAGAATTTTCCACATGCACTTCGGTGTCTAACAAGGTAGACTGAACCTGGTCTTCAATATTATTAATAATTTCAGTCATCATTCGCACTGAATCCAAAGGAAATAAGCCAACTGCAGTCTCCGCAGAAAGCATTAACGCGGTGGCCCCATCGAGAACTGCATTAGCCACATCACTTATTTCTGCTTTGGTAGGATAAGGTTTGGAAATCATTGAATCTAACATCTGTGTTGCAACAATTATTGGTTTTCCTGCATAGTTGCATTCTTTAATTATTTTTTTCTGGAGTCGCGGAACTATTTCTATAGCGGTCTCAGAACCGAGATCTCCACGATCAAGCATAACACCATAAGCTTCATCAATTATTTCTGTATAATTAGCTAATCCCTGCTGATTTTCAATTTTAGCAATCACTTTTATTTCCGCATCATTTAAAATACCTCTAATTCGTTGGAGATGTTCACGATTGCTGGCAAAAGAAACACCTACAAAGTTAAGTTTATGCTCAACAGCAAAATGAAGAAGTTGAATATCTTTGGGAGATATAGGATCAACCGAAAGATTGGCATCGGGAAAATTAAGTCCTTTTCTACTTTTTAGCACCCCATCATTTAATACCTTGCAAAGGATATCTTTCTCTTTAATCTCTTTGACCTGAAAACCTATAGTTCCATCATCTACTAAAAAACGGTTTCCTGGTTTCAGCTGAAGATGAAGATCTAAAGCAGGCACAAAAACCTTTGTGGGATCAATATTATTATCATCGGTAGTAAAGGTAAAAGAATCTCCTTTTGTAACTGGCATTTCTTGTTCAAGGTCGCTCAGACGGATTTTTTTGCCAGGAATGTCCAACAAGATAGGGAGGGCTGGATCTGCTTTTCTCACGTTATTTATGATCCGTAAATTAGATTCTTCCGTGCCGTGCGAACCATTTATCCTAACTACATCCATTCCTTCTTTAATAAGTTGTTTGATTGTTTCTGGATCAGATGTTGCCGGCCCTATTGTACAGACTATCTTGGTTTTCTTTTTTCGTTTGAACTGGCCGACTTGATCTAATTGACTGACAATAGCTCTGGTTTTGAGATTTTCCATATTCAGAGAATAAATTATGGAATTTCCCACTACCTCAGAATCAACTACGCCTTCTTTTTCAAAATCTTTTAAGATCTTATGAGCGCTTCCCACGCTGATTTGTAATTCTCGAGAGAGCTGATTAATGCTCGGTTTCTTAGAATCTTTTTTTAACAGATATAATAGTATAACTTCTCCATTTTTACTCACCATAAAGTCTTTACCTCTAACCAAGTGAATGATTATTCAATTAATTTATAAAAGTTGTGAAATCGTGGTGCTGTGCAATTTAAATAATAGTTTCCATCTATCAAGGCATAATGGACATAACCCAAATCTTAGGATGGGCTGCCACTTTCTTATTTTCAATAATGATTATTCCCCAGATGGTTAAAACTATAAAGACAAGAGACACCAAGGGTGTCAGCTTGCTGCTCTTTGTGATATTTCTTATTGCAAATGTTATCGCCTTGACGTACGCCCTGCTGATTTCTCAGCCACCACTGATTATTAAATATGTAATAGCCTTTATAACCACGATAACCTATATTATTTTGTATTTGGTATATTATTATAGAGAGAAAAATCAGATTATCGTTGAGTGAATGTTCATGGTTGAGTCTTGCTTCTCTGAATCCTGACAAGCACTTCATCCTTACTAACATGTGGAGCAATAGCCACAAATCCATTGCATTTCAAAGAAGTTCCGTTGTAAAGTGGTGTTTCACCCAACCAATTAAATATTTCTCCCCCATGAGCTTGTATAATAGGCATGGCCGGGTACGCATCCCAAAAACTTAATCCAGGAGGATCATACACAAAAAGATCGGTTTGACCAGTAACTAAAGCTAATGTTTGTGGACCAACACCTCTCAGAAACTGTATCTTACTACCAAGAGAATTACAAGCGGGCGTAAGCAAACCGCTTCTATCTACAGTAGTTCTTCCTAGCACTAACTCTTCCAGGGCTCTAGACTCTTTAGGAGAACCCTTAGAAATATTTGATACTATTCTTTCTCCATCATTATAACCCCATAACAACTCACCACCGATTATGTTAATCATCCCCAGCACAGGATAATATCCATCTTCTTGCTGTACAGCAGCAGATAACATCGTAGAATATCCAAACTTCCCTTCCTTGAAAAGATTGGTGCCGTCCAGAGGATCTACAAAAAATATTACTGGGGAATTTACTTTTTTTGCTTCTTCCAGATCCTCAATGACGCAAGACCATTTCGGGAATGTTTGTCTTAATGTTCCGTAATATAACTGCGCAGCTTCCGTATCTGCCTTAGTCGCAAAATCAATCCCGCCGGTCGGAAAAGTGTCTTTAACCTGCGCATCAATGGTTCCTGAATCTCTTATTTGTTGTATGATACGGCTTCCTCTCTCTAATAATTCTTCAAAGAAGGGGATATATTCGTAAATTTCTAGAAGATTTTGCTTATCCATAATCAAATCCGCAGCTGATCCTATAAAAAAATTTATGAATTATTGTTCTTTTTCTTAATTTCTCTGTACTGCAGTCCCAAAGTAAAGACCCAAACCAGATTTCCCACTACAGCATAAAACCATAGAAGAAAATAGACTTGCTGGAAGATTACTGCAAAAGCCAGAACTGGAAAAAAGAGTGCCGAGCCATAGGCATATCGCAGCTTCTCTAAAGTTCCACCAAAAGCAATAGGAAGCGGGTCATTATTTCCAATTATCCTAGACTTATAAAAGAATACAACAAGATACTGCATCGGATACGCCAGCATCGCTAATGATCCAAATACAAAAAGCGAAGAATTCTTCATTCCCCACAGAAGAGCAAACAGAAGCAGAGGAGTTACTATAAATCCCCCGATGGCGTCCAGCCATCGGCCTTCCAAAGATTTCAACTTTTTCACTCTGGCGATGTTGCCATCAACACAATCAAAGACGACATATAAATATGCAAATAGAACACCTATAAGTTGATACCAATAACCACCAAGGAAAAGAAAAATAGAACCAATCACAGCTAAAAGAAAAGCAAAAAGACTTACTTGGTTTGGAGTTATGTTAGTGTATCTTACCAACAATAGTGTAGGGAGAACAGAAAGCGGTCGCACCAAATACTTCATGGTATACTCATCTCCCTCTTTTTTCAATTCCCGTAGGAATTCTCGAGTTGACTGGGGATTATTGTTTATGGGATTGTTCATTGTACATCGCTATCTCCTGTAGTACTTGTAAATTATCCTAAAATAAAGTAATAAAAGTGAATCATGCTTTCTTTCGTACACAGGCAATGTATTCAAAACTTTCATTGTCAACATATTTGAATGAGACATGCCCTACATCATCTACTTCAAAAAGCCCTTGCAGGAGAGACTTAAACTTATCTTCTGATTGCGGGCAGTAACAAAGCCGCGGCTCTTCTTTCCCGCTATTGCCGCGGTACTCGTAAATTTCATCTCCCACTAAGGTTGCGTGTTTGGAAAAATCGCTGCCTGGTCCGTTTATATCTATGAGCATCTTTGCTCCTGGTTTCAGGACGCGGTTGAATTCATGGAGAAGCCATTGGATCCTT
>ERZ1292623.5272-Hain-H51-01um-R1-5272-length-10359-cov-4_pt1 | contig 10359 bp, 13 predicted proteins | sample MGYA00564398_ERZ1292623 | MGnify/ENA primary metagenome ERZ1292623 (study PRJEB36523, sample SAMEA6512633) | groundwater metagenome | collected 2019-01-07 | study: AquaDiva: Metagenomics assemblies of 32 groundwater samples
GAATCAGTGTCCAGTTTGCCGTGGAATGGGTGTCCAGTTTGGCGCGGAAAACGCAGAGTACTGGGCTGCTGCCGGTCCGGTGGACACCGACCTAAGCTTCTTGCGCCTTTTGGAACTCTATCGGGCTGACATAGCCGAGCGTCGAATGTCGGCGCGTCGGGTTGTAGAACCGCTCGATATAGTCGAACACGTCGGCTCGCGCTTGCTCCCTGGACAGATTACCTTGTGAACCGCCCCGGTTTTCGAGGAGGCCGATTGGTTTAAGTTGAGGCCGCCACAGCGCCTCGCTGGCGAGTTGCCGCCAGTAGTTTGCCTCAGCTTCAGCCGGAGGGATGTACCCGATGGGCTCAAGCAGTCGGATGTGGTTGAGCCAGCGCACCCATTGCAGGGTGGCCAGTTCCACGGATTCCCTGGACTTTCAGGGCGCTCGGCGGTGAATCAATTCGGCTTTGTACAGCCCATTGATGGTCTCGGCCAGCGCGTTGTCGTAGCTGTCGCCACGACTGCCGACCGAGGGTTCGATGCCAGCCTCGGCCAGGCGCTCGGTGTAGCGAATGGACAGGTATTGGGAGCCTCTGTCGGAATGATGAACCAAGGCATCGGAGCTGGCCGGTTGGCGGTCATACAGAGCCTGTTCCAGGGCATCCAGCACGAAGTCCGTACGCATGGTGCTGTTCACGCGCCAGCCTACGATTCGCCGCGCAAATACGTCGATGACGAACGCCACATACAGCCAACCCTGCCAGGTCGAGACATAGGTGAAGTCCGACACCCATAGTTGATTGGGCCGCTCGGCTTGAGGCGTTCGCGCTTGCTGCTGGTCAGGCCCTCGCGTTGCCCGCTGTCGACCTCCTCACGCTTGACCCAGTCCAGCAGCGTCTGCGATACGCAGCCAATCTTGGGCGCGATGGATTCAACGGCTGCCCATAGCGAGGGGTATTCGCCTCGATGCTCCTGCACCATGCGCACGGCACGCTCGCGCACCTCGGGTGAGAACTTGTTCGTCTTGTTCATGGCTCCATTCTCTCAAGAGTTGGAGCCTCCTCAAGCCAAATCCCGGGGCGGTTCAGGGGGATATCGAAGCCCTCGTTATCCAGCAAATACAAGAGGCGCTGAAAACAAAGCGCTGAGGGCATTCTCCCGGTCTAATGGATATCACTCTCTGGCCCATCCCAATGACCGCTCAGCGTCGCGAGCCGCCGATGGAGCCGGGCCTGGCCTGTGACTGGGGCGGACGACGGGGACCGGCCAGAAGCGGCCAGTCAACAACCACCACCACATTGCACACAATACGTAGTCTGGTCCTCAAAGGCATCCACCGCACCATGCAACGACACACCCTGTATGCGTATGTAGATGGGACTGACCTCGACGACGTTGCAGTGGCTATCGAGCGGGAGCTCGTCGCACTTGCAGACTCGTCAGGCTGGGTCGCTTCGCGCCCAATTGTGGTGAACCAGAAGAGCATGCACGCTGGTAGCCGACCAGATGACTTGCCGGACTGGGACCTAGGAGTCAACTTGACCCTGCCCGAGCCTGAATTCGAGCCAACTGATTGGTTTGCTGACATCGAACGAGTTGTGGCGCGCTTGGCCCAACTGCATTCGAAATTCGGGCGCGATTTCGTCATTGGCATTGCGGATAACGCAAGCGGCGTGGCCGACGACCTTTTTCACATCGAATCAGAGACCACAGACTTAGGTAAGCTGCGTATGCTCATCGGGGCTTAGGCTGTCCAACGTCGTGATGGAGAAGTGTTTTGCTGCGGCTACCGCCTATCGGCCAGCACCGGTCGCTCACTAGAGGCTGCTTCGCGTTGCACACGTACGACGACAGAGAATCGGATTTACATGAACCTCGCTTCCCTCATCGCGGACCTGGAGTCGGTCGATAACACACTCACCATCGTCGCAAAACGACCATGGACCGCAAACTCGGACGCACGGTTGGTTTCATTGACCGACGAGTACCGCATTCCTAGCAACGTACTGCAAGAGGGCTTTGAGTATTTTCTTGAGGTGTCAATAGCTCTCGATGAAGTACTAGGCGAACTCGCGAGCCAACTCTCACCGGCTCAACGGGTCGCAGCGATTGTCTACTACGCTGAAAATGACGCTTATCCAGATTGGCTCAATACGATAGCTCGGTCCTTGCGTGGATGACCGCTTCGCGGTGACCAGCGTGGCGAATTGGGTGTCTGCTCAGGGTCGGTAACCGCCGATTGGAGGCGATAGCGGCAGTACTTCTTGCGCATGCGTCACGCCGTGATTTCCTGACTGGCGCATTGGCTTTTGGCTTTTGGCTTTTGGCTTTTGGCTTTTGGCTTTTGGCTTTTGGCTCTTGGCTCTTGGCTCTTGGCTCTTGGCACGCTGGCGACCTTCGGCAACCTTCGGCAACCGGAGCATTGCGAAGATTGAGTTGCCGCTTCTTCCTGAGCGTTAACATGAGATCGCCGCGTAGCGATGGCTGCGCGGCGATCCTGTCCTACGGTGCAAGTTTCGGGCGGAGGCGCCACACGGCGCCAGCCTACTCCCGAGCGTCGGAATCGCTAGCAAAAGGCATCTACTGCACGCGGACGCTAGGGCTCAGTCCGCTGCTTCTTCTCGAATTTAGACAACTCCTCGAGTTGCGATCGAACCTTCTCTAAGATGGCGCGTTGCTCAGATCGCGTACGCGACCGCAAATATGTGAGTGCCACCAATGTAAGTGGATGTACGTTGAGAGCCTCGGCAAGAGAATCAATTTTGTCCAGTGTCGGACTCTTTAACCCTCGCTCTAGGCTACTGACGTATGTCCGGCTGGAAACCACATCCAGCGCCTCTTGCGGAGCTTTCCGGAACCGCCGCACTGTACGCAACGCACCACCAAAGTTCTCTCTGAGCGTCATGGGAAGAGCTGAAGCAAATCCCATAATCTCGTCTTTATGAACACTATAGAGCTACAATCTATAGTGTTCATTACCTTGGAGAGAGTCGTGTTCTTAACGCAGGAAGCTTGGCGTCATCCCAATCCTTCATTACAAGCCCTGGTTGCACCCGCCCAAGCCTGGCAATGCGTTAGCGTTGACGAAATGCGCCCTAGCCTTCTGTTGGAGGTGAAGCACCTCGACCCCAGCGAACTGCCGAATTGGATTCTGTCCTCGTCAATGGAGGACGTGGTCGATATGCTTATTCATGCGCCAGAGCGAATCGGCGCCGTTCAAGCACTGGTGCCTAGCGGGCTGCACAAATCAGGAACCTGGCATTTGGAGCCAGTGGTCGGCATCGACGAATGGGTTCTGGGCAATCGCTCGGGACTTGAATGCCATACGGAATCGGGCGAGCGGTACGCATTTGTGCCGAGGCCAGCGAACTCGGAAACGCACCGTCAATGGAAACTTCCTGCTGCTGCGCTCTGCGATGGAATGACGACCTGAGCGGCAGTCCTGCCCGGCTGCCTAGCAACTTGTGCGACTGGACGTCAACCAGCTCGCGCCATTTAGTGCACGCGGCCGCGCCTGACTTGGCCGCCATTGTTCGGCAACGACACAGCAATGCATAGGAAATGTGAGGCCCAAACACATGCGAACGGTGAGCCAATTAGATCAGCTTCGAAACCACGTACCGATTGGCCAGGATCGCCTTGGCGCGTTTGTCGCGCTTGCCTCGATTCCACAACCATACATTCGCGAACTGATGCAGTTGATTCAGCGGGAGATGGTCCCCATCTTCCATCACGAATCGGCAGGTGACTGCATATATCCTTGGGATTGGTACGCGTGGCTGGAGAATGCACTCTTTTGCCCATTTTGAACGCGAAAGAAACTGCCACTGCTGATATGGCTAACACAAGCAAGCCGAGTGAAAAGCTGCGGGCAGACGTTGTTGCCCTGCAAAAACGAAGTGTCCAGGTTGGCTGGCCCTGGCAGAGATTTCGGACAACGCCAAGTCGCACAGGCCCGTTCGTAGTGCCTATAAGGGGAAACTTCGCGTATCGCTGACAGGGCTCTAAGCGATCATTGACTGCTGCAACCGGCGCAAACTTCGGAAAGTGCCCAGTCGCGCTGATGGCGCTAATGTTGGCACTCGACCATGCCGGTGCAGCACGCCCGGTTAGCCGCATACCCCGTGATCCCTTGCTTTGGGCGGAAGGCTAATTCTTGCCCTACAACTACTGCGTCCACGTCTCCGCACGCCGGTTAGGGCGCCACAAGCGGGTCGGCCGAGCCACTATCCGAACGCCATGCGCCACAGCCACCACGTGACGGCACCCTCCCCATCCTGAACGACGAGCTGGCCTCTCTACCCCTTCTGACGCGAACTGGAATCAAGTGTGAAGGTTCAGGCGCAATCCGCTGCAAGCTCAGTAATATTAGCCGCGGTGATTCCGAAAAGAGTACAGTTGATCGCATGCCGCGTCCGCACGGCAAACGGTCCGCATCACGCTTTGATGATGTCAGGACTCGAATGCACCAATCTGTGCGAACAATGACAAGTCGAATTTCTGTCATTTTTGTCGTTATCCGTGGCAAATAATCGGCAACAACAAATGGAGAAGGTCGGTACGGCCGCCTCCAGCAAGGCTTTGGGGCGATTGAAAGCCCCGCGTACCGACCTTAATGGCGCGACGTACCGACCTTAATGGCGCGACACAACACAATGGCACGCGACAACAAGGTCGGTACGCCTGTGTACCAATCATCAAAACCATGAAAAATTTCACTGAAATCAGCAACTTAGCATCATGCGCATAACGTGATGTTGGGCTGTTGGTGTCAAATCCATATAAATGTGACTCTCTTTCGCGCTTCTTTTGGCGCGACATTAAGGTCGGTACGCCAAGCCTAGGTGGCTAATCGACATGCACGTGCTGCAGTTCACGGTCGCGAAAGGATCGGTCCTTTGCTTGATGCGACGCGGACGCCCGAGTTTCTGGGCCACAGCGGGATTGAATGACGCCCCTTGCCGATAGCTGCCAGATCTCGGTGTCTATTGCCAGAGGTCCGAGATCGGCTGTGGATTCAACCGGTCGATGCAACACACTAGACGCTGCATGAGCAGTGGAGGTGTTGCAAATGAAACAGAGGCGCCGGATCTACTACTCCGAGACCCAGAAGGCACTAATGTGGGAGCGGTGGCGGAAAGGTGACACGCTTCACCAGATCGCCCGACTGTTTGATCGGTACCATTCATCTGTGCAACGGATTCTGGCGGAGTCCGGCGGCATCCAGCCAGCACCCCGACACCGCTCCAGGCTAGCCCTGACGCTCGCCGAACGAGAGGAGATATCTCGTTCCGTCGTGGCTGGGCTGTCGATCCGCTCGATTGCATTCCGGCTCGGACGCGCCCCATCTGCTCCGCCCCTCACTCCGGCATCGGTATTCATTCTCATGGTGTCAGCCATTTGTCTTTTCCCTTCGCATCCGAAGCAAGGTTCTCACGTTCCGTACCAAAGCCTGTATTGAGTTCATGCCGCCTTTACACCGGCTGCCATCAGGTCCGTAATCAGGTGCCGTCCCAACTGATCCTGGAGTAAACTTACGACTCCAGTTTTGACAGCGCTTTAGATAAGTAACGATGCGTCGTCGGACGGTTTGCTTTCGCTCATCTACTCAACACGTACCTGCCACCCTCTCCGGGTGACTTTTCCACGGTCGCTCACCACCGCGTCTTTTGGACGCAGCAGCACCGGGCGGTTTGAAGCCTGCTCCTGAAAGCCGACTTCGGGAGACCTACTCCCATCTTCAGTACAGCACCGCAGGCTCCCGCCTGCGTTCGTGACACACAAAGTTTTCTTATCACAAGGCCAAGAGCAGGCCCGAAACAGAGGACCTGGAGAATGCGGGAGACGGCCGAGACCGGCCACTAGGGGTCGTAGAAAATCCATGGCCAAACGTCGCCTGCGGAGTGGCTTTCAGCCGTTCGGCAATCGGCAACGCCGTCCGCCGGACTCATGCGCAGATCAATGCTGCTGCGAGCTCGACAACTGGCGTCAGCCTGCGATTGTCGGACGGAACACCTACAGGCAAGAGAAATCGTCCACCACCTTGGCCACAGTCCCAAGGGCATGTCCGAGCGCGTCAAGACCGATAGAACCGAGTGCCAGTCGAATGGCGTGCGGCACATGCTTCGAGACGGCGTATGGCTGTGCCGTTGACACGGAGATCCGCTCCCGCAGCAACGCCTTCGCCACCGCATCGGCGCGTACATTCTCAGGCAGCGGAAGCCAGACGAAATACGACTCGGGATGTCGGACCGGCTTCAGGTGACTCAGATATTCGGTCACGACGCCTTGGCGCAATGCGGCGTCACGTCGCTTCTCAAGCTCGAGTCGCGCAACCGTTCCGTCTTCGATCCAGCCGCAGGCGATTGCCGTCATCGTTGCTGGCGTAGTCCATGTCGTGGCACGAATCGCCCGCTCCACCTTGCTGATCCACTCCCGCGGGGCGCAAACCGCTCCCACGCGCAGGCCCGTCGCGACGCTTTTGGATAAGCTGGACACGTACACGGTCGCCTCCGGAGCCAGCGCGGCCAGCGGGGGGGGCGAGCGATCCGCCAGGAACGCATATGCTGCATCCTCGATCAGGATCAGTCCGTGTTGCCGCGCGATGGTGACCAGTTCACGCCGGCGTCTGGCGCTCATGACCCATCCCAGCGGGTTGTGCAACGTCGGCATGGTGTACACGGCACGCACTCGCCGTCGACGGCACAACGCTGCCAGGGCGTCGAGGTCCGGACCGCGGGCAGATGAAGGTATCGCAACCAGTTCGAGCCGGCAGGCCTCGGCAGTGAGCTTGAACCCCGGATAGGTCAGGACGTCGACAGCGACCACGTCTCCAGGCTCCAGCAAGGCCATGGCCGTGACGGTCAATCCATGCTGACCTCCACTGACGAGCACAGTGTTGTCTGCGTTTGCCGCCAAGCCTCGTCCGGCCAGATGTCTGGCCATCGTTTCCCGTTCGTGCTCACGGCCACCATGCGGATGGTATTTGAGCAATGCTTCCAGGTTCCCTGATCCTGCAAGCCCACGCAGGGCTGCCCTAAGAAGCTCCCCCTGCCCTGGCATCGAAGGATTGTTGAAGCTCAGGTCGATCGTGTCGTCGCTCCAGGGCTGAAGATCGATGCCGTGGCCACGTGGCAGCACCTCTTTCACGAACGTGCCGCGGCCGGTCTCGCCGCTTACCAGACCCATTGCGTGCAGCTCCGCGTAGACACGCGTAGCGGTGACCAATGCCAGACCCTCCCGGGCTGCAAGTTCACGGTGGGTTGGCAATCGCGTTCCGGGACGCAAACGACCCTCATGGATGTCGGCCGCGAACTGGTCGACCAGTTGCTTGTAGCGGTGTCGGGGCATGTCAGTGGTATCCACGACAATTGTCGGAGCGTATTGATTATTGCGCCTGCATGCCTGCTACACAACACGAACGTACATGGCTCGCATCACGCGAGGATTTGTACTGCATCCATCGCATGTGCAGCCTCAATTTGCCAGTGGGCGAAGCTGGCAATCGTATCCATGACAATCATTTGATTGCATTGGTTCGTCGCACTACGATGGACTCCATCTCGGACGATGCCAAGGTGCTCAGCAGACTTGCTGCACTGTCTAGTCCAGTATCAGACGGAGCCCGGCAGCATGGAACTGAACGCCACCACCATTCTCGTCACGTTCACAGGCGTCTTCCTGATCTGTTTCATGAAGGGCGCTTTCGGTGGAGGATTCGCCATCGTTGGCATTCCACTGTTATCGCTCGTCATGGACCCTGTCACGGCGGGTGGTCTGCTCGCGCCCTTGTTTGTCGCGATGGACCTGTTCAGCCTGCGCTACTGGAAACCATCCACGTGGTCAAAACCCGACCTCATCCTGCTTGTGCCAGGACTCGGGATCGGGATTGCCCTGGGGTACGTGCTGTTTCGGGTATTGGACCACCGGGCGATCGCTATTGTCATGGCGGCGGTTACGCTGATTTTTGTGGGCCTGTGGTTTATCCGCGGTGGCGAGACAATCGTACGGCCACGTTCGTCGTCCAAGGCCGTCGCCGCCGGCGTGACGTCGGGCATCACGACCATGGTGGCGCACTCTGGCGGCCCACCATTGGCGATGTACCTGCTACCGCTCGGACTTGGCAAGCAGGTCTATGCTGGCACCACCAGCATGTTCTTCACCGTCGGCAACTTCCTCAAGGCGGTCCCTTGGCTGGCGTTGGCGCGCCCGGCGGGAACCACATGGACGCTGATGGCGATTTGCCTCCCAGCAGTTCCCGCTGGCGTCTGGCTGGGTTGGCGCCTGCATGGCAGGTTGGACCCGCAGCAGATGTACAGGGCCTGCTACGGCTTGTTGGTGTTGACCGCCATAAAGCTGCTGTGGGATGGCGCATCGGGCTATCTGCACTGACCGTCATTTCCCGGTTGACAAAGTCGCCTGACTGCCAAGTCGGCGTGACGTTTTGGGGAGACCGTCGGCCCTACCTCCTGAATCGGTACGACTCCTCTGCTCAAGCCATTTCATGCTCAGCAGATTCAGGCATCACGTGACCAGGCATCACGCGGATCTGCCGGCTTTGCGCTGCACAACCAGCCGCTCCAACGCGCCGTCACTGACTTCCTTGAACAGTGCGGCGCCCCCATAGGCGCGCGCCGCCAGCATCGCGCCGTAGATCAACGAGACGAGCGTTGCGGCTTCGGCCTGCACTGATGCAGTGAGTTTGACGCGCTTGCCTCTGGCCGCGGAGTCGAGGACTGACTCAAGCCAGGCAGTGAGGCTTCCAAAATGCGCCCTCACCTCGTCCGCCACGTCATCGGGCAACACCGGCAGTTCAGCTCCTAGCATGCCCGCAACACAGAATGGCGCGCTGTCATCGGCGACGCAGCGTTCCCAATGTTGGACGTAGGCCCGCAACTGTGCGACGTCGTCCGCGCCGTTGGCGCGAAGCGCCGCTACGTCCGCATCGAACATGTCCTGCGAATGCTTCACAACGGCAATCGCGAGGTCGGCCTTCGAGGGAAAGTGATGATGAATGCTCGCCTTGCGAATGCCCGTTGCTTCAGCGACATCCGCATAGCTGAATCCGGCGTAGCCGCGACGCATGATCAGTTGCCGCCCGGCTTGCAGGATCCTTGCAGACGTGTGATCTCCGGCCACAGTCATATCTACCTACCATCTAGTTGGTTGATTGAGGGACAGTCTACATCAATCGCTCAGATTCCGTATTGTGAGATTTCTTTGAATTTTTACCATCCTACTAGTAGGATGATTTTGCCCGTAACGCATAGTTTGCCACCCATCCTGCAAATACCCTCTGGAGCAAAAAATGAAATTCTCATCACAACTCGGCCGCTTTGTGGCCGCTGCCGCCTTGTCCATCTCCGCCGTCTTCGCGCATGCGGCAAGCCCGGCGCCGGTCAAGAACATCGTCCTCGTTCACGGCTTCTTCGCCGATGGTTCCGGCTGGCAAGCCGTGGCGAAGATCCTGACGCGCGATGGTTATAAAGTCTCCGTTGTACAGCAACCAGAGACCTCGTTCGAAGATGACGTGAAGGCGACCAACCGCGTGATCGATGCGCAGGATGGCCCATCCATTCTCGTAGGCCACAGCTATGGCGGTGCGGTGATTACCGAGGCGGGCAACCATGACAAAGTTGCGGGGTTGGTCTACGTCGCGGCGTTCCAGCCGGATACCGGCGAAAGCCCCATGGACCTGACAAAGAAGATGCCGCCTGCAACCAAAGCGATCAAGGCGACTGAGGATGGATACCTCTATTTCGATCAAGCCATGTTCCACGCCGACTTTGCTGCCGACGTACCTGCCCCCCAAGCCAGTTTCATGGCGATCTCGCAGGTAATGCCCGCTGCAAAGGCGTTTGGCGTTCCCATCTCAAAGGCGGCGTGGAGGACGAAGCCTAGCTGGGCTGTCGTTGCAACAGCTGACCGCGCTATCAACCCGGACCTGGAACGCTTCATGACCAAGCGGGCCGACAGCAAGACCATCGAGATTCGCTCCAGTCACGTCGCCTACATCTCGCATCCTGCGGAAGTCGCAAAACTGATTGAGCAGGCTGCAACGCAATCAGCCAAGTCTAAGTAATCGATTTTCCGCCACTCCCGCGCAATCGCCGGATGTGGCCTGTCTCAGCAAATCACGCCGTGGGCCCCACTCTCATGAGTGGGGCCTGCCCCGATTGCCCGGCACCGCAGAATCTGGCCAATTCGGGGCCGATGGGCAGGGGGCGGCCGAAAATTGCACGAACCCAATCTAGGTTACATGCTCGCCAGGCGTGTTTTTTGCGGTGCAGCATTGATGGGGATCTGTAGGGCGGTGGTGCAGGCCTGAAGTGGCAGAGTTGGAATCAGAGCCAGTGCCCAGAAAACTCCGCAACGGTC
>ERZ1292623.5273-Hain-H51-01um-R1-5273-length-10358-cov-5_pt1 | contig 10358 bp, 14 predicted proteins | sample MGYA00564398_ERZ1292623 | MGnify/ENA primary metagenome ERZ1292623 (study PRJEB36523, sample SAMEA6512633) | groundwater metagenome | collected 2019-01-07 | study: AquaDiva: Metagenomics assemblies of 32 groundwater samples
AGAATGTAGGTCTTAAACATTACAAACATAATCCAATATATAGTGATGACGAACTCGCAGCCCTGAAATTGAATCGTATTACAGACACTGTAGAACCAGAATCTAATCTAGACAATATAGAAGAAATCCTTGATAAAATCCTCGATTCGATAGATGCCTCAAAGCCAATAAGTCCGACAATATTGCACAGAATGATCGGTGAATATTTGCATAAAAATTATCCAAATGAAAGAGGAATCTTAAAATCAGCTTATGAGAAAAATGTTCCTGTTGCAGTGCCAGCATTTGTAGATTCAGAACTTGGCAATGATGTTTACACACATAATCTAAAGAGACTAATTGAAAAGAAATCAAAAATTTTAATGGACATGGAATTAGACACAAAAGTATTATTAGAAATGATGACAAAGGCAGTTATAGCAGGAATATTCACCATAGGTGGCGGAGTTCCAAGAAATAACACACAAAATGTTGCTCCACTAATAGAAATAATCAACAATAGATTAAGATTAAATTTAAAACAAACAATGTTCTTTTATGGAACAAGAGTATGCCCAGACAGCATGCACTATGGTCATTTAGGTGGCTGTTCATATAGTGAAAATAAGTCATGGAGAAAGATGGATCTAAAGGGAAGTTTTGTAGAAGTAAAAGGTGACGCAACAAAGATATTACCATTCATAGCAAAATATGCTCTCGAAAGAGCAGCATAAGAGAAAACTATATAAACAATTCAAAATTTAATTTATTCATGCAGGTTGTATTAAAAGAGAGACCAAAAACTCCAACCATTATTGAAGGTTTTCCTGGTTTTGGTTTAGTTGGCACAATTGCCACGGAGTTTCTAATCAAGCATTTAGATGCAGGTCAGATAGGTTATATCAGAATTGAAGAGGTTCCGCCAATAATTGCAGTTCATAAAGGAGAGGCTGTAGAGCCACTAGGAATATTTTATGATAAAAAATACAATCTTGTTATCTTACACGCATTAACAGCAGTCAATGGTCTAGAATGGGAATTGGCAGAATTGCTCGTCAAATTAGCTAAGGATTTAAAGGCAAAAGAGATTATCAGCATCGAAGGTGTTGGAGGCAACAATCAGGAAATACAGGAATCAAAAACATTTTATCTTGGGGATAATAAAAAATTAAAAACAACTGGTATTGAAGAGTTAAAAGAGGGGATAATTGTTGGCGTTACAGGAGCTTTATTGCTAAAAAAGGATGTTCCAATCACATGTATTTTTGCAGAGACACATTCAGCACTGCCAGATTCGCGAGCAGCAGCGAAAATTATTGAAACTCTCGATAAATACTTGGGATTAAAAATTGATTATAAACCATTGATGGAACAAGCAGAAAAGTTTGAAAATAAAATCAGAGAAGTGATGGAAAAATCACAAAGTGTTTCAGCAGCAAAAGAAAAGAAAAAATTAACTTACTTCGGATAAGTAAACTACTCAGGCCTAAAGACCTGAGTTTCCAAGCATATAAGTTTTATGAAATCTAAATTTATAATTTTATTTTTATTAGTTCTTATTTCTGCATGTTCTCAAAATAAAGTAATTATCAACAAAAACATAATTAAAGTTGAAGTAGCAGACACACCTGAAGAAAGATCACATGGGTTGATGTTTAGAGAAAGTTTATGTGATAATTGTGGGATGTTATTTGTATTCGAAAATGAGGATTATCATAACTTCTGGATGAAGAATACAGTAATTCCATTAGACATGATCTTTATCTCCGAAGATAATAAAATAATCGATATCATTCAAGCAGAACCGTGCAAAGAAGATCCTTGTCAGGTTTATAAACCAAAGGAAAAAGCAAAATACATTCTAGAAGTAAATAAAGAATATTCAAGCTCAAATAACCTTAGGACCGGAGACAACGTTAAAATAAGCTTATAAGCCTTATCTTGACCTTTTACGCCTTTTTACTTTGTTTTCCAATACATTAATCGATTCAAGAATTCCCTCAACCTCTTTCACTCTAGCATCAATTTCACGAATTTTCGCTTCATAATCCCTATGTTTTACTTTCACCCTGTTAAAAGATTCTTTTGTGTTAATCTGGTGATCTCTGAATCTGACCACCAGATCTTTAAAATGATTACTCCTTGAGATTAACCAATCAGCAAATGAAATTTCCAACACCTCTTAATATTCAGAAATAAAAAATTCTATTTATAAATATTTTGTTTGCATTCACATTTTAATTGTTTTGATTTAGTATATCCTCAATTTTATCTACACAGATTGAAACGTCTTTATATATAAACTTTGTTGCTATAATGTATCGAATGGACTTTTTACTCTTTTTAATTGTTCATTTGATACATTAACATATTTTTCTGTCGTGGAGATCGATGAGTGGCCCAATAATACTTGTATAACTCTGATATCCACACCAGCCTCTAAAAGATGCGTTGCAAAGGAACTTCTTAATGCATGGCAAAACACCCTCCTTTTAATCCCAGCCATTTTAGCAGCCTTATTAACAACCTTTTGAGCCATCCTGACAGATATATGATCGCCATGTGAACTCGAAAATACATACTCTGATTTTTCTTTCCGGTTCTTTAAATATCTGTTAAGAACTCCGATTAATTTATTAGATAATATTATATGCCTGTCTTTCCTTCCCTTTCCAGAAATAACTCTTCCCATCTTCTCTTTTAAATCAAGATCATTTACCTTCATATTTACGCACTCAGAAACCCTTAATCCAGAAGAATAAAGAAATTGTATAAGCAGCCTATGTTTCTGATTCTTAACAGCATCAATAAGCTTCTTGACCTCATATTTAGCTAACACTGTAGGTAATTTCTTCTCTATTTTAGGTGGCTTAATGTCTGCAAAAATTTTTTTCTTTAAGATATTTTCATACATAAATTTTAACGAGGATAAAGTAAGATTGACAGAGGCAGGCTTCAAATTCTTCTCAGAAATAAGATAAGCAACATAAGACTTAATGTCGTCTTCTGTAATGCCTTCCGGATCTTTCCTGATAAATTCTAAAAACTTTTTATTATGTATAACATACGCCTTAATAGTAGCCCCACTAAAACCCCTTATTTTCAATTCCGTAATAAGTTTATCTATAATTTTCAACACCCCTTCTTCAGTTAATTGTATAAGTATAACTAGTATAAAAAGGTTCGTATAATTAAAAAGATAAAGTTTAAATATCAGTATTAATTAGAAATTTTTAATATTTCAAAAGAGGTGGTAAAATAATGGCAGACAATAACAATCTTGTTTTAGTTCTTGCGGCCGTTGTAGCAGTACTAGTTCTTACTGGTGGATTAAGAGGTTCTTATTCTGGTGCACTTGGTCTTAGTCCACGCTACGTAGGTCTTCGTGGAGAACCAATTAATTTTAATCCTGGTGGCTTTATTGAACAACAACAAGGAGACGAACCTTATGCAGCTTTTTCATATCGAGGTAATATAAGACCAGTCTCCGAAGAAAATGATATTTGTGCAACATTTGGACTTACATATAAAAATTGTATAAATCATGGTACTAATACTGAAACCTGTAGAAGATTATTTTATTACTACAAAGACAAATATAATTGTTAGTAAGTTCGTATAATTTAAAAAGAAAAGCTTTAAATATAAGTGTTCGTATAAATTTTTTAATAATTAAGGGATCTTCAAAAGAGGTGGTAAAATAATGGCAGACAAAGGATTTATTTTAACCGTTGTAGCAGTTCTAGCTGTTGCAATACTCGCAGGTGGATTAAGAAATTCTTATTCTGGCGCACTTACACGAAGTTATGAACAACCTGGCTTAGGTCAAGGTGGTGGAGACGAACCATATATGGGATTTAGTAATTATAGAGGAGGACAACAACCACTACCACCATATCAGCGAGCAGTAAAAGAATGTAGACAAATGTACGAACAAGGTGAATTACCAGATTATACTGATTATAGAAATTGCGTAGAAATAGCTGCAAAAAGCAATCTAAGAAGACGATAGATTCTTATTTTTTATTTAAATTAGTAAATATTTTAAATCCATTTAGAACTCTTTTTAAGCTAAGGGCCCATAGCTCAGTTCGGTTAGACTGTTAGAAGAACCATAGCACCTGGCTCTTAGCTTCGAGTGTAACCAGGGGGTCGAGGGTTCAAATCCCTCTGGGCCCGCATTTTCTAAAACTTTATAAATTCTTATTCTCATAACAATAATTAATGGAAACTATTGCTGAATGGCTAGACAGCCTAAGAGATTCAAACAAACTTATTCTTGTTGAAGGTAAGAAAGACAAGCAAAAGCTGGAAATGCTGGGTATCAATAATATAATAACAATATCAAACAAGCCACTTTATAAAACAATAGAAAAGATTTCAGAAATAGATAAAGAAATTGTAATTCTAACAGATCTAGATCATGAGGGCAGAAAATTATATTCAAGAATTAAGCATCAATGCCAAAGAAATGGAATAAAAGTCGATAAAAAATACAGAGAATTCTTATTCTCAAATACAAAAATCACACAAATTGAAGGAATCTAATCCCTTAATATTTCATTGAAAGCATCATATATTAATTTATTTGTGCTGATAGAATAAAATCTAGCTCCTAAACTATTTGCTACCCAATTAAGTTTTCTTTTATGTTCATCCAGTCTTGTTAAATAATGTTTTCTCAAAAAAGGACCAACAAATGTCTTCAAAAACCCTTTTGTTTCTAAATCTTTAAATTTGAATTCTCCTTTTATATTTAATCCGACTTCTAAATCGTCTAGAACCTGAATTAGTTTTACATCATGATTTTTGAAAGTATAAATAACCCTCTTCACATCCTCCACATCGTAAAGAAAATCGCTAAGTATTACAATAAGAGATCTGCTCTTGATTAGCTTAGAATAATTTCTTAAAGCCTCTTCAAATCTGCTCACACCACCAGCCTGCTTGTTCTTCAAATAATCTAAGATCGCAACAAGCTGCCCCCTTCCTCTACTTGGTTTGAATGGTTCTAATTTATCAGAAAATGTGCTTAAAACAAATTTCTCATTGTTTTTTAAAGCCATATAAGCAAGCCCAATCCCAAGCATCGCACCATATTCAAATTTTGTAGTTCCAGCACTCCCAAAATTCATACTAGCACTAGAATCAACTAAGATATGGACAACTAAATTTTTTTCTTCTTCAAATCTTTTTGTATGTAATTTGTCAGTTCTTGCGAATACTCTCCAATCTATTCTTCTATAATCATCACCAGGGCTATATAATGTATGATCTTTAAATATTGTCCCATATCCGCTATGAATACTCCGTCTTTCACCAATGAAATTAGAAGTAACCTTTTTATTAATTATGACACTTAATCTATCAAGATGTTTTAAGAAGCTTGTATCGATCATTTTAGCAAATACTTAATAACATCATCTTCTTTGAAATTATTTCTCTCAGCCTCAAAATTCAATATTATCCTATGTCTTAATATCGGAAAAGCCATCTCAATTACATCTTCTTTTGTAACATAGTTTCTTCCGTTTATCAATGCATTTGCTTTAGCAGCCAGAATTAAACCAATACTTGCTCTAGGCGAAGCCCCGTATTCAATCAATTCCTTGCTCTTTCTTGATTTATTTATCAATTCAACAACCATTTTTTTAATATCATTCGCAACAGGAACTTTTCTTACAATATCTTGCAGCTTGAATACATTCTCTTTTGTTAATATTGGTTTCATAGAAGGATCCTTAAGCAATTCAGTATACCTGTTTACAATCTCTAATTCTTCTTCCGGTGACGGGTAATCTGTCTTTATCTTAAAAAGAAATCTATCAGCCTGAGCTTCACTAAGCGAAAATGTACCTTCCATCTCAATAGGATTCATAGTTGCTAAAACAAAGAATGGTTTATCTAACTTAAATGTCTTATTTCCCACAGTTACCTGCTTCTCCTGCATTGCTTCTAATATAGCAGAGTGCGTCCTAGGCGAAGCCCTGTTTACTTCATCAAATAAAACAATGTTTGCAAATACTGGTCCCGGCTGAAACTTGAATTCTCTCTTCCCATCATGTTCTTCAAGCACGTAAGTTCCTGTAATATCTGACGGCATCAAATCTGGAGTTCCCTGTATTCTTGAAAACTTCATATCCATCAACTGTGCCAAGGTTCTTACAGACAATGTCTTTGCTAGTCCAGGATAACCCTCAAGTAATGCATTAGAATCACAAAGTATCGATATTACAATCTGCTTCAAAACATCAGTCTGTCCAACAATAACTTTAGAAGTATGACTAAATATATCTAAAAATTTCTCTTTAACATCAGTAAATACCTTTTCCATTCTTAATCACTGCTTATTGTTTTTTCTTATTTGAGTATTCAGCCAGCTTATTTAAATATGTTTTTATTAGCTCTTGCTCTTCCTTCTTAATCCTATCTTCATAAGACTGGTCAGGAGATGCACCTATATCATTCAGAACACCACTTTGTGTAAAATCATAATTCTCAATATTGTTAAGATTGCTCGGATCAAACAGGCTGTTCTCAGGTGTTATCTGAAGATTTATCTCTTCATTCCCAAGTTCAACTACGCTCTCTTCACCATATATGTCTCTATCATTTTTCCTATCAAAGACGCCTGCAAAATTTTCACCAAAGATTCCACCAGCACCTTTTCCTAGCTTATTGACAAATCCTGTCGGGAATATTCCTTTGAAATCTCCAAAATTAACATGAAATGAACCAATTAATACAATTATGAAAGATAAACAACCAATTGCCACTAATTTATATACCAAACTTTTTTCATCGAAAAAGAAAGAAGATCTGATATTCTTAACATTCTTTAATACGAGGTTTTTCAAGCTTTTAACAATTTCATCTTGTTTCTCAGCATTATCAGCAGCAGTTCTTAACTGCCATTCTAAATCAGGTACAATGTCTTCAACGTCTTTATAACTTGTTTTTATAAAAGCATTATAAATTCCAGGCAGTAAATAAATTATAGGTGGAATTAATGCAAATTTCCACGACAGCTTAAAAATCGTTAAAATTAAGGCAAAAACCAAAAAGATCAAGACTGTATTTGTGAATCTATTAAATAATCTTGTCAAAACCAATGATCTTCTAACCTCCTTTAAAGCATCAGTAATATTATCCATTATAAGCAGTCCTCCTTGTTTTCAACATCATCGTCTAAAATACATTCTTCTAATTGGTCTAATATCGCATCCTTTTCCAGAACAGCTTTCTTCAAATCATCAATCTCCTTGACTTTTTTCTCAATATCCTGCTGCAAACTCCTTATCTGGCTTTCAAGACTCTCTTTTTCCTCTTCTAATCCAACATACTGTGTGCTTAGATCCTTTTCTACCCTTTCCTTAAACTTCAGTTTAGAATCAGTCTCATTTAAAGCAGATGTAAGATTACTTAATTGAAGGCCCAGTGCTGATAGCTCATTTAATTTTTGGTTATACTTGTCTGTTAATACACTAAACCTTTGTTTATAGAACAAAGATAGCACAGCAATAACTATTAAACAAAGTCCGATTATTAAAAGAAGATTAAAATTCGTATCTTTTTTGATATACTTCCCTTCTACCCTGACGCCTAAATCAGGCCTTTCTTTTTTCAGTTTCTTCTCGATTATATAATGAGGACCGCGATTTTTCAAAGCCTCTATTTCTTTGCTGATAATATCTAATTTCTTCAGCCTGCGCTTTTCAATCCATTTTCCTATAAAGCCCATTTTATACCTATGATTAATAAAAACGTATTTAAATCTTTGCCTATAAATTTGCGCGTTTCCGGATACCCCATTATATAAATATTGATTATAGATTAATACTTTTAGCCCCGCTAATCTCACCAATCTGTGAATGTGAAATCGAAGAATCTCCAACGACCTTATATTCAACAGTTATATCGTCTTTATAAAAGAAGTTAAAAGTGCAATCAGAGAGAGTAAACCCCTTAACCTCACCACCACCAACTATACCGTTAGCTGTTTTATTGCATCCGTCTAATCGAACGTCTTTAAGCTGCATATTTTGGGCTAGATTGTTCTTTATATATAAATGAACTGTTTTTCCTTCAATCTCGTGCCCGAAACACATGAACGGCTGAGGAAGTGAACATCTTGGTAACGCCAATAAAAAGTACAAAACACCTAAAAACAGCAGTACTATAAATAAGAAGAATAAAAAAATATAGTTTAATTCGACAAATGAGCTCTTTTTTACCATGTATATTAAAAAGGTATTTAAGTATATAAGATTATTTCTCTTTTATGATAAGCACAGGATCCAGGGGTTTAGATCAGTTTACTGGCGGTTATAGCAATGAATTAGCCACATTTTATGGTCCGCCAGGAAGTGGGAAAACAACAATCTGTATGCTGGCAGCTCTAGAGCTGGCAAAATATGGTAAAAAATCTCTGTTTATAGATACGCAGCAAAGCTTTTCCGTTGAAAGATTTAAGCAGCTAGCCGGACCGAACTACAAAACATATCTGGAGAGAATATTTATTATCCCTGTAAATAATTTTGATGAGCAATCGAGGAAAATATCCGATCTAATTAAGGTTGTAGAAAACTTTGATCTTATTGCTATAGACACATTTAATAACCACTATAGAAAAGAATTCAGAGAAAATATTTATGTTGCAAATAAACTAATGGAAAAACAAATAAGAATACTAAACGAGATTAGCAAAAGGATACCGGTCATAATTACAAATCAAATTTACACCGATATAAAAGAAAAAAAGCAAAACATGGTTGGTAAAGATATCTTATGGAAATGGTGTTCTAGAGTATTTGAACTTCAAATAAATCCAAGAATGATTATCGAAAAAAGACCAGACAATAAAAAGATAAACATCGAAATTATTGATAATGGTATAATTACTGCTTAATTTTATTCTTTTCCTGCTGTTGTTTAATCCATTCCAACTTCTTTGGACATTGCTTATTAATGCAGTACTTGAATGGCCTCTTGCCTTTTCTGAATACCAGGATTAAGTAATATTTACATTCAGGACAGAATTCTTCAGTAGCTTTGACAGTTGAATTTGCAGGAATTGAAAATGTTGTTTTACAATCCGGATATTTATTACATGCTATAAACAATCCAAACTTTCCCCTCCTAACAATTAATTCTCCATTCTCACACACAAAACACTTTCCTATTGTATTTTGAATTCTTTGCGTTTCTCTTGTAGCTTCAAGAAGATTTTTTCCAATATCAGACTCTTTTTGTTTAAATTCTTTTGAAATTTTGATTAATTCTTGCTTGGCTTCTTCTATAACTTGATCGCCTTTCTTTTTTTCTTCTTGTATCAGATCCATCTCTTCCTCGAAATGTCTTGTTAGCTTTTCATCAATGATTTCGGGAACATACTTTTCTAGAGTTTCGATGGTCTTAATTCCGAGTTCTGTTGCTTCTATTGCCTTTTCTTTGATATAATTCCTCTGATACAAAGAGTCTATGATAGCTGCTCTAGTTTATTTAGTGCCTAGATTTCGAGATTCTAACTCTTTTATCAATGAAGCTGGAGTATAATGTTTTGGTGGTTTGGTGGCATCTTCATGCATATTTATTGCTGGATTCTTTATTTCTTGACCTTCTTTTACGTTAGGTAATTCTTCTTCTTTAAATTTAGCATAAGGACCATAAAATATATGCCATCCCTTCTCTTTCGTTGTTGTTCCCCTGGCTATAAATAATTCACTGTTTACATCTATGTTAATAGTTACTGTAAGCCTTTTTGCTGGTTCTGCAAATGTAGCCAAGAATCTTCTTACAATTAAATCATAAATTTTATTTTTTCTTGGATCTAATTTTGCTATTTCACCAGTAACATAAATTGCTGGATGTGCAGGATCTGTTTTCTTACCATTATTAGGCGTTATTTTCTGTCTTGATAATAATTCTTTAGCTAATTCTTTGTATTCTGACTGTTTCTGCAGATCTTTTAATATTTTTATATAATCTATTGAACTTGGGATTATTTGTGAGCTTGTTCTTGGATAGGAAATTAATCCTGAAGTATAAAGGTCCTGTGCAATCGCCAAAGTTTCTTTAGGCGAAATTCCAAAACATCGGTAAGCTTCGGTTTGTAAAGTTGTAAGATCAAATGGATACGGTGGTTCTTGTAAAAATTCCTTGCTCTCAATCTTGCTGATAGTCGCATCTTTATTTTTAGTCTTGTTAAGAATAGATTCAGCCTTATCTTTTTCCCAAAATTTATCTTGTTTATGCCAAGCAATTATTGTATCTTTATCAACATCACCTTTTAATTCAAGCTGCCAAAATGGAACCGGTTTGAATGCACGAATTTCTCTTTCTTTATCGACAATTAGTTTTAAAGTTGGTCCCTGAACTCT
>ERZ1292623.5274-Hain-H51-01um-R1-5274-length-10357-cov-5_pt1 | contig 10357 bp, 13 predicted proteins | sample MGYA00564398_ERZ1292623 | MGnify/ENA primary metagenome ERZ1292623 (study PRJEB36523, sample SAMEA6512633) | groundwater metagenome | collected 2019-01-07 | study: AquaDiva: Metagenomics assemblies of 32 groundwater samples
TTAAATACTCAATGCTAAAAAATGATAATAATAAAAATATAATTTTCTCGTGGGAAAATTCGCTTAATTTCGAAGGAGATTCGGGACCTTACTTACAATATTCTTATGCACGTGCTAGCTCAATTATTAGAAAATCAAAAATTATAAGAAATAATTATATTATTCCAAATTTATCAAACTCAGAGACGAAATTATTTAAAAAAATTTCAGAATTTCCAGAAATTGTTAAAATTGTTGCAGAAAAATTAAATCCTAGCATTTTAGCTAATTACTCTTTTTCTTTAGCACAGAGCTTTAATGAATTCTATCATGAAAATAAAGTTATAGGTTCAAAAGAAGAAGCCTTTAGAATAAAATTGGTCGAAGCTTTTAGAAATACGTTGAGAAATTCTCTTTATTTATTAGGAATAGAAGTTATGGAAGAAATGTAAGGTTTATATACCTTAAATAACTAGTATAAATAAGTTAAAAAGAGGTAAGATGAAGGGTAAAAAAGATTTAACTAGGAATAGTAGAGTTCATAAACTACTTAGTTTTATTATTTGGTTGACTGGAATAATAGTTTCACTTTCAGTTGCTTTTGCAATGGTTAATGGAGTTATTGGATTGCCTTCATTGTTAGGGGGAGATAGTGTGGCAGTTATTGCAGGCTGGATTGTTGTAATAATAACTCTTTTAGGTGTAGTTCTTGCAATTGTAGATTATTTTAGTTAAAATGAAAGGAGGTAAAATGGCAAAAGGCAATAGTGGACTTAATATGCTTAGTGGTTGGGCTTTTTTAGTTGGTGTAGCTCTTGCAGTTGTCCTTGGGTTTCTTGGAGGAGCTTCAGGATACTGGATTTGGGTGCTAGTTTTAATAGGACTTGTTGTAGGTTTGCTTAATGTAGCTGGCAGAGAAGTAATGCCATTCTTGATGTCAGGAGCTGTACTTATAATTGCAAGTGCTTTTGGCTCAGAGTTAATGAGTAGCGTGCAATATTTGGGTTCAATATTCGACGCTTTACTTGCAGTTTTTGTTCCTGCAACAGTTGTTGTAGCTATAAAGAATGCTTTTATGTTAGCTAAGAATTAATTTTTAATTTTTTTCTTTTATTTTTTTCTTTATATTTATAATAATATTAAAAGGTGAAAAAGTAGAGAGTTGGAAAATCTGATAATCTATTTTTGAGCAAGAAATTAAAACTTTTTTATTTACCTCTTACAGGCTTGAAATCGCTCCATGCAAGATTAAATAAGTTTTCTAAAGACTGGGCGAAATAAGGAGTATTTATCCAAACACCAACGTCATAATTTGGATGAGTTGAAGCGTCATCTAATAACATAAACATTATATTTTTTCCATCAATAACAGAAAATCTAGAATTAAAATTTTTGGCATTTCTTACTTCAGCAACTTTTGAAAGTTTCTTAGCAACTTCTTCATTTTTTGATGTTATGGGAGCAGCAATTTTTATTTTAACTCCTCTTTTTTTAGCTTTTTCGAGAGAAGGCATTAAAGCTTCCATTTTTCTGTTAAGACCATCTTCAGTAGTAGCAAGAGTTATTGATTTTTCAGCACCATTAATTAACATATCTAAGTGGTTGTATAAATTGCTTCTCCCCCTCAAACTTCCAGACATATCACTAGGTTCAACGAATTTAACTCCTTGTGTGAATAAAGAATTAAGCTCTTCTAAAACTTCATCTTTTTTTAATTCATCCAGTCTTTTGTGTCTTTCATTTACATGTGTTACTAAATTTCTTTTAACTCTTTCAATTACTTCTTCAGGTTTTAAAGCAACAAATTTTATTGGCTTTCCAAGTTTCATTACAATGAATCCTTTTTTTTCTAATGATTCTAAAATATCATATGTTCTTGATCTTGGAACATCAGAAATACTGCTTAATTCTCCTGCAGTACTTATTCCACGAGAAAGTAGCGCAGTCCAAACTTTAACCTCATAAAGATTTAAATCAAATATTTTTCTTAACCTACTTAAAAACTCTTCTTTAACAATCATTTTATTTTTATAATCAATTAAACTAAAACTGCTATTTAAATCTTTTGTTATATTACCTCCTACAAATGACAAAGTTTTTTTCACTTTTTACTGAGAGTAAATAATAAATTGAAAATACTTCTTTGTTATATATATTACAACAATCATTTTATTTTTTAATAAATATATGAAAATTTTTTCCTTTTATTTCCATTTCCTCTTCTGTAAAATCTTTTAAATTACCAAGCTGAGGTATTTCAGTTTCGTCAAAAGTTATTAAAATTTTTTTTGCGTTTGTTCTTTCACTTATAAAATTTTCCTGAGAATTTAATAAAAGTAGATTAACTATATTTTTATTAGTTAAAATCCCTAAAGAAATTTCATGGTGTTTAAGTAACCCAATTTTTTTTCTTAATGCTTGTACTGCTCTTGCAATATTTCTTGCATAACCCTCTGCTTCAAGCTCCGGAGTTAGGGTTGTATCAAACTTAATAAAGAGTTCATTACCAGGACTTATTTCTAAATCTTTTACATTAAGTTGTTGTTTAATTAATTCTTTTAATTCTTTATCAATATTATTTCCAATAATAACCTCAGCTTTTTTTAAAGGCCATTTTAATCCAATTTTTAATTTATCTCTTTCTGCTAAGCCTTTTTCTATTATAAATAATAAATTTTCAAAATTTTTCTCTAATTCAATATTAATTTTATTTTTATCAAATTCAAGCCAATTACTTAAATGAACAGATTCTTCATTTACAATTTTTTTATTTTTAAGCTCCTGCCAGATTTTTTCAGTTATAAACGGAATTATTGGCGCAAGAAGTTTTAACAAACTAATTCTAATTTCATTTAATATTCCATAAGTTTCATCAGCCCTATCTCTTATTAATTTAATATAATTTCTGCTTAAATCTTCTACTAAAAACTTTTCAATTTTTTGTACAGCTTCTGGAAGATTAAAGTTATTATAATCTTTCGTTACTTCATTCATTAAAGAATAAAATTTAGATAAAATCCATTTATCTTCGATATTTGTCTTTAAATTTGTTTTTTGGAGCTGATTTATAAAAATATTTATGTTGCTTAAAGTTATGAACACTTTTTGGATTTCTTTGAATTCTTTTTCACTAAAGGCAAAATCATCTCCCTTTGATGTTTTGGCAAAATAATATCTTAAATAATCTCTACTGTATTTTTCAATAATTTCTTGTGGGGAGATTATATTTTCATGTGATTTGGACATTTTTTTCTTTCCTAAATCTAATATCATGCCGTGAACTAATATATTTTCAAACGGTTTTTTATTAAATCTTATAGTTGATAAAATAATCTGTCCATTCCACCACCCCCTTATTTGATCTTTTCCTTCAATATTTAATTCAGCAGGCCAGAATTTCTTGAATTCTTTTTTATCTTCCATAAACCCTAAAGCTGCCCAGCTTGAAACTCCTGAATCAAACCAAACATCAAGCACTTCTGGAACTCTAGTAAAACTTCCGCCACATTTGCAAACAAATTTTATTTCATCAATTTCAGGCTTATGAACTTCCTTAATTTTCTTTCCTGCTTTTTTTTCTAATTCTTTAATTGAACCTATAATTTCTTTTTTATCACATTTATTACATACCCATATTGGAAGAGGAGTTCCCCAATATCTATTTCTAGAGATTGGCCAGTCGCTAATTCCTTCTAACCATGCATTCATTCTCGCTTGCATATATTTTGGGTTCCAATTGACTTCCTGATTAAACTTTAAAAGTTGTTTATGTATATCTTCAATTTTAAAAAACCACTGTGGCTGTGAAATCATTAGCAAAGGAGATTTGCATCGCCAGCATAATGGATAATCATGGTAATATTTTTTCTTATAAACTAAAAACCCATCTTTTTCCAAGTCATTTAGTATTTCATGGTCTACTATACGCGCTTTTTTCCCAGAATATTTTCCTGTTTCTTCAGTTAAAATTCCATTTATTTCAACAGGTGAAATAACTGCTAAGCCCTCTTTTTTTCCAACTTCATAATCTTCTTTTCCATGTCCAGGAGCGCAATGAACTAATCCAGTTCCTTCTTCAGTTGTTACATATCTCGAAGATAAAACGACTTTATAGCAGTTTTCTTCTTTTAAATTCAGATTTAGATTTTTAGACAATGGATTTCGATATTTCCAATTTTTCATTTCCTTTCCTTTAAAAGTTTTTTTAACTGTAAATTCTTTTTTTAATTCTGTCATTAATTTAGAAACTAGCTCTTTTGCAACTATCCATTTTTCTCCATTTGATAACTCAATTTCTTGGTAATTAATATCAGGATTTGCCATAACTCCTGTATTTCCTGGAAGTGTCCATGGAGTTGTTGTCCAAATTATTAAAAATTTATTTTTTTCATTTAATAAAGGAAATTTTACAAATATTGATATATCATCTTGTTTTGCATATTCTATTTCATTAAATGCAACAGCTGTTTCGCATCTAGGACAGGCATGTATAGGGTATTTTCCTAGATATAAGAGCTTTCTTTCATGAGCTTTTTTGAAAGTTTCCCAAATAGTTTCTATATATTCATTTTTTAAAGTTATGTAAGGATTTTTCCAGTCCATCCAAACTCCAAGATTTTCAAATTCAGAATTCATTACATCAATGTACATTGTAGCATATTGTTTGCATTTTTCAACAAATTTTTTTATGCCATATTTTTCAATATCTTTTTTTGATCGAGAGTCGATTTCTTTTTCAACTTGAAATTCTATTGGCAGTCCATGTGTATCGTATCCAGGGCGGTCAAACACATTTTTTCCCTGAAGTCTTTGACTTCTCATAGCTACATCTTTTAAAATCTTGTTTAAGGCAGTGCCTATATGTATGTGACCTGTTGCATATGGTGGACCGTCCATAAAATAAAAAGGTTCACCATTTGAATTTTTTTTCACGGATTTTTCATATATCTTATTCTTAAGCCAAAATTCTAATATTTCTTTTTCAGCCTTGGCATTTTCATTCATGTTTTCCATTATATCATCAAGAAAATGTGTTTATTAAATCTTTTCTGAAGCAATATTATTACAAAGAAATTTTATAGCACATCTACTAAAACTCTAGCTATGACTTATTTATTAATTCTACAAGTTCTCTTAGTTTTTCAGCTCTTTCTGTCATTCCAGCTTTAAGAGCAACTTTAGCAGCATCACTATACCTTCCTGCCTTTTCATGATCTTCAATAACTCTTTGATACAATTTTTCAGCTTTTTCTGTCATTCCAGCTTTAAGAGCAACTTTGGTTGCAAGATCATACATTTCTGCCTTTTCATAAACTTCAACAGCTCTTTCTGTCATTCCAGCTTTAAGAGCAATTTTGGCTGCAAGATCATACATTTCTGCCTTTTCATAATCTTTAACAGCTCTTTCTATCATTCCAGCTCTAAGAGCAACTTTAGCAGCATCACTATACCATCCTGCCTTTTCATAATCTTTAATTGCACTATCAATCATTTGAGCAGGCAAATCAACTTTTCCAATTAGTCTAGAAATTGCTATATTTCTTGCTTCATTAGATCCTAAACTGGAGAGGATATCTTCTAAATTGCTCGGTTCAACTGTTTTTTTCATATTAGTATTTAAAATATGAGGTTTATAAATATTTCTATTTCATAACTACTATTTAGTTAATATGATTTTAAGAAGCAATATTTAAACTTTCTTTTTCATTATCACTTAGCTTAGAGGGAATAATTATACAATAAGGATGTTTAATTTTTTCACTATTTATATTTTCTAAAGTATCATAAAAAAACCTGCTTTTTATGCCAAGTTGTGAAGCAACAATTATTTTTTCAAAATTAAAATCGCATTTTTTTAACTGCTCTCTAACTTCATTAAAATTTAAACTTATATCAATTAGTAATAAAGTATGGGCGTATATTTTTTGATTTTCTTTTATAATTTCAATAAAACTTTTAGGCTCAAAATTTTTCTGCCATTTGGGCAAAGAAGCTGTTTTGCCAAATTTGTACAAACTTAATCCAGATTCAGCAACTGCATCAAAAATACTTCCTGCATAAAGTATTTTATATTTTACTTTATTTTTTTTACAAAAATTTATTAATGAAATGTGTGTTGTAGCACTTAAAGGCGAGCCATAAACTAAAAGAGCAACATCTTCGCTTTTTGCAATTTCAACAAGCTTCTCGCTTTCAACAAATTCCCGAGAAGCTTCAATTGTTTTTATTTTAAATTCTTTTTCAAGTTCTTTTTTGGTATAAGGAAACTCAACAGTATAGCTTTCTAAATAAATTTTTTTAATATTTGCACTTTTCAATATCTTTTTTCCATGCAATGAAATTCCCTTTAATTCCAATCCTAAGCCTATGATATATAATCCCATAAAAATAGGAAACTTGCAGGCTTTTTAATTCTTAGGTTTTTAAGAAGTTGCTTATTGCTCTAACTGTGTTTCTTGCTCTAATGGCTTTTGAATTTCTTCAAGTATTCTATTATATTCTATTATAATTTTTTCTCGTTTAGATTCCTGTCCACCAATTAGATTCCTCAAATCATTATTATGAACACTCTGCAAGGAATCATAACTATTCTCTCTTTGAACATATGGTATTCTTTCTTTTCTTGTTTCAACTACCAAGCCTTTATAAGAATCTGTTTTAAAAGCTGAAATATCTTGAGGATAATTATTTATTTTCCCTATATAATTTCCTCCGAGAACTGAAGCTGAAGCAATTATTGCACTTGCTGCTAAATAACGCAAAGCAGAATAAGCTCTTTTAGTATTGTCGCCATCAAGACTATCAAGACTATCAACAAGACCACCACCAGCAGCACCACCAACACCAAAAGCAACAATACTAATAGCACCAGGAATAATTATTGCTGGTTCATATAATCCCATCATTATTAATCCGGCTCCTGAAACAGCTCCTACTGATGAATATGCAATTCTCTCTAAACTAGATAGTTCTGACTTTGTACTATATTCATTATGAGTATCTGTGTCTTTATTATCTATGTTTGTTTGATAACTATCTATAGTTCTTTGATTATCCATAGTTTTTGATAATAATGGTGCTTTATAAAATTTTCTATTTTGTAGTTATTATAAAGTTATAAATAAACTCTTAAATAACCTTTTGAAAAAGGTGTTTAATTATTTTTCGTATTAAGTCTTTATTTTGATTAATGTAATTTTCAGCATACTACCTTTTTGTAACATATATTACTTTTTTGTAACATATCTTTATAAATGTTTCAATTTTATGTAAAATTCCAATAAATGAGATTATAATTTATCTTGTAAAAATCTCACAAAGTTTCTTTTCAACTTCTTTTATTTTTTCTCGTTTGATTTTTCCAATTTTGTAAGCAATTGTTGAGCCTTCAGAAGTAGAAATAATTGAAAGCATTATAAAACTATCTTGTTTTAAGAAGCCAGTTTCAAAATCTTTTTTAGTTAGGGAAATCAAATCTTCATCTTCCCTTTTGACTGTTGTAATTTGTGCTAAAATAATATTTTGCCCCCTAAGCGTCGCAATAATTAAAGCAGGTCTTTTCTTAATTGTAGACAAATTTGTGTAAGGAAACGGTAAAACAACAACATCTCCTTTTACAAATCTTTCCATGCTTCTTCATCCTCTTTTGAAAGCCAATTTTTAGCTAAAACTTGTTCACTTGCAAGCATAGCTATTATAGCATCGCTCATTTTTTTCATTGGTCTTAATTCAACTCTATCTTTATAAACAGCTACACTTATTTTTGTCCCTTCCTTAAATCCTGCTTTGGTTCTCACTGATAATGGAATACTTATTTGTCCTTTGCTTGTTATTGTTGCTGTTCGTATTTCTTTTATTTCTTCTTGCATTTTAATTTACCTTACTTGTAAGAAAAGTAAGAAGTATTTAAGGTTTTTGGTCTAAAAACCTATACTTACTGCTAGAAATATTTTATTTCTTAATTTTTTCTTTCTTCTTCAAGACTTAAAAGATAATCTTCTAATTTTTTTTATGAAAGCTTATGCTCCTGCTGTATAAGCATAAACTCCCCAAAGTATTGCAATAGCTGCCCAGATGTAATCAGTCCACTTAGGCCATTTTAATAATGCTCCAAGTGCAATTAAAACACCAAGAAGAACTGGTCCTCCTGCAGCTAAATATGATTCCCAAGCCATTTTCCACCTCCTATATTTTAATAAGAATTATCCTTTATTAAAGCTTTCCTTGTTAATCAATGTGTAAATAAATAGTTTGATTTGATTAAGGTGTCTAAGATTTAATCTTATCCGCTTTTTGATTATTAAGATAGGCACTTTCTAATCCAAATTGTTTTCTCATGAAATCATAGGTTGCACCTTGTGGCCTTCCTGCTAATGGTGCTACAAAAGTTAAGAAAGCCGCTGCTGTTCCCATCTCTTTTATATCTGCTCCAGAAGCAGCCATGTATAGTACATATAAAGGAGTTTGTCCAGTAGCAAAAGTTAAAACATCTACAGCATATTTTTTTAACCAGTGACTCTGTCTTCTTACTTTAAATTTTTTCATCATCCAATCTCTAAAAATACCATAGGGTCTTCCAGTTATTGTATTTCCTACTGCAGCAGCTAATCTTGTTTTTCCAACTTCATCCCAATCCATTCCAGCAATAAATTTTTCATTTAAAGCATAAGATAAAGAAAAAACGTTCATAGCTATTGCATCCACTGAAAATTTATATAATTTATTACTAACTAGCTTCTTTGTTCTTTCTTCTCCAATTATTTTTTCCAATCTATTTATTAGTACCATAATGTAACTACTTTAAAGTTAAGTTTATAAATTTATCGTTTATAAACTATTTTCCCAGAATTAGTCAATTCCTATTAAACTGTTAAGTGTAATAATAATTTTGCTCTTTATTTATTTTCTAAAGATTCAACTTTTTGAACAAGATAAGTAGTTTCTGCTCTCCAAGGATACACTACAAGATCCTGTTTATATATGATCTTAACTCTTTTTCCTTCTTCCATCAATTTTATTAAATCAGAATATAATTTTTCAGTATCTTCTCCTCTTGAAGCAGTTTTATCTATGCTGAAGTTCCACACTCCAGCACCGGTGTAAGATCCTGTACTTGTTCTCCCTTCTAGAGAAAGCTGCCCTTCTTTTGTTTTCCAAATTAAACCTATTTCAGAAAGCTTATTAATAACTCCTACTCTTTGACCTTCAGAATATTCAATATTATTGCCAACTACTTGACAGCCCCCATAAGTTAATACTCCTGCAAGAATTAAACTCCTCATCCATCTACTTAAAAACTGTACCATACCCAAAGTACCATGATAAGGAAAATCATTTCCTTTCATTTTTGCCTTCGCTCTATCCAGGTTGTCGGCATCTTCAAAAGTTGGAAACCATCTCTGTCTGAATGTGAATTTTTTCTTTTCCATGAAAAATGTAGATAATGGCAGTATTTAAATATTTCAGTTATGTAACTACTTTAAAATTATGTTAAATATTTAAGGTCCCTTTTCCTATTATTATTTCTTTATTTATTCTTTTTATCTTTCTTTAATATTGTTCTTAAAGAAAATAAGTGCAGAAGAATAGCTAAAGGCACTGCAAATAAAGGAACTAAAACTAAAGGTATTAATGAAAGTTGTTCTGTTGAAGGAGTTAATGGAACAAACTGAACAGGTCTTGGAAATCCTACAAAACCTATGCCAATAGCTAATGCTAAATCAATTATTCCGAGAATATTCCAGACTACTGCTAATTTTTTTGAATATGGCTTTTTTAAATAATAGAGCAGTGCAACAATTGGTGCTGAGAAACCAATAATCATATCTCCAATTCCTGCTGAATAAGCAAATGCTGCAGGCAGGAGTCCTTGATGGTAAAGAGCTATAAATTCATATCCTACGATTCTATAGAATTGAACTAGAATAATCCAATGCTGAGGAATTAAATCTGTAACACTTCGTATTTTTTGAGAAAAATAAACTCTTCTTAATATTTCAAAAATAATAAGAAAACCAATAAGTATGCCTGGGGCAAATAATGGATTTCTCGAGAAAAAACCATTCCTACCTAAAAAATAAACTAGGCTATACCAAAAAACTAATCCTGTCAAAGTTAAAATAGAAAATTTCCACCTTTCTTCTTTTGTTAGTTTTGTATATGATAAAGTTTTGTGAATAATTATCCATATAAAGATCATAAAGATTAAGGCAGACAGATTAGAAGTAAGTCTTAAAATATTTAAGATTTCAAAAGCCATTTCATTCACACCTTTTTTATAAATAAACTAATTAAATTAAATTTATAAGTTTATCTAAAAACTACTTAAGCACCTTCCCAGTTTCCATATACCACAAATATAAATCAAGCTCGCCTAAAT
>ERZ1292623.5275-Hain-H51-01um-R1-5275-length-10356-cov-55_pt1 | contig 10356 bp, 9 predicted proteins | sample MGYA00564398_ERZ1292623 | MGnify/ENA primary metagenome ERZ1292623 (study PRJEB36523, sample SAMEA6512633) | groundwater metagenome | collected 2019-01-07 | study: AquaDiva: Metagenomics assemblies of 32 groundwater samples
ATCGCGCCAATATCTTTGTCAATTCGTTTTGAGACCAAACATAATACTGAACAAACGTCAAAACAACGGCATAAAGAACGCGAAAAAAAACAACCGCGATAATCAGTTTAAAAATTTTGGAGGCAGAAATTTTTTTGAAAAAATAAAAGATAGCGGATAAGGCCAATGCTCCGATTAAAAAAACAGCGGGGGACCAAGACAGAAAAATATCCAAAAAAAACCAAGTCATTGCTATTTGAAAATTCGTATTTTAATATATTATATAATTATATCAGGCAGCAGAAACTTAACCAAATGTCTTTGCGGAACGCAGTCAAGTTTTCGCTTCCTGATTATATTTTAAAAATCCATGACATACGAAACGAAAAATTTCGACCATTTAATCGGCCTGGAAGGATTCAGCGACGAATCGCTGAAAAATCATTTCACGCTTTACAACGGCTATGTTTTAAACGCCAACAAACTGGCTGACATCCTGGCTGATATGCTAAAATCCGACAAAACCGCCCTGCCGGAATTCGCGGAACTGAAACGGCGATTCGGCTGGGAATTCAACGGCGCGCGGCTCCACGAATATTATTTCGGCAATTTAACGAAAAACGGCGAATTTCTTGATAAAAATTCCGGATTATTCAAAAAAATAGAAAATGATTTCGGGTCTTACGACCAGTGGCAAAAAGATTTCAAAGCCGCGGCAACGATGCGCGGAATCGGCTGGGTAATTCTTTATTACGACAAAGAAAACGATAAATTATTCAACGCCTGGATCAACGAACACGATCTCGGGCATTTATCCGGCGCGACTCCGCTTTTAGTCTTGGACGTTTTTGAACACGCCTATTTGACGGATTACGGCATTAAACGAATTGATTACATTGAAATGTTTTTTAAAACCGTCAACTGGAAAGAAGCCGAGAAAAGACTGGGATAATTCCCGGTTAAAAACGAAAAACAAAAAAATCTCCGCGCAAGAGATTTTTATTTGCTCTTTAAAGCCCCGTCTTTTGATTTCCCTGACTGAAAATCAAGTGGGTGAGCTCAATTCCAATCCTAAGATCGAAACAATTTGCCCTCCCTTTTAAAACGATTTGACCAGAGAATCGTAGGCGGGGCTCACTATTATTATATCATAAAAAAAGAAAAATCAATAGCTGGCGGATTTTTATCTCTCTTCTTCTCCGTAAACATGTTCAAAATCAATCTTTCTGTAATCAAAAAGTTCTTTGCCGCCGAAAAATCGCCGAATTTCTTTTTCGGCGGTTTCAATAGAATCCGAAGCATGGACGATATTGGCCTGGGTTGACATGGAAAAATCGCCTCTGATAGTTCCCATATCGGCCTGCCGGCCGGAAGTGGCTCCGCAGATCATTCTTACCGCCTTAATCGCCTCCAATCCTTCCAAAACCATCACCGCCACCGGCGATCCTTTCATAAATTTTTTTAACCCGTCAAAAAAAGACTTGTCTTTATGATGGCCGTAATGTTCGTCGAGCAAAACGTCGTCCAGTTGAATCATTTTCAGTCCAACGATTTTCAGTCCTTTCCGCTCAAAACGCTCAATGATTTTGCCCAGCAAATTTCTTTGAAGAGCGTCGGGTTTTATGATGACCAGCGTTCTTTCTTTTGTGTTCATTATTTCATTATTTTTAATTTTAACTCGTCCAGCTGTTTTTTATCAATCTCGGCCGGAGCGCCGATCATTAAGTCGCGTCCGTCGCCGGTTTTCGGGAAAGCGATGACTTCACGGATGTTTGGTTCGTCCAATAAAATCGCCAACAATCTGTCAAGCCCCAAAGCAATTCCGCCGTGCGGCGGCGCGCCGTATTTGAAAGCGTCAAGCATATGACCAAAGCGTTCGTTATAAATTTCCGGCGTCAATCCCAAAACGTCAAAAATTTTTTTCTGAAGTTCCTGATCGTGAATCCTGATCGAACCGCCGCCGATTTCAAATCCGTTTAAAACAATATCGTAAGCCCGGGCGCGGACTTTTCGCGGTTCTTTTTCCAGTAATTCCAAATCTTCTGAATTGGGTTGAGTAAAAGGATGATGCGTGGAAACCAGCCTTTTTTCGGTTTCCGAATATTCAAAAAGAGAAAAATCCGTCACCCACAAAAAAGCCAATTCGCCGTTATTGTTTTTATCGCTTCGCATGTCCGGTTTGTCAGTTTTATGTTTTTCCATGACATAACCGTAAATTTCTCGGGGAAACGGTTTTTTCCAAATTTTCTTTTCAGGGAAAAATTTTTCAACTATTCCGATTAAAAGTTCTTCGATTAAATCGGCGATTTCGCGCTCGCTCGCAAAACTCATCTCCAAGTCAAGCTGAGTAAATTCCGGCTGTCTGTCCCCTCGCGTATCTTCATCCCTGAAACATCTGACGACTTGAAAATATTTTTCCAATCCCGCAACCATCAAAAGCTGTTTGTATTGCTGGGGAGACTGCGGCAAAGCGTAAAATTTTCCCGGTTCCAAGCGCGAAGGCACCAGATAATCGCGGGCGCCTTCCGGGGTTGACTTGCCCAAAATCGGGGTTTCAATTTCAATAAAATCCTTTTTAACCAAAAAATCGCGGATAAATTTAACGATTTCGGCCCGCATTTGAAGATTTTTTCGCAAGCGCGTCCGGCGCAAATCAAGATAGCGGTGCTTCATCCGCGATTCTTCGCCGATTTCATATCCGTCGCCGCTGACGGAAATGGGCGGCGTTTCGGATTGATTTAAAATCTCAAGATTTTCCGCCTGAATTTCAAGATTGCCGGTTTCTATCTCCGGATTTTCCATTCCCTTGGGACGGCGATTGACTTTGCCGATAATTTTTACCACCCATTCCAACCGCAATCGCCCAGCCGATTCATAAAGACTTTTATCGACCGGAGTAAAAACAACCTGGACGATTCCGCTTCGGTCGCGCAAATCAATAAAAATAATCTTGCCGTGATCCCGCCGATTATCCACCCAGCCGGCCAGTTCCACGCTCTCTCCTTCTTTATTAACAATTTCTCCTGTTAAAACGCGCATTTGTTTTAAATATAATCGTCTTTCGGAAAATGTGCAAATAAGGCCGATATGTGCTATAATTCGCTTAAATTTCAATCATTATGGCAACGACCGCAGAAAAAGACATAACCTTTTTCGCCAAAACGAATTTCAGAAACGCCGAAAGGATGTTCGGGATCAAATCGCGCGACCGAAGACAGCATATGTACGTAATCGGCAAAACCGGCACCGGCAAAACCACCCTGATTTCCAACATGGTGATTCAAGACATCGTGAACGGAAAAGGGGTATGCGTCGTTGACCCGCACGGCGAACTTGTCGAAACTATTCTTAAAAAAATACCCAAAGAAAGAGTCAACGATGTCATTTATTTCAATCCGGCCGATTCGGAACACCCGATGGGATTCAATGTTTTGGAAGTTTCGGATCCGAAATACAAACATTTGGTATCTTCGGATTTGATGGGAATTTTCACCAAAATCTGGGCTAATGTCTGGTCGGCCAGAATGGAATACATTTTGAACAATTGCGTTCTAGCTCTTTTAGACACCCCCGGAACGACGCTTTTGGGAATCACCAGAATTCTCGTTGACAAAGATTACCGCCAAAAAATCATCGCCAACATAAAAGATCCGGTGGTAAAATCGTTCTGGATCCACGAATACGAAACGTGGCGCGACCAATTCAGAAACGAAGCGATTGTACCGATTCAAAATAAAGTCGGCCAATTTTTGTCGACTTCCCTCATCAGAAACATCGTCGGCCAGCCAAAAAGCACCATCAATATTCAGAAAATAATGAATGACGAAAAAATTCTGCTCGTCAACGTTTCCAAGGGAAGAATCGGCGAAGACAATTCCGCGCTTTTGGGAGCGATGTTCATAACGAAAATCCAGCTGGCGGCGATGGAGCGAGTAAGAATATCGGAAGAAGAAAGGAAAGATTTTTATCTTTACGTCGACGAGTTTCAAAATTTCGCCACCGATTCATTCGCCAACATTCTTTCGGAAGCCAGAAAATACCGCCTTAATCTCATTATCGCCCACCAATACATCGGCCAATTGCTTACCGAAAAATCAACCAAGGTCAGGGACGCGGTTTTCGGAAATACCGGCACGATGATAACTTTCCGAGTCGGGGCCGCGGACGCCGAATTTTTGGAAAAAGAGTTTGAACCGGAATTCACCATCCAAGACATCGTCAACATCCCCAACCACCAAATTTATCTTAAATTGATGGTTGACGGCGTAACAAGCCGGCCATTTTCAGCCGCCATCCTCCCCCCTTTTTCCATAAACAGCCACGAGGATCACTCGGAAACGGTAATCCAGTTTTCAAGAAAAAATTATTCAAACCCGCGCAAAGAAGTCGAGAACGAAATTGCCCGATGGAGCGGTTTCGCGCCGGAAAAAACAGCCGGACCGGCGGAATACGACAAAGAAAAACCTCGATTTATCAAAAAAGAAAGAGTGGAAAAAATCAGGTACGCGGAAAATCTCGGCGACATCGGCATAGAATTCGAACCGCGCGAGAAAAAATTTTCAATGGCGCAAACAATGAAAGAAACGCCGGCGGAAGAAAAGCCAGCGCAAAAATATCTCTCGCTGAAAGAACTGCCGAGAGAAGAAACGCCGAAAAAAGAAGAATTAAAAATCGAAGCCAAACAGGAAACCGCCAAAAAGCCAAATATCGAAGAACTTAAAGACGCGCTCAAAAAAATTCTGGGAACGGGTTAATTGAATAAATGCTTTTTACTTTTTCAAAAAAAGCAGGTCTAAAAGCCTCAAAACCGCCAAGACAACGATAAAATATCCGATCATTGCCGAAACGGCGACGATGTCAACGATGCCGTCCCGCAAATAAATGTTCGGAAATATATACCTGAACGGAACAAGAAAAATATCCGTAAGACCGTAAATTAAATCAACTATTATCGCTCTTTCGCTGGCGTCTAAAAATTTTAAAACAACCCTTATCCCAATAAACGCTTCCAGCAAGACGAAAGGGTATTTGATTATTGACGAAAGAATGCGGTGCATGCTCAACATAATATTTTTGAATTTAATCGATTGACTATCCAACCCATTTCATCAGCCATTCTTTGTATTCCCTGTTTATTCTGTGAATATCAATGGTGGCGATAATCGGAACCGCATAACTGTGATTGCTTAAAATAATATTTTCAATCTCGGCGACTTTCGACTCCGTGGTTTTTATCAAAAGAACGGCTTCGTTGTCTTCTTTGATTTTTTCTTCCCAAAAATAAATCGACTCAATAGGCCAGATATTAACGCAACCGGCCAATTTTTTTTCAACAATCATTTTGCCGATTTTTCTCGCTTCTTCCGAATTTTGACAAGTTGTGTAAATAAAAACCATAAAAATAAATCAATAAATTAAACTATTTCTTCAATTTTAGTATAGCACTTCTCGCTTCAGCGGCAAAAACTTCGTTTCAATGCGGAACTTTGCGTTGTTATCAAGCCACCTCCGCCTGATAACACTTCTCGCAATAAACTATTTCTTTTCTGTCCGGAGAATAAGAGGTTTCAAATTCATTGGGGCAGGGTTGGTTTTCATGGGAATGTTTTATGGTGTTTTGGTAAATTCCATTTTCTGATTTTTGGCCAGCGCACTGGCATTGTCTTTTCCAGAGCTTCAGAGGATTGCGCTGTTTGATTCTCTGGTAATGGCGGCAGTTGGGGCAGAGTCTGGGCAAAGGAAGGTTCATTTTGCGGTAGAATTCAAGTTCTTGGGGGATGATTTTAAAGGCAGTGGTGCATTGTTCGTTGCATCCGCCGGCTGGCGGATGATTGTTATGCTGGCATTCTATGACATGGGTTAATATGGAATCATCTATGTCTTTGATGTGATCTGGGAGGTCTTCTGATTTGATATCTGGTTTGATATTCCTTTCTTCAGAATCTTTCCAGGAATAACCTTGTTCTATGGCTTGTTCTTTGGTTAAAGGGAAATATTCCTGGGCGATTGTTTCGTTGTAGCTAAAGGGAGATAATTCCGGAGGAAAAAACTCGCCGTATTTATAGACTCTACCTTTTTTATCTATATAAGGCATTGTGTTCATATGTTCTATGATTTGAGTCCTGAGCTTGTCGAAGGATTCTTTGGTATATTGCTTGTTGAGGATGCAGTATTGTTTGTTGCGAAGGCCGACGCAGGCGAAGAGGTTGGAGCAATTCACGCAATTCATTGAATACAAAACATTTAAATGAAAAACCGTAAGCCATGAGAAAGCCATATTATATCCGCCCCCGATGCACATTTCATAACAACGTTCTCCTCCGGCAATGGTGAGGTCGTAAGAATCACGGTCATGTCCCGCGCCAAACATCGCCGTGCCGAAAAGAATTTTTTGACAATAGGCGCAATCCTCCAGTCCGCGAGACATAAAACACTGCCGGGCGTTTTTACAATTTCGCAGATAATCTCCGGTCGTATTCACGTTGCTGAATCCATGCGCATATTTGACTGGAAAACGAAATCGTAACTGATTAGCCCATTCCCGAAATTCCTTAAAAGCGCCGTAAGATCCGAAGTTGTATTTTTCTTTTTCTTTCAGATATTGTTCGCGGGTATATTGCTTATTCAAAATACAATACCGCTTATTGCGCAAGCCCGCGCAGCCGATACAATCGTGACAATTTATTAAATTATACGAGAAAAAAACATTTACGCATTCCGCGCAATTTACGGAAAAGAAACAGGCAAACATCCGCTCGGAATCAACAAGCCCGCAAGATTGTTCAACGCGGGAAACGTCAAGCAAATCAAAAGAATCGCGGCTATTTAATACGTCCGCTCCGTAAGCGCAATTTTCGCTCATTCCGGAATTGAACATAAGATAACATTTTTTCAAATCCATGGCATTGCTGCAATATTCGCTGTCAACCGCGTTTTGATTATAGCTATGCTGCCACGGAACTTCCCGCATCAAATCTTTAATTTGCTCAAAAAACGGTTTGGAAAAATCGTAATCTTTCGCGAAATTACTCGCGTCAACATCTGCGGAATCCCAATTTTTTTGATAATACACTTTAAGTCCGGAGTATTCCGGAAAAATTGAAAGCACCGGTTCATTTTTCCCCATAACCTTTCGTTTGTAAAAAGTCCTTTCGTTCCTCCATTGCATTCTTCTTATCATTCTACACTCCGGACACCAAGTAGGCGCCGGAACTTTTATTTTATCGTAAAATTGAAAATCTTCGGGTTCTATAATGAAATCTTTTTTGCAATTTTGACAGATTTTTGTTTCGGAAATAGGCATGGATTTCAGCAAAAACAAAGCGAACTTTTTAAGAAAATTACACTATCGGTTCCGGTTCTTCTTTAGATTTTTCAGATTTCGCTTCTAAAACGTTTTCTGCCGCTGGTTCTGTTCCGCTTTTAAATTCGGATTTTACCGCGATTTTTTCGTTTTTTTCACTTTTTAAAACGTCTTCTTCCGCGATCTTTCTTTTTACTTCTTCAATCGGCATACAATAAGTCTGATGATTATATTCAATAATTTTGTCTTTATATGACGGATGTGTTGGTTTCAAAACTTTCAAAGTTTCGGCGGAAAACGGATCGGCCACTCCGCCGTCAACGGTCATTTTGATGTAAAATTCCTGCATCCCTAAATTGATCATGTCTTTTGCCTTGAAAATCGGGGTCATTTCTTTCTCAAAATTCGTCGCATCGTCGCCGCCAAGCCGGAAAATCGCCATACTTGCCACGTTCCCCAAAAAAGTCGCCATTACCTGCGGTTGAAGCTGGGCGCGATATTGATGGGCAACCGTTAAACATAAGCCGTATTTTCTCGCCTCGGTCAATATATTAATAAAGGTATCGGTTACCACATTGTAAAACTCGTCAACGTATAAATAAAAATCTTTGCGCTCCGATTCTTTTATTGACGCCCGCGCCATGCCGGCTTGATAAATTTTCGTGATAAACATTGAACCGAAAAAGCTGGAATTTTCTTCGCCTAATTTCCCTTTTGACAGATTTATGAGCAGAATTTTTTTCTCATTCATTATGTTCCCGAGATCAACCTTGTTTAACTGCTGGCCAAAAATATAACGCAGTAACGGATTGGACAAAAACTGACCAAGCTTATTTACTAAAGGAATAATGGCTTCCGTGTCGAATTTTTCCGACCAATCCGCGAATTCAATCGCCCAAAATCTTTTAACCATTTCGTCCTGAATATATTCAACGGCTTTTTGACGATAATTTCTGTCCGTTAAAATTAAAATCATTCCCCGCATTGTGGCGCCGGGATAATCAAGCAACGCTAAACAGGTAAATCTGAAAACATGTTCCAAGCGCGGCGTCCAATTGGCGCCGAATTGTTTTTCCATAACCTCAATCAAACCCTGAGCAATCTGGTGTTTCATTTCCGGCGCTACGTTTTGTAAAGGATTAAAAGAAACCGGCCAATCCGTGTCGGACGGATCAATCAAAACAACGTCTTTAATTCTGTTCTCGGGAACAAAATCAAGAATGTCATCAATCACGTCGCCGTGCGGATCCATTAAACACAAGCCGTGGCCGAAAGCGATATCCTGCCGGATCATTAATTCAAGCATTTTTGACTTCCCCACCCCGGACTTGCCGATAATATAAAAATGGCGCCTGCGATCTTTCCTTTTAATGCCGAAAATGTATTTTTTGCTTTCAAATTCGGATTCGTAATTGGTGCGGCCGATAAAACAAACGTCTTGCGGGTCAATCCGGCCGTAAATCGGCAAATCAGACGGCGGAGGAGCGTATCTAATTAACTGAATTTTTCCTTCTTTTGACATTTTATTGTTTAAAAAAATTCACGCAACGCGGTGGTTTTTACAAATTATACTTTAAATCACTGATTTTTAGAAGATTTGGCCGCTTCATACGCTTTCAATCCTTTGGAAATTTTCAACTTCGGCCGAAAAAAAACGGCTCTTTTAAAAATTATCGCCAAAACTATCGCGAGGGTCGCCAAAAAAACGGCGACGATAATTTTAAAAACGAAAAAAATTGTTTCCATGTTAAAATTCAAAAAAACGCAACCGAATTAATTTTTTTCGTCTTCAGATTCATTGACGAATATCGGCAAACCGGCCGGCGGACCCATTTTCTTGCTCTCCACTCTTTTAACGTGCGGAGCGGTCAAAACCTGTTCAGCCGGAACATGATAAATGGTGGCCAATTCAGCCGTACTCAAAACAAAAACGCTTGATTTGGCGTTAAAATCAAAAACATGCGAGGTGTATAATTTACCCGCGCTCGTTTCTTCCGGCATTTTTCTGTTCCGATAATTGTACAAAATTCTTTGTTTTCTCGCTTCCACTCTTTTTTTCACGAAAAGATGGGGCCAGTTTATCCACCGCACCCTTGTTTCAGCCAGATAATTGCTCCGAAAAGAATTAAAAACAGGGGAAGAATACTGGTTTATGGCTCCCAAAATCCCACTTCTGGCAAAATTAACGTTGAAAATAGAAATGGGCGCGTGATAAAATACGCGGATTAACGTTTCAAAAGACGGCTTTGATATGTTTCTTTCAATCGTTTTTATAAGGTCCTGTTCGCCCGGCGTCAATTTTTTATACAAATCTTTTTCTTCTTTGGCTTCCTTTTTCTCCCCCCAGGTTGGATGTTCTTTGGGAGCCAAAACGATGTTTCTTAAAAATTCTCCGAGATCGGAACCGCCGGCTTCTTTTTTTTCTTCCCTGCCGAATAATTTGTCAATAAATTTCTTCGCCATTTCCTGATACTCCGGTCCGGCCGGACGGATAAGAATCTGAAGAAAAACCTTTTCTTCTTTTTGAACGCCGGCGAGAATCTCCAAAAGAGCGGAGATTGGGTCCATGGCCAATTCATCTTTATATTTTTCAAAAACTTCGTAGGTAGTGATGGGATACACGTCTTCTTTCCTTAAAACAAACTCGCTGCCGAAAATATCGCCGCCTTTTTGATAAATCTCATTGGTCTCCGAGGGAAACCCATTCATATAATCTTCCACATCAGAAACCTCAACGGTCGGATATTGAGCGTAAAGCGCGGCGGAAACCATTTTCGCGTGTTTTTTCGGCGTCCTGATATAAAAATGAATTTCCCCGCCGAAACTAACCATTTCCAAACTCCACCACAACGTTACTTCTCCCTCGATATATTTTTCCAAAAAATCGTCGGCGGCGTTCCGAAGGCCGTGGATGTTCATTAAAAATTGCTCCATCGCCCGCGGCGTTTTTTCCACCTGCCGCGGAATTTTTATTTCCAAAAGAGTCCACTCAATGGAATTTTTGAATGCCGCCTGCTTATAAAAAAGCCAGGTTTGCTTAAAGATATTCACCAAAACAACGGCGATGATAAAAA
>ERZ1292623.5276-Hain-H51-01um-R1-5276-length-10356-cov-20_pt1 | contig 10356 bp, 8 predicted proteins | sample MGYA00564398_ERZ1292623 | MGnify/ENA primary metagenome ERZ1292623 (study PRJEB36523, sample SAMEA6512633) | groundwater metagenome | collected 2019-01-07 | study: AquaDiva: Metagenomics assemblies of 32 groundwater samples
GCAAGAGCAAGTTTCGAAACACCTTTAAAGCATATTGTTAATGCAGCTTTAATTGGCGAAGAAGACAACTTGAATTCTGTTATAGAAAATGTTATGGTTAATCAAGTTGTACCTTTGGGAACAGGATTGCCTGACTTAATAGCAAAAATGAAACAAAAAGTCAAGGAAAAATAAAATGGAAGAGCTAAAAAAATTAATCAAGGAAAATAAAGTAATAATGGGAACTAATATGGTAATGAGAAATCTAAAATTAGGAAAATTAAAACAAGTTTATTTGGCTTCCAATTGCCCAGAAACAACCCGCGAAGATATAAAACATTATGCTAAATTAAATAATATTAAAGTTAATGAATTAAAGGAAAATAATGAAGAACTCGGAACAATTTGCAAAAAGCCATTTTCTATTTCTGTTTTAGGAAATTAATATGATTTTAGATAAAGACAAAATACAAAAAATAACATTATTTGAAAATTTAACCCAGAGCAAAGTCAAGTCTTTGATCGAAGATGATAAGATGACATTTATTGTTGAAAATGGAGATTTGGGAAAAGCTGTTGGAAAACAGGGTAAAAATGTAAAAATGTTTGAAAAAATGATGCATAAAAAAATAAAAGTTATTGAGTTTAATGATGATCCTGTAAAATTTATTAATAATTATATTTTTCCTGTTCACGCAGATAATATACAATTAAATAATAATACTGTTGAAATAGCAGCAAAAGACAGAAAAACTAAAGGTTTATTAATAGGAAGAGAAAGAAAAAATTTAAATGATCTTAGTAATCTCGTTAAGAGTTACTTTAATTTAACAATAAAAATACTATAAAATGGGAAAGAAATCAAAAGGATTGGGATCTGGAAGAAAGCTTCGTGTTAGAAGGAAGAAGAGCAGATGGCAGGATTATTGGTATTTAAGGAGAATGTTAAAGTTAAAAGAAAAAAGTGATCCCTTGAAAGCTGCCTCACAAGCTAAAGCTATTGTACTTGAAAAAACACAAAGAGAAGCTAAACAGCCAAACTCTGCTATGAGAAAATGTGTTGTTACTCAATTAATTAAAAATGGAAGAAAAGTAACGGCGTTTGTCCCAGGTTATAATGCTATTAAATTTATTAATGAACACGATGAAGTTGTTATAGAATCTATCGGTGGAAAACAGGGAAGAGCTAAGGGAGATATTCCTGGAATCAGATGGCAGGTTATTAAAATTAATGATCAAAGTTTAGATGCTTTATTAAAAGGAAAGATAGAGAAGGGTAGAAGATAAAATGGATTTTAAATTATTTAATAGATGGGAAACAAACATTGAAGTTAATGATCCTGGTTTAAAGCGTTATATTAATTTAAATAAAGTTTTAGTTCCCAAGACAGGAAATAGATATGCTCAGCAAAAATTCTGGAAATCAAAATTAAATGTTGTTGAAAGATTAATAAATAAATTAATGATTCCTGGGCATAAAGGAAAAAAACATAAGACAACTTCTGGCAGGGTTTCAGGAAAATCGCAGAAAGTTTATAATATTGTTGAGAATGTTTTTAAAATTATAGAGGAAAAGACAAAGAAAAATCCTATTGAGGTTTTTATCCGTGCTTTGGAAAATGCAGCACCTCGTGAAGAAATTATTTCAATAGAATATGGTGGAGCAAGATATCCGCAGGCTGTTGAATGTGCTCCTCAAAGAAGGGTAGATATTGCATTAAGACAAATGGTTCAGGGTTCTTATCAAAAAAGTTTTAATAAAAAAATTAATATGACAGATGCTTTAGCAGATGAAATTCTTAAAGCTTATCAATCAGATCAAGGTTCACAGGCTATTGCAAAGAAATTAGAGTTAGAAAGACAAGCTGATTCTTCTAGATAAATTATTTCTAAAATCTTTTATTAATAATTGTTTTAATTTCCTTAATCTAATTACCATTTTAAAATGGTAACATTTATATATTACAAAAATCATTGAATTTACAGGTTGGGGGTTAAAATGGATATAATATGTAAGGAATGCGGAATGGTTTACGTTGCAAATCAAGTTCCAGAAGGATTTGTTTGCTTATGTAAAAGTAAAATGTTTAAAATACCTAAATCATTGAATTAATAATTAAAATGACTTATAAAGCTTCAATAGTTGGAATAGATGGTTCTGGAAAAAGTGCATGTTCTTACTTAATACTTAAAAATTTATCTCAAAATTTTAATACTGGAATTATGAGCCGCATAGGTTATGTCTCTCATAATCAGAATATAAAAAAACTTTTCTCTAGATCATCTATTTTCTTAGATACCATTCAAGGAATTACAGATTCTCTTGAAACACGTATTGGAATAGCAATGATTAATTCTATAGATGCAACATTTTTTTGGCCTTTTAAAGAAATTATAATGAAAAAATATAATTTAGATATTCTTTTATACCCACGTGATAAAATACTGGACCCGGCAGTATATATGACTTATTATCTTCCATTGACTAAGAAAATTAATCATGAAAATAGGTTAAAAATCTCTAAGTTACTTAACCCAAATCATCACCCAGATATTTTATTTTACTTGGATTTACCTGTAGAATTAGCTTATGAAAGAATATTAAAAAGAATAAATGATGATGAAAAGAGTAAAAAATTAGATAGACCAAAATTAAAACCACATATGCATGAAAATATAAAAGATATGAAAATTTTACAAAATTATTTTTTGGAATCTATAGAATTCTTAAAAAAAGAAGGTATGAAGATTTGTAATATAGATGCCACTAGAGATAAGGATTTAGTTAGTGAAGATATTTCTAATGTCATAAGAAAAGAATTAAAAAATATTTCTAATTAAAATAACAAAAGATTTAAAAATCCTTTAATTAGAAAATTCTTAATGGCAGAGGGTACAGTTACACAACAGATACGTGAGTTAATGAATAATCCTGAAAAGATTAGAAATATTGCTATAGCAGCTCATATTGATCACGGTAAAACTACTTTCTCAGATAACTTATTGCTTGGAGCAGGAATGATCTCTGAGGAATTAGCAGGAAAACAATTAACATTAGATTTTAGGGAAGATGAAAAAGAACGTGGAATTACAATAGACTCAGCTAATGTTTCGATGATTCATGAAGTTGATGGAGATAAATATTTAATTAATTTAATTGATACACCTGGTCATGTTGATTTTGGTGGTGATGTTACAAGAGCAATGAGGGCAGTAGATGGTGCAATAATTTTAGTTGATGCTGTTGAAGGAATAATGCCGCAGACAGAAACAGTTGTTAAACAAGCTTTAAGAGAAAGAGTAAAACCAATATTATTTATTAATAAAGTGGATAGATTAGTAAGAGAAGTTAAATTAACACCAGAAAAAATCCAGGAAAGATTAACGCAGGTTATTACAGAAGTTAATCGTTTCATTAATAATGTTGCTCCTGAAGAATTTAAGGGAAAATGGAATTTAAGTGTTCAAGATGGTAGTGTTTGTTTTGGTTCTGCATTTCATAAATGGGCTTTAAGTGTTCCTTATATGCAAAAACATAATGTAAGTTTCAAAGATGTATTTACAGCTTATGAACATGATGATCCTGATGAAATGGCAAAAAAAGCTCCGTTACATAAAGTTGTTCTTAATTCAGTTGTAAGACATCATCCTAATCCTAAACAAGCTCAAGTATACAGAATTCCAAAGATATGGCATGGTGATCTTGATTCAGAAGAAGGTAAAGCATTGATGAATTGCGATCCTAATGGTCCTGTAGCATTTATCGTAACTAAAATCGTTATTGATAAACATGCTGGTGAAGTTTCAGCTGGCAGATTATTTTCTGGAACAATAAAACAAGGACAAGAAGTTGATATGATATTAGCAAAAAGAAAAATCAGGGTGCAACAAGTTAATATTTACAAAGGGCCAGTAAGAATGCAAGTAGACGGAGCAGTTGCAGGAAATATTGTCGGAATTGTAGGATTAAAAGATGCTTATGCTGGAGAAACTGTTTCTAGTTTAAGTACAATGACTCCCTTTGAAGCAATTAAACATATTTTTGAGCCAGTTGTTACTAAATCAATTGATGCTAAAAGACCTTCTGATTTACCAAAATTAGTTGAAGTGTTAAAACAAGTAAGTAAAGAAGATCCAAGCATTAAGATTGAGATTAATGAAGAAACTGGAGAGAATTTAATGTCTGGAATGGGAGAATTACATTTAGAAGTTATTGAAAATAGAATAAAGAGAGAAAAAGGAGTAGATATTGTTACTAGTGAACCAATTGTTGTTTATCGTGAAACAGTTCAAAAACAAAGTCCTGAAGTTGAAGGAAGAACTCCAAATAAGCATAATGTATTTTATTTTAAAGTTGAACCATTAGAAGAAAATATTTTTGAGGCTATACGTTCAGGAGAATTAGCAGAAGCAGGTGTAAAGAAAAAAGACAAAACATTATGGGAGCAATTAGTTAAACTTGGCGTAGACGCTAAAGTAGCTAGACAATACAGAGATATTTACAAAGGAAATGTTTTAATCGACGGAACAAGAGGAGAAGTCCATATTGGAGAAGTTATAGAATTAGTTATTGAAGGATTTGAACAAGTTATGAATGAAGGTCCTTTAGCTCGTGAACCTAGTATGAAAATGAAAGTTACTTTAACAGACACCAAATTACATGAAGATGCTATTCATAGAGGTCCTGCACAAGTTTTACCAGCAGTAAGAGATGCAATAAAAGAAGCAATGTTAAAAGCGCAAGCTTCTATGTACGAACCAATGCAAATTCTTGAAATAGATTGTCCTGCTGAATACTTAGGAGAAATAAGTAAATTAGTTCAAAATAAAAGAGGACAATTATTAGATGTTGAACAAAATGAAGATTATATAAAAGTTAAATCTAAGTTACCTGTTGCAGAAATGTTTGGATTAACAAATGACTTAAGATCAGCTACTGCAGGAAGAGGAAGTCATTATGTTGTTGACCAAGTATTTGAAAAATTAAATCCAGATTTACAGCAAAAAGTTATTACAAATATTAGGAAAAGAAAAGGATTAACTGAAAATATGTAATCAAAGCCTAAATCGAACTTCTTTCAAAGATTTACAAATTTTCTTTATAATACTTTCTATTAAAATTTTCTATTTTTATGATATAAAGCTTAAAACATCAAAAATTTAGTGTTTTAGCTTGGAAACCTTTTTATATTTTAAAGTCTTTTTTAATAATAATCTTCAAGGGGAAAATGAAACAGGACTATAAAGCTGAAAGTATTGTTGTATTAAAGGACTTAGAAGCAGTTAGAAAACGTTTTGGAATGTATATTGGTGATAATAGTATTAAAGGACTGCATCATCTAGTCAAAGAAGCATTAGATAATTCAATTGATGAAGCTTTAGCTGGTTTTTGTAATAATATTAATGTTGTTATACACATTGATAATTCGGTTACTATAGAAGATAATGGAAGAGGAATTCCAGTTGATATACATCCTGAAGAAGGAAAACCAGGGGTAGAAGTTGTTATGACAATGTTACATGCAGGTGGAAAATTTGATAAGAAATCATACAAAGTTTCAGGTGGTTTACATGGTGTTGGAATTTCTGTTACAAATGCTTTATCCGAATATTTGGAAGTTGAAATTAAAAGGGAAAATAAAATTTACAAACAAAGATATCAACAGGGAAAGAAATTTAGCGAGTTAGAAATTATTGGAGAGACGCAAGATACTGGAACAAAAATTACTTTCATGCCAGATAAAACAATTTTTCCAATAGTAGAATTTGATTATGATATCTTGGCTAACAGATTAAAAGAATTAGGTTTTTTAAATAAAGGTTTAAAATTAAGCATTAAAGATGAAAGAAATAACCGCGAGGATAATTTTTATTATGAAGGAGGAATTATAAGTTTTGTTGAAGAATTAAATAAAGTTAAAGCTAAACTTCATCCAAATGTTATTTATTTTAATAAGGAAGTAAAAGATATACAAGTTGAAGTTGCTTTTCAATATAATGATTCTTATTCAGAAAGTGTATTCTCATTTGTAAATAATATTAATACAATTGAAGGTGGAACTCATTTAGTCGGTTTTTATACAGCTTTAACTAGAGCTTTTAATGATTATTTAAAAAAGAAAAACTTGCAGAAAAATTTAGATAAATTAACTGGGGAAGATTTGAAAGAAGGTTTAGCAGCAATAATTTCATTAAAAGTTCCAGAACCACAATTTGAAGGACAAACTAAAACTAAGTTAGGAAATTTAGAAATTAAAGGAATTGTTGATTCAATAATGTATGAAAATTTAATTACATTCCTGGAAGAAAATCCTAATGTTGGTAAAGCGATTACATCAAAAGCATTAGATGCATTAAGAGCAAGAGAAGCAGCAAGAAAAGCCCGTGAACTTGCTAGAAGAAAATCTGTTTTAGAATCTGGAAGTTTACCAGGAAAATTAGCTGACTGCCAAGAACGTGATCCTTCTAAAGCAGAATTATTTATTGTTGAAGGAGATTCTGCTGCAGGGACGGGGATTTCTGCAAGAGAGAGAAAATTTCAAGCAATTCTTCCATTAAGAGGCAAGATACTAAACGTAGAAAAAGCTAGATTAGACAAAATGTTGAGAAGCGAACAGATTACTACTTTAATATCTGCAATAGGGGCTGGGGTTGGAGAAGAATTTAACATAAATAAAACAAGATATCATAAAATAATCATCCTTACTGATGCTGATTCTGATGGTAATCATATATCATGTTTGTTATTAACATTTTTTTATAGGCATGCAAGACAATTAATTGAAAATGGATATATATATATCGCTCAACCACCTTTATTTAAAATAATTAAAGGAAAAACCTCATTTTATGTTAGGGATGAAAATACTTTAAAAGAAAAATTAAAAGAAACTGGAGAAGAGGTAGTTATACAAAGATTTAAAGGACTCGGAGAGATGGATGCTTCTGAACTTAGAGAAACTGTAATGGAACCAGAATTAAGAGTATTAAAGAAAATTACAATTGAAGATGCTGTTTTGGCTGACAATATTTTTAATGTATTAATGGGAGAAGAAGTTGAGCCAAGAAGAGATTTTATAATGCAACACGCCAAGGAGGCAAATTTAGATGTATAGACCAATCGTTAAATTAAATACTAATAGCTGTAGGGTTTGTAAGAGAATTTTCAAAAGTGAAAAGGCTCTTAAAGATCATATTTTTAATAGAAGAGTTAACGATAAAAGACATATTTTATTTAAAAAACAAATTATATCTATGAGATTTGAAAATGCCAAAATTCAATGTCCTGTTTGCAAGCAAAAAATGTTTAGATCAATCGGGATGCATTTTAAATTTGCTAAAAACAATAAACATAAGAATTTTTTAAAGGAACAAAGGAAATTTTTAGTTAATAAATATTTAAAAGGAATTCATTGCTCAGATTTATTAAAAATTAAGGATATATATACTGCTAACTTTTCTTATAAATATATTACATCTTTAATAATTAAGTCAATTGGCAAGTCTAAATTTGATGAAATTTCTAAAAAAATATTCTCCGATAAGAGAAAAGAACATTGGAGAAAATTTCCCATATACAAAAGAAAACAAATTATGGAAAAAGTAAGAGAAGCCGAATGGTCTAAATTAAGTGCAGAAGAAAGAAGAAACCATCCTTGGGTTATAGCTGGTAAAAAAGCTTCTTTAGAGTCATCTAAGAGAGGCTCTAAAAATCAAAAATATGCTTTCGAATTATTAAAAAAAAGATTTCCTAAATTTAGATGGGAATATAATTATGCTTTAAATAATGAATGGCACGTAGATATTGCGGCCCCAGATAAATCTGTATTCATAGAATGGGATGGAAGACATCATTTTATTTCTATCCATGGTCAAGGTTATTTAAATAATAGAATTAATAGAGATAAAATAAAAAATAAGATGATAACACAAAATCTTAATGGTTTTTTAATTAGGGTAAAAGATGAAGGAAGAGCTAATCAGAAATTTGTAGAAGAGAAAATAAAACAAATTTCTAATATTTTAAAACAGCAAATATCTGGAGGGAAATTAATACAATTATAAAATGCCGGAACAAATTCAAAATAAATTAATTGAAGAAGAAATGAAGTCTAGTTACATAGATTATGCTATGTCTGTGATTACGGCTAGAGCAATACCAGATGCGAGGGATGGTTTAAAACCAGTTCATAGAAGAATTCTTTACTCAATGCATGAGATGGGTCTAATGAATAGTAAACCCTTTGTTAAATCTGCGCGTATAGTTGGAGACTGTTTTAAATATCATCCACATGGTGATGCTGCGATCTATGATTCATTAGTTAGGATGACCCAAGATTTTTCATTAAGGTACCCTTTAGTTAATGGACATGGAAATTTTGGAAGTATAGATTTTGCAGATCCGGCACAAATGCGCTATACAGAGGCACGTTTATCAAAAATTGGAGAAGAACTTTTATACGATTTAGATAAAGATGTTGTTGATTTCATTCCCAATTTCGATGGAAGTTTAAAAGAACCTTTAGTTTTACCAAGTAAGATTCCTAATTTGTTAATAAACGGAAGTTCAGGAATTGCAGTTGGAATGGCAACAAATATTCCTCCGCATAATATAAATGAAATTATTAATGCAGTAAATTTAGTCATTAATAATAAAGAAGTTGATGTCACGGAATTAATTAATTTAGTTAAAGGTCCAGATTTTCCAACTGGAGGAATAATTTCTGGAAAACAAGGAATTATTGAAGCTTATAAGACTGGAAGGGGAAAAATAATTATAAAAGCAAAAACTAAATTTGAACCAAGAAAAATAATTGTTGAAGAAATCCCATATCAGGTTAATAAAACTGTATTAATCGAAAATATTGCTGATTTAGTTAGAGAGAAAAAAATAGAAGGAATTTCGGACATAAGAGACGAAAGCGACAGGAAAGGAATGAGATTAGTTATTGAACTTAAAGCTAGTGCAAATCCAGAAATTGTTTTAAATCAATTATATCAGCATACTCAATTACAAAATACATTCGGAATAATTATGCTGGCTTTAGATGAAAACAAGCCAAAGATATTAAACTTAAAAGAATTAATTATATCTTTTGTTAAACATAGATTTAACGTTATAACAAGAAAAAGCAAATTTGATTTAGATAAAGCAAGTAAAAGAGCACACATTTTAGAAGGATTAAAAATTGCATTAAAAAATATTGATGATATTGTAAAATTAATCAAAGCAAGTAATAACCCCGAGAATGCTAAAAATGAATTAATTTCTATTTTTACTTTAAGCAATGAACAGGCCCTTGCAATATTAGATATGAAATTGCAAAGATTAACTAGTTTAGAACAAAATAAAATTCAGGAAGAATATAATGAGTTATTAAAATTAATCAAGGAGTTACAAGAAATATTAGCAAATGAATCAAAAATTTATGATATAATGAAATCCGAATTATTAGAATTAAAAAGAAAATATGGCGATGAAAGAAAAACTTTAATTGAAGAAAATGGCCATTCTGTCTTAGATGAAGATTTGATACAGAAAAATGATGTTGTTGTTACAATGACTTATTCAGGATATGTAAAACAAACACCTTTAACAGAATACAGGCAGCAAAAACGGGGGGGTAAAGGGATTATAGCTACAGAAACAAAAGAATTAGATTTAGTTAGAGATTTATTTATTACAAGTAATCTTAATATGTTATTATTCTTTACAAATAAAGGAAAGTGCTTCCAGTTAAAAACTTATGAATTGCCTTTAGAAGGAAGATATTCTAGAGGAAAAGCAATTGTAAATTTATTGAAATTAGAACAGGATGAAAAAGTTAATAGTGTACTTCCTGTAAGTAAGTTTGATAATAGTTATTTAATATTTATAACAAAAAAAGGAATTATTAAAAAAACTTCATTAATTGAATATGAAAATCCTAGAAGTTCCGGGTTAAATGCTATAAAGTTATTAGAAAAAGACGAATTAGTCAATGTTATTTTAAGTTCTGGTAATGATGAAATTATTATTGCAAGTAAATTTGGTTTAGCTTCTCATTTTAATGAAAAAGATGTAACTAGTGTAGGAAGAAATTCAGTTGGTGTTAGGGGAATAAAATTAAATGATAAAGATGAAGTTATTGGAATGGAAAAAGCTAATGACAAGGCAACATTATTAACTGTGACAAGCAACGGTTATGGTAAAAGAACTTTAGTTTCTGAATATAGATTAATAAGAAGAGGTGGAAAAGGAGTTACAAATATTCTAACTAAGTATTTAAAAGATGATTCTAGAAATGAAGATGTTGTTGCTGTAAAATGTGTATACGAAGATGATGAAATAATGATTATAACTGAAAAAGGCATTGTAATTAGGTTGCCTGTTAAAGG
>ERZ1292623.5277-Hain-H51-01um-R1-5277-length-10356-cov-7_pt1 | contig 10356 bp, 12 predicted proteins | sample MGYA00564398_ERZ1292623 | MGnify/ENA primary metagenome ERZ1292623 (study PRJEB36523, sample SAMEA6512633) | groundwater metagenome | collected 2019-01-07 | study: AquaDiva: Metagenomics assemblies of 32 groundwater samples
TACTATCAAACACAAAACATTTGTCAATCAAAAATCTAATCACAATTCCCAGTATAGGTAATGGATGTGTTTGTAATGATAGAAGAAACTTAATTACATGAATAATTACCACCTGTAATCGCCGCTGGAGATGTTCCCTTAAGATCACTATATGGTACACCCCCTGAAGTCTTATTTCTTGAAACATTCTTACTATCCACACACCAAAATCCAGTCGATAATTTGGCAGCAACTGCCCATTTTGTGCCATTAAAAGGAAGACCTGAATCTGATACACATACCGTATCACTTAAAGTAATACTACTAAAGAGTTCGAATACGCCATTATTAGCAGAACTAAACATAGTACCAGAAGTATCAGCACAAGTGGTAGGAACACCTAAAGAAGGAGCTACTGGAAATGGATTACCAACACCATTAGTACCGGTATATAAATCTGCCTTAGACCTGATATCTCTTATTTGAGAAATTATTTTAGCGTCGCTACTCTTATTTCTAGCCGAAGAAAGAGATGCTAAGACCACGGTCGACAAAATACCAATTATTGCTATAACTACTAGCAATTCAATCAATGTAAAGCCTTTTTGGGAATTTTTGGTCATAAATAAAATAATTTAAAAAAATAATTATAACTTGTATCTTTATTATAACAGAACTATGAATAATTAGAAACGGTGCGATATGTAAATAAAATAGATAAACAAAACCCACGCCTTGTAGGGCGGGAGGGTTTTGAAAAGAAAAGAAATTATCTTTACTTACATACTGCAGGAACCACCAGTTCTGACTCAGAAATTGTGTAGGTAGCAGCATTACATCCAGCTACTGGGTGACCAGCTATTGTTAAAGTATAGCTACGACTACCGCTAGCACCAGCTTGAACAAATGTTGCACCAGTTACATTAAGTTGTGCAAGTGTGGGTAATAGTGCTGTCTCTCCCGTACAAACAGCTGCACCTAGAACCACGTTTAAGTCTATGCTAGGATTTGCACCATTACATATAGCTATAGCAGGTTGTAATGATTTAAGTGACGCCTTAAGGGCCACAGCCTGTGCCTTTCCTCTAGCCGTACTCAAACTTGCCAAAACCACCGACGACAAAATACCAATGATTGCTATAACGACTAGCAATTCAATCAATGTAAAACCTCTTTGTGAAAATTTCTTCATATTAATAAATTAACTTAATAATAAACTTATAATTAACCTCGTCAGGTAATTATACCAAATCCACAGGAAAGCATGTAAAGGGGTTTGGGGATAACTTATTGCCTAATTAAAGCAAGCTATTGGGATTAACTACACTTGTTTTGGCATTCGGATATGCTTTTAAAAATAATGAAAATGATGGATTCTCATTCATATTCCACTTACATTCATATGCTGTAATATCGACACCATTCTTTTCTACAACATCAATTTCCAAACCCTTCCTAGTTCTCCAAAACATTAATTCTGGTGGAAAAATATGTGAGTTATTCCCCTCTTTCATTCGTTCAATCATAAAAAAATTTTCAAAGACAAATCCTTTATCTACCCTTTCAGGAAGTAATTTCTCTATATCTACCAAAGCATTCCTTACTCCCGTATCTAGAAAAAATACTTTAAATGCTTTTTTCAGCTCTATTCTTGAATTATTAGAGAAAGAATGAACAATTTTGATTATAAACGATTGTTCAAGTAATCTCAGATATCTTTGTACTACTGATCTGCTGACTCCGAGATTTATTGATAATTCATTAATAGAAACAAGTGAACCAATCTGTAGAGCAAGTAATTTTAAGAGACTTTCAAAGACTTGTGGGTTTCTAATAGCTTCAAATATGAAAACATCTTTATAGAGATATTGTGTAGCTATATTTTTCAATAACATTTTTTTACCATCGACTGAATTCTCAGCTATAATAGCTGGATATGAGCCATAAAGCATGATTCGATATAGATCTTCTAAAGTAATTTTTTTAAATTTTTTGATTTCTGGAAGAGAAAGAGGTAATAATATGAATTCGAAAATTCTACCAGTCATTGGTTCGTTTATCTTGTTTGATAGATCAAATGAAGATGAGCCAGTAGCAATAATTTGCACTTCTGGATATGTATCGTGAAAAACCTTCAAAATAGTACCGATATCTTGAATAGTTTGTGCCTCATCAAAGACTACCAGCTTCTTACCCTTTGTAAGTGGTAATAATTTGTCTGGTTCCCCTAATATAAAGTGCTTACGAACTTCAGCTAATTGACAATCATAATATGCATTAGGTTCTTCATGTTCTTGAAGTATCTTTTTTGCTAAAGTTGTCTTCCCAGACTGGCGAGGACCAAGAATTGATATCATTCGCCTTTTATATAAAGAATCTCGAATTCTGTTCTCTATTATACGTTCAAAAATAAGCATATTATTAGTAATATAACAAAATGCTCTTTTAAAAGCAAATGGTACTTTGGGGATAACTTATTGTGCACTAGCAATATTGTAAATAGGAATAAGGACAGAAGCTAGAAGTATAGCCACTCCCGCGCCGAGTAACACGATCATGAGTGGTTCGATAAGATCTACGAGTGCATCCACGGCCGTGGTGACTTCCCTCGCATAGAATTTCGCCAAAGTCTTCAATATACTACCAAGTTCTCCTGATTCCTCACCGACTTTCATCATTTGAATCATAATTCCCGGTATTTCATTGTGTCCAGATAGAGCTTCTGATATGGGTTTACCGCCTTTTACGGATTCTACTGCCTGATTTAATATTTCTTTATAAACATCATTGTTTATAACAGAAGAAGTAAGCTCTAGAGAACGGAGCATAGGGATTCCAGAAATAAGCATAGTATTCATATTGTCAGCAAGACGGGCTAAATAAAGCTTTTTAAAAAGAGAACTGAAATAAGGAATGCTAAGCTTGAAACGATCATAAACTTCTTTTCCTTGTGCTGTATGAATATATCTAAAAAGGAAGAATCCTCCGATAATTACTACAGCTAGGAGGATAAAACCATAACCAACAAAGAAATTACTTATTCCTAAAACTATTTTAGTATAGATAGGTATATCTTGGCCAGATTCCACGAGAATAGTACTAATTTTCGGAATAACCATAGTAAACATAAGAATCATAACGGTTATGAATGTCATGATAACGAATGCAGGATAGATAAGAGCACCTTTTGCCTTGGAAGTAAGCTCATATGTACGATCTAGATAATCAGCAAGATAGTTAAACGTCTCATCAAGCTTTCCAGACTCTTCACCTGCCTTTATCATACTTACATAAAATTCTGAAAATACTTTCGGATGCTTGGACATAGCGTTTGAAATAGAGCTACCAGCTTGAAGATCATCAGTTATAGCTAAAAGCTTAGCTCCTAATACCTTATTTTCTGTTTCAGATCCTAGGAGTCTAAATATTCTAAGGGCAGATACTTGGGCCTCGAAGAGAGTAGCTAGCTGACGTGAAAGTATGACTATATCTTTATTAGAAACCCTTTCGAGCCAGCTAATATCCATGGAAAGGCCGAATTGTCTTTTCCCTTCTTCATTTATGGAAATAATAACAAATCCTCTTCTCTGGAGAGATGAGATAGCAATATCGACGCTGACCGCATCTATCGATCCATTCTTCGGCGCACCTGCCTGATCTACAGCTTGATAATTAAAAAGCATAAAATTATATTAATCTTTCTAAGATTTTTGGATTAAGGGAGTTTATATAGGCATTTTCTACTGTTATTTCTCCTGCTCGTACTAATTCGGCTAATGAACGATTCATATCTACCATACCATCTCCAGAACCAGTCTCTATAACCGTGTTTATCTCATGGGTGCGCCTTTCTCTTATAAGATTTGATACAGCATTGTTGTTTATAAGTAATTCATAGACTGGTATAAGACCTCCAGAAATTCTAGGAATCAATCTCTGTGAGAATATACCCGTCATACTTCCAGCAAGCTGAATACGTATCTGATCCTGCTGTGTCGAAGGGAATGAATCTATAATACGGTTTATGGTCTGTGAAGCATTGTTTGTATGAAGTGTAGAAAGGACGAGGTGACCTGTTTCAGCCGCAGTGACAGCTGTAGACATAGTGATAGTATCACGCATTTCACCGACTAAACATACATTTATATCTTCACGAAACATGGCGATAAGGGCGCTACTGAAATCTGGAGTATCTATTCTTACTTCCCTTTGATCTATGACTGATTTCTTCGATTCGAAGACATATTCTATAGGGTCTTCGATAGTAAGAATGTGCTCTGATCTTGTCTGATTTATAATTTCAATCATTGATGCCAAGGTAGTAGTCTTTCCTTGACCTATAGGACCTACTACAAGGAAAAAGCCTTGAGGTTTCCTGGTGAAAGATTCTAGTATTGGAGGAAGATTGAGTTCGGCAAGGGTTTTAATATGTTTAGGAATAAGTCTAAGAGAAACAGAGATGGCTCCTTGACGGAAAAAGGCATTACCACGAAATCTGGCATTGGTCATACTGTATGAAAAGTCCACATCCCTATCTTTCTGAAGTAACATCTTATTTTCTTCATTAAGAAATTCATTCATATATCCCTTTATATCATTTGTACTGATTATAGGCTTTTTTACGAGGGGTATGAGTTGTCCAGAAACTCGTATGATCGGAGTACGACCTTCAGCAAGATGAAGATCCGAAGCACCTTCTCTAAGTACGGTTTCCACTAATTCCTCTATTTCTTTTCTATATTCCATATATTTTTTATTATTGTTTTTTAGAAGATAAATAAATTCTCTGTAATTCAGATAATACTTCAGAAGGGATAGTCGTAGCTTTTATTATATAACCATCAACATTAAGCTTCTTAGCACGAGCAATATCATCTGGTAAGCCTTGATTTGTAAGTATTATAATAACACTATTTTTCAAAAGATTTTCTTTTCGAATAGTGGAGAGTAGCTCTATACCATCCATACCTGGCATTACTATATCAAGCAGAAGTATATCCGGTTCTAGTCCATCTCTGATTATCTTTAATGCTTCTTCTGAATTTAACGATGTATGAACATCAAAATTATTCTTTGAAAATTTCACAGCATACATGTCCAGAAGAAATTTATCATCATCTACAAAGAGAATACTTATGCGTTTATTTTCCATTACTTTATTATACTAGAGCTTATTAACTTCCTCAAATGGTATAACCTTTTGAAAAGTCTTTATTATTGCATCTTCTTTCATAACAAGCATACCCTTCTGTCTAAGTATGCGAGAGATATCAAGCTCAGTAGGATTTTTCAGAATGACATTTTCGATATCCTTATCCATTTTAAATACTTCAAATACCCCCATACGACCTCGAGTTCCTTTAGGACAATCAGGGGTCGGTGCGATCTGATATATTGTATCTGAAAATGGAATATCCTTTTTATACTGTTCTGGAAGATCAGAAAATTGATGGTCAATCATCATCTTTATACTCTTATCCACAGTCAAGGGCTTACCACCACCAGGACAAAGAATACCGACAAGGCGTTGGGCAACAGCTAGAATAAGGGTAGGAGCAATAAGGTATGGATCGACTCCCATGTCTATAAGACGAGGAATAACACCGGCAGCATTATTGGTATGAAGAGTTGAGAAGACAAGGTGGCCAGTAAGCGCAGCTTGCACAGCAAGCTGTGCAGTTTCCTTATCTCGTATCTCACCAACCATGATAATATCCGGGTCCTGACGAAGAGTAGTCCTAAGACCCGAAGCAAAAGTATAACCAATTTCAGGATGAACCTGGCTTTGACTTACACCTTCCATATTATATTCAATAGGATCTTCAAGGGAAAGAACATTAAGACTATCTCTATCTACTTCGTTTAACATTGAATATAATGTCGTTGATTTACCAGATCCAGTAGGACCAGTAATAAGTATCATTCCATATGGACGTGCTATAGCCTCTTTGATTAGTTCTAGATTTTTAGGAGTTAGACCCATTTCATCAAGCTTCTTAACACCCTTTTCTTGATCTAGAATACGCATCACTACCTTCTCACCATAATACGCTGGAAATGTCGATACACGGAAATCAATCTTCCTATTATCTATACGCGCAGAAAAGCGACCATCTTGAGGTTTCCTCTTTTCATCAAGCTTCATATTAGAAAGAACCTTAATACGCGCAACCACAGCACTATGGACTTGTGGTGGTAATACCAAACTCGTATTCAAGATTCCATCGACACGAAAACGCACACGTATCTTATCTCGCATATGCTCTATATGCACATCAGAAGCACTTCCCTCCGTAGCATATCTCACAATAGTTGCCACTATCTTTACCACAGGAGCATCCTCTATTATTATTGCATCAGTTTTTTCTTCGATTTTACTTTTCTTTTTATCTACAGTACCTTCAGTATCTACAGATAATACAGTCTCCAATTCAGAAAGAGCTTTAGAAACTTCTCCGGAAATACCTTTATAAGATTCTATAACCTTATTATAATCCTCCGAAGTTATAAGATATACCTTATATGGAATATTCTTTTTTGCAGCAATAAAATTTAGGGCGTCACGTGCTTCGATATTATCAGGATCGACAAGTCCGACTTCAAGTATATTGTCCTTTATCCCGATCGGCACAAATTTATAATAAACTGCTGATTCTTCTGGAATATATTCCAGAGTCTCATAAGCAACAGAAGCATCTCCTAAACTTCGAACAGGTATATCCAAAAATTCTCCTTGAGCAGCAAGTACATCTTCCGGACGTACTCCACGCCCTACTAATATCTTTTCGAGAGATTCTCCATTGGAAAGACGTTCATTCACTTCGTGAATATCATCTTTTTTTATAAGATTTTTATTTAAAAGAATATCTATTACACTCATAATTTTTTATTTCTTAACTTTCGGAATAGTCTCTATAAATCCAGGAAGTGGAGCGAAGGGATTCACTCGACCAATTTTCTGTTCTGGAATTTCTATCGAATAATCAACGAGAGATTTATATACAGGATCATTAAATATAGATATATCAATCTTAAGAGAACTTATTTGATTTAATAAAACTAGAACACGAGCTCCTGCAATTTCAGCTTCTTGTGATAATTGTTCTCCCCCACTTTGTTCTAGGGTATCGGATTGACTAGCACTTGGATTTCCAGAAAAATAGAAATAGGCAAGAACAGCCAATACTATGATTATAATAATGATTACTATTGTTTTCTTTGAAGATGATGGTTGTTGTGGCATATTATTGTTTTAACCAATAAGTCTTAAACTCTACCCCGAAATCATAAGTGCCATTTTCATTTACTTTCAATGTTATTTTGGTAATATCCATAATGCGAAGACTTGCTTGTAAATCCTTTATAAAATCGACGAAAGTCTGATAATTCGTAGTGACATTAAATGAAACCGTTACAGTATCATATCCACGCGGTATAGAAACATTATTCTGACTTTGAGATACAATAGTTTTATTTGCATCAGAAATAACAGTAGCACTTGTCTTTATACCTTTTAAGAAAAGACTGTGTCTGGAAGCCACACCATTTGTATCAATAATCAATCGAACATTATCTATATTATTTGGCAACATCTTGTCTAGACGCATACGATCTTCTGGAGAAATATTATTATATGATTTTAAGACATTATCACGAACTTTTATAAGCTTTTCAGAATTTGCTATTGCTTGTTCATATCCAGCATTTACCAATTTGATAACTTTTAATTCATCTATTTTCTTTGTTGTATAGGTGAAATAAACACCGATTGCAAGAACTATAAGAATTATTGGGGTTATATTTTTACTCATGGTGTTTGACTTAAGACTTTCTCATATGAAATATCTGCTGGATTTATAACTGTAGAAAATGTGAAGCCGACTGTACCATTTTCATTTGGTAATAGATCAGAAAGAACTGGATTCTTCATCGCTTTATTTGTACCGTATTTTTGGGATTTACCGAAAACATCAGATTGGAAAGCTATAGCACTGAAGCTTGTAGCTACACCGTGCATAGCGATCTTTATACCTTCTGTTGCCCCTCCATCTGGAAGAGAGAAATCAAAACTATCAAATCTCACACCTTCTATGGTTAAATGGCTAATAATATTGAAGATTTCAGTAATATCTAGATGATTTTTTAATAATTGTTTACTTAAATCAATCTTTGTATTTGCTGCTTTCAACTCTTCAATTAATGATATATTGAAACGCTTTTCACTTTCAGAAAGTTTGATCTTATAATCCTCCTGCGATTTAAGGAGTATATTCTTCCAAACAATAGTAAATCCGGCTCCCCCGACTGATACAAGAAAAATCAGAACAGAAATTGCCATAAATATGCTTATGCCACCTTTATGAGAAGTGACATTGATCTTTTGATCAACTAGTGGTCTCTTAGGAATAAAAGATGTTTGGAATTTTGTTTCCATTTATGTAAATTATATATTACTATTCTATTTCAGACAACCGACGTAATGCACAGCCTATAGCGACAGCAAACTCTGGACCATATTCTTTCAATTGTTCTGAGAAAAAAGCAGGGGTTTCGAGTTTACTAAATGGATTGGCATAAATTACATCTGTATGAAAGCTAATCTTTGCTAAATCTATAAGACCCTTAAGTAATACCCCTCCTCCAGTCAGAATAACTTTATTTATATTCTTCATATATTTCTTCTGATAGCTCAAAACTATTGTATTTGCTTCATAGAAAACAGAATCTAGATTTACTGTTATTATCTCTGTCAATTCCTTATACTCTGGTCCACCCTTAAGTCCATAGAGACGTTTCAGATTTTCTGCTTCAGCTATAGAAATACTTAGAGATTTTGAAATAGCAAGGGTGATATCCTGTGATCCTCTGTTTATAATATGAGATGCGCGTAATATTCCCCTTTCTATGATATAGAGCTTAGTTACGCGAGCCCCCATATCCATAATCATGACTGATTGTATCCCTTGATCAACAACGGCTCTTATAGAGCTGAAAAGTTCAATTTCAAAGAATGATGAAACAATACCAGAACCACTGACTATATTCTGATAATTATTTATATATTCATTATGAATAGCAATAACAAGTACATCTTGACTTTGCTTTTCTACCTGATCTTTCTTATTTTCATCATCCATAGAATACGTCTCTTCTCTTGGAATAACAGAATAATCGAGCATAACCTCACTCATTGGTACGGGAATATATTTTCGAGCTTCAATAGAAATAACGTCCGCTATCTGTTTATCTGATACAATAGGTATTGTGACAAAGCTTATAAGACTAGATGATAAGGGGAGAGCCATACCAGAAGAGACTGTGGTAGTTTTTGATTCCCTTAAAATATCTTTTAGGGCTTCAATAATTTTTTCATTAGGCAGGCTAGTTGCCCTGCCGATTTCGATATCAGCATAAGGGCCAAGTGAAAGTTCTCCATATGTTTCCAAGACTGCCTTTCCCCTTTTCTTCTTTATTTGAACAACTTTTATAGCAGATGAACCTATATCGATACCCAATACACTTTGAGTTTTTTTCGAAAATATAGAAAATATAGAACCTAGATTCATATAAGTATTATATCATAGTATAAAATAATATTATGCATTATACAATTCAATTATTAATAGATTTTCTCTTCCCTCCTAGTCCGGAGGAATTAAAAATACGATCTCTTTCAACAGAATCGCTTATAAAAGAGTTTATTACGGCTGAAAAGACAGAATTTCCTTTTATAAATTCAATTTATTCGTATAAGGATCCATTGGTAAAGGAGCTGATTAGACAAATTAAATATAAGAAAAACAAATATGCTATAAAATGTGCCAGTTTTGCCTTATATCATTGGCTTTATAAACAAAATAAAAAAGATTGTATTCTAATTCCTATACCGAATTCGAAAAAAAGAAGGAAAGAAAGAGGATACAATCAATGCGAACTCCTAATCGACGAGATAATAAAGCTAGATTTAGAAAAAAGATTTAAAAAGAATTATGATTTATTGATCCGCCCAAGAGATATTGAAACTCAAACATTGAAAAATCGAAATGAAAGAATAGAAAATACGAAGAATATATTCGAAGTATCTCCAATACAAGTAAATAAAAAGATTATCATAATAGATGATGTCACAACCACCGGCAGTACGCTAAAAGAAGCTTATGATAAGCTTCTTTCAGCCGGATATTCTGATATAGAAGCACTTACTTTTGCACATTAGAATATGAAAAAATCTATAATGTCTATTTCAATTTCCATAATAAATTCTCTAGAGCTGATTGGATTTTAGGTAATAGGGGAATGATTGACTTATAGGGGATAGGGGGTATATCCTATATAGGTAGGTTAATACCTAGAATTAATCAGGATATACAACTTATC
>ERZ1292623.5278-Hain-H51-01um-R1-5278-length-10353-cov-5_pt1 | contig 10353 bp, 12 predicted proteins | sample MGYA00564398_ERZ1292623 | MGnify/ENA primary metagenome ERZ1292623 (study PRJEB36523, sample SAMEA6512633) | groundwater metagenome | collected 2019-01-07 | study: AquaDiva: Metagenomics assemblies of 32 groundwater samples
CCAACAACGACAACGTTCTGGGTGCCGAGGGCGAACGTAAGACTCCCGATGTCCGGGAAGACCGCCGGGTCCGCGGTTCGGTTGAACTCGATCTTCGGCGCGTCTCGGTCGTCTGGGTCGTTCATTCCGCGAAGGTGGCGGTTGTAGACCCGGTAAAGGTTGGTATCGAGCAGTGACCCAACGACGACGCCGCCAATCCCGGCGGACTCGACCGTCACCGACTCAACCCCGATGATGGGCGGGCCGAGAACGACGTCACGCCCCCCCTTGGAGCTCAGCCGGTAGACCTCGTACCGAGGTTCGAAGAACCGGCCGGTGTAGAGCTCGACCTGTCGGGACGCAAGTTCGATCGCTAGTTGAAGATCCGAATTTGTCTGTCCAACCGCGAGCGTGAGCCCCAGGTTCAGGGCCCGCGAGGAGTCTACGTAGCCCAGATAGTAACGACCCGAGGGCCAAAGCGCCGGGTCGAGGACCTCGAACCGACGCCGCACGGTAAGGAGCGGTCCTCCCGCGACGGAGCGGTACTGCCAGATGATCTCGTGGGTCCCGATAACCCAAGCGGCCCCCGCGGTGAATGGAGCCACGTAGCGTCCGACGGAGAGCCGCTGCCCCGCCGGACAGGCGGTCAGGACGACAGCAGTGTCCGCTACGACGACTGTGGGTGGAGCCGTGGAGAGGTCTACGACGGAGAACCGGAGCTCGTTCAGGTCGACGAGGAAGCCACCGACCTGATGGAGAAACGTCAGGACCGGGTTGGCGCACGAACTCGCCTCGCTACGGGCGAGACCGGGCATCTTCTTAGAGCCCCGAGGGCGTGCCGCGATGCCGGGCCGCGTACGGGTCCCAATCTGGCGGGACCGAATAGGACGCCTTCTTGAGACGGCGAACGCAGTCGGCGAAGCGAGCTTCGGCCGAGTTCATGTACGCCATCGAGAGCTCGGTGATCCTGCCGTCCGGGTCGTAGAAGTCAAAGACACTCTCCCGGTCACCGACCCGACAGGCGTCAATGAGAGCGAGCTGGTGGCCGAGAAGGTAGGCCGCGAAGTCGAGGTCTGAAACTCGGATAGCGCGCCGGTCTACGTTCAGAACGGTGAAGACCCGGCTCCGGTCCACTCGTGCCAGCTTCGGCGGCGGCAAGCGGAGCGTCGCGGGAGCTTCGTTTGCGAGAGGTGCGGTTGCGCCGGGCACGAGCTTAGACGGACTCGGCCGACTCGTCGGGAATCGCCGCGGAGCGTGAGGACCGGGCCGACACCGACCGGGATGTTACGGAGTTGAAATCTTCCGTAATCGGCGCGGACGCCAGGCGTCCAGCGGTCAGCCCCAGGGAGGCGCGACGACGGGATTCGAGGTCGTTCTCCAAGGCCGCTCTCTCGTCCTCATCGAGAATCTGAAAGAGCGCGACCGCATTCCTGGTGTAGGGGTCCTGCGAGACGAGGCGAAGCTTGTCAGCCTCTTCCCGAGAGACCTCGATCCAGGCCGGTTCGAGGCCCCCGATCCACATCCTGTCCGCCGCCTTGTAGCGCTGGACGTTGCAACCGATCTTCGGGTTGTGGGGGTGGATACGGGCGAAGAGGCGCTTCGAAGGGACCGACTTCAGGACCTGGTTCATCTTGACCTCCTCCGAAGAGGGTTGAGAAACGCTGAGAGCTAGTCGCTTTCGACGACGACCTGAACGGTGATCGTCGTGATGTTGGAGACGGCCGGAGCGGTGCTCAGTTCGTCGCCGATGTCCGCCACCACGCCAATCGGGGCGGCCTGGTCCGCGATGGCGTTCCCGACCGCCTTGAAACCCATCAGGCGGTCCGACGTGACGTTGTACTCCCAGCGCACGCCATCCCATGCCCCGGTCGCGGTGACGAACCCGCGAGCCGTGACCCGCCGAATGGTTCGGCCGGCACCGATACGGGCCTGCAGCCCCATCAGGTAGCCCGTGGCCGCGTAGAGCTCTGCGCCAGCGGCACCGAACGTCACGTTGATGATGTTGGTGAACGCGGGAGCCGAGGGCTGTCCGCTCGGGTTCGCGACTGCGGTAAAGGTCGGCATCTTCTAGGTCTCCTGGTGTGGGTCTCAGATTACGCTGTTTAGCCTACTCGGTTAGACGCCGAGGACGGCGTTGATACGTGCAGCGGCGGCGACTTCGACGATTGCGACGGCGAACCGCACGGTCGCGACGATGATCGTCACGCCGGCCGGCTCGTCACGCTGGACGCCGAGGCGAACCTTGCGCTGGAAACCCAGCGCGAGGTTCTTCGGGTCGGTCAGGAGGACGACGGTCTCGTTCAGACCGCCACCCAAGGCTGCCGGGAACTCCGGAATGCCCTCGATGGGCACACCGTAGTAGTTCGCCTTCCACTTGCCTTCGAGGGCCGCGTCGCCAAGCGCCGAGCTGACCCGGTTGGCACGGACATCGTCGTTGTACCGGATGGCCGCGTGAATGTTGGTGTAGTAGCGGAGCTTGTCCATGTCCGTGAACTCGTCCGGCAGCGCCGTCAAGGCGTCGCGTACGAGAGCCTGGTTGAGCTGGGCAACGCCACCGGCTACCTGGTTCGCCGTCGCGCGCTGAACCCACCCGTTCTGGGTCGCGAGCAGATCGTCCGCTGAAGCCACATCGCCCTGGATGGCGACGAACTCCATGTCACGCCCGATCGCCTTGGCGAGCTCGGTCATCACGGTGTCCTTGAAGGCCCCGCGCTCGATCTGGTCCTCGAGTACTTCGTCCGTGATCCGGACCTCGGCGCGGTAAAGCACCGAGGTCAGGTTGAACAGCGAGAAGGTCGGCGCGCTGCGGTTTGCGAGCGGAAGCGCGGTAGCTTCCAGTCCACGCCGAAGCACGCGGCCGGCGAAGCGCATCTTGTCGCGCTCTTCCGTTTGGTTCTTCATCGGTGTGACGAGAACCTGCTTCATCATCACCGGCTGGTTGATTGCCAGGACGATGAAACGGTCGACCTGACCCTCTTGAAGCAGACCGCCAGCAGCGATCTGCGCGAGGGTGGTGTCGACCTTTTGGAGAAGAGTGCGATTGTCGGTAGCCATTTTCTAGAGTTCTCCGAGAGGCTCTCTGACCTAGACCTTCCGCCTAGCCGAAGATGCGCTGAGGCGGCGTGACGTCGTTGTAGTCGATTCCATTGAAGGTCGTCAAGTCCCCACTGTTACCGGGGGTCACGACCTCTGACTTCGAGGAGGGAGGCGGTGCCGCGTTGCGGCTCTGGGCGGCGGCGACACGTGCGGCGGCGAGGTCGATCTCCGCAGTCGCGTTCTTCAGTTCGGCCTCCGCGAGCTTCTTCCTGAGCTCGGCCACGATTGCGATCGGGTCCGCTACCGGTGCGATCGAGGCGGGGGCCGTCTCCGCCTTGGCGACGACGGCTGTGTTACCCGTCGAGACAGCCCTCGACATGTCGGCCAAGAGCGCGGTGAAGCGCTCGGTGAACTCGCTGAAGATCGAAGGGGCGGGAGCCGGTGTCTCGACAACCGACACCGCGGTAAGTTCCGCAGCCGGGGCGGAGATCTCGACCGCGAGGGCCGTAGTCGGTGCGGGAACTTCGACCGCGACGGCCGTAGCTTCAGCTACCGCGGCCTCTACCACAGGGACGGCCACTGCCTCTACCACGGGTTCGACCTCGGCCACCGGGGGCTCGAGGACGGTTTCGATCTTGGCAATCGGCTGCACAGAAACCTCGAAGCCGAGGTCCGAGAAGACTTCCTTGAGCGCGTCGCCAAGTTCCGCCGGGGCGAGGCTCTGCTTGGTCAATCTCTCTGCGACAGAGGTGAGGCGCGCAAGACCGGCACCAACACGTTGAGCAGCCACTTCGTACGCGGTCGAGTTCGAGTTCAGGTCTGCGTTGCTCATCTCGTCAGTCTCCCTCTTGATCAGTAGGAACCTACGCCCGTTGGCAGCTTTGTCAACCAATGAAACCTCGAAGGGCTCGATGTCTTCGAGACGTCGAGCGGGAGCCTTCACCCGCTCAAACAGCTCGGCTATGGTCTTGGCCACCTTGAATTTAGGCGGAGGTCTCGTCGGGGACGGGGGAACCGAACCCGCCGATCGACCAGCCGGTGAACTCGCCCGACTTGACCTTCTCCCAGAGTTCGTTCGATACGATCCTGGCGCCGAAGAGCCAAGTGCCCTTCCTGATCGGCTGTCCATTCACGTCGAAGTCCACGGGAGCAAGGAAAGATTCCAGGATTTTAGCCTCCGTGTCAAGGGTCTTCTGATGCATGAGCCCAAGACGTGCGTGATTCTCCATGAAGTGGTGGGCTGCTTTGCGGACTTCCTCGGCGCTGTAGATGTCGCCCTGGAGGTCCTCCACCTCGGGCTCCAGGACGATCCCAAGGACGTAGTGTTCTTCTGGTACGGGGCTCTCCCTCTTGAAGAGGCGCGTCGGCCGTGGAGCGAGATCCTCTCCGGATCGCTTGTGAAGACTGGTGAGCATCCGCCGAGCCTTCTCCTGGAGGGCCGTCTTTTTCGCGTCTGTCAGGCCCGGTGCGTTGCTCTGCGGGATGCGGGCGATGGCGTTGCGGACGTGGGGGAGATCCAGATCGCCATTCGCGTTACGAACCGGGAAGTGCCGGAGGCTCCGCGGGACCGTTCGGCCGCTGCCATCCTTGAAACCCCCCGACTCTATATAGAGGAAGCTTGAATCGGCGAGGTCGTTGACGTAGGCGCGGGCCCAAACCGACTTACCGAGGAGAGAGTCCGCTTCGAGGGAATCCGCCTCCAACTCCTCCGAAGCCAGAGCAAGTTCCGTCCTAACCCCCCGGAGGTTCGCCGCGAAGGCCTCCCAACCCTCTACGGGAGCCTCGCCAATCTTCCACGACTTCACGACCGCATAGGTGAACAGCTCTGTCGCGTCAGGCCAGAGGATGTCGCGCACCGGTCGTGCTACCCGATGTTTTGCGTAGGTGGCGTCCAGATTCGCGACGAGAACGCTTACAGGTTCGCCAAGTTCGACCCCACCGAGGACCCGCCCTCCATCGGAGAGAGCAAAGCGCTTTCCCGCGACCTCGAACTTCGTCGCCTTCAGGATCTGGGTCTTCGTACCCGCCAACACGGCATCTATGAACGCCGGGAGCAGGACTATGACCTCACCCCCGAGTTCGACCAGGGCAGCTTTCGCCTTCGTGATCTCTTCCAAGAGGTTCTTCATGACCGGGAACTCTCCCTCTCCTTCGCTAGCCGCTCCTCGTCTTCCGCCTGAGCTTCGGCGGCCTCCTTAACTTCCTCCTTGGAGTAGTCCCGGCCCTCCGAGTCGATGGTCGACTCGCGCTCGCTGTCCGGCACGGCCCAACCCTGATGCGCCGAGTAAGTGAAGTCCTTCCCGTCGAGCTTCGCCCGAAGCGCTATGGGGAGCGTGTCCAGGGCCCGCTGGAGGCTCCAGCCGACGCCGCCGCGGGCATCGCGGAAGTGCGCCTCGCAGATCTGGTACCGGCGCTTGATCTCTGCCTCCGTAACACTCGGGACCCGCCCATCACGGTTTCGGTCCTCGTAGAAGCTCTTCTTGATCGTGTGCATGAACGTGAGGGCGACGTTCTTCAGGTCTTCCTGGTTATAGACGAGATCGGAGAACGGTCCAGGAACGAGAACTTGGGGGCTCGTCATCTTCTTAACGCCTCGAGAAAGGAACCGGGATGTCCCGGGGGATGGAAGAGGTTACCAGAATAGACCGCTTCGTCTCTAGCCGCACCTCTACACCCTCCGAACGCCGGATCATCGTGACGTCCTGTTGCCCGAAACAGGCATCGCACGCGACGAGGAGGATGGCCCCCTTAAAGGAGGCGATGAACCCGTCTCGGAACGCTATCTCCTTCTTACAGGAGACGCAGACACCTCGCGCCACAGCGGCTAGGCGCTGAATCTGGGCGGCGCGGGAGGTCCCGTCACCGGCGGAGGCTGTCACTGGATAGTTCACGAAGACTGGGCCTCTTCGGCGGGTTCGCCCACGCCTCGCAGAGGCTCCACCGCCATGCCGGTAGAGCGCCGAGGACCATCCGGTCCAGGCTTCGGCTCCAAAGGAGCCTCCCCCGCCTCCTCCGATGCTCCGTCGACGAGCCCGGCGAACCCGCGGTCCACATCCTCCAGGAGCTTCTTGGCCGTCTCGGGGTTGTTGAGCTGGGCGAGCAGAACAGGCAGAGGGACGTCAGCCCAGCGGTCCCGTAGCGACGGGAAGTCGATGTTGAACACCCCGGACGCCAACCTGCGCGCCTCGTTGGGCGTGATAGCCCCCGCCTTCCCGAACCCAGCGATGACGATCGCAAGCGCGTAGGGGTCTCGCGTAGCCGGACCCTTGGACTTGAAGCACCAGAACGAGATCTTAAGTTCCGAGAGCAGGCGGCGGTTGATGAGCTCGTCGAACTCTTCCCGTTCGGGGTTGAAGACTTGATCCTCGGCGTAAGTAAGTGCGGCCTCGGCGACAGCGCGGTTCAGCGTGCGGTCTCTACCGGTCAGGATCCGAGGTAGACGGAATGACATGCTGATCTTGTCGGCGTTGCGCTCGTCGTACTGCTGGAAGAGCGCATCCTGCTGCTGGGCATCGCGAAGGGGGACGAACGTAATCTTCGGAGCCGGCCCGGCGATGCCACCCGCATTTCGCTGCGACTCCGCCTCGAGGATCACGACCTTGTGGGTGCTCCCTCGACCCTTCACCTTCGAGTCGAAGAAGTCCGTGATGGTACCAACGACGTTTTTCTTGAACGTCCCCCCGGAGACGAGTAGCGCAAGTGGAGGGACGCTGTTGGACCGGAAGTAATCGAGGTTCACCTCATCGAGCTCGCGGCTGCCGAGGACGGCCGTCACGTTGCCCACCCACCGCGGGACCCCGTACGGACTGTCAGGATGAGGGATCGCAAAGTGGATCATCTCGGTCGCCGGCTTGGCGCCGGGCTCTAGCCTCGTAAGCTCGTCGGCATCCTTGTAAGGCCTGCCGGTTCTAGCCGACACCGTCCGGGGGTCCCCGAACTCCTTAAACCACGCGATGACAGAGCCACTCTCCGCCTGTACGAAGCGCCGGAAGAACCGGTGCTGCGGAACCCACTCCCATGCGAGGTCCGAGACGCGAACCAGTTCCTTAACTTCTACGGATACCTCGTCGAGAGGTGTGAGGCGGATGGAGGCAACCGGGGCCCGGACCAGGCGCGACGGGAGCCCTTCCGGGTTACGGAGCACCTCCCAAAAGGCGTTCCCCGTGATTTCGAGGTCGAGCCGAGTCCGACGCCGGAGCGCTACGAAACTCCCCCCGGGACAGCAGAACTCGAAGAAGCTCTGAAGCCGGCTCCACTCCACGCGGGCTCGCCGCCGGAGCTTCTCGATCCTGACTAGGACCTCCGCGTCGGGCGGGTCTTCCACCTCCGGGGGGTCGAGAAACGGTGTCGAGGTCGAAGAGGGCGAGGTGGGCTTGCCGTTCTTGGGCCTGTCGATCTGGGCCGCCCTGACTTTGGCTTCCTCGATCTTAGCCTCCTCCACCGCGATCAGTTCGAGGCGAAGGGACTCCCGTACACGTGTCACAGCGTCGGGGGCCACGAGGTCGACCGCCGGTTCGAACCTATGACCGAACCCGTCGATGTTGGTCACGAGAGCTGAGATGTTCGGTTGCAGGGTTGAGGACATCTCCCACAACCGGATCATGATGTCCGGCTTGTAAGGCGGCTCCAGCGTACCCGCGACGGCTCCGTCGGTCTCCCGTCGGGCGAAGAGCTGCTCTATAAGAGACGCCCCCGCGGGGGCCTTGACCACGTGTGCCTTGATGACGGGGACCGGTTCCGTCTCAAGGTCGCCTCGGATGCGTCTAGCCATAGGCTAGGACCTTACGGCCGCCGTGCCGAGAGGCCACCCGTCGAGTGCAGCGTGACGCCCCGAACCGCGGCGTTCAGCGCGACGGCGTGGATCCGAAGCCTGACGAGCGAGGCCTTGTGAGTCGGCATCTCGGCGATGACCCGCGGGTTGATGGTGAACCGCGGCTGCCGAACCCAACGACCGTTCGTACCGTCGAAGAAGAGCGGCTCGATCGTGAGCGTGTCGGTCTCGAAGGCTTCGCCGACGGTCGCGGTCCAGTAGACGAGACAGGTCTCGAAACCGCCCGCCTCAATGTTGACGTCGGGCGCGACAGCCACGCGGGGGAAGACCACCAAGCTGTTGATGTCGGTGCTCTCCGCAATGGGCGGCGCGGGACCCGCCGCGTCGGGGAGTGTCCGATGAAGGTCCCAGCGGCCGAGGTGCTGCATCTTTACACGGTCTCCTTCGCGATCGGGGTCGTATCCGTCGCGGGTTCAGCGGGCGGGGAGAGCGCTGCGAGATCCGCCCTGGCGGCCCGAAGCCGCAGCCGTTCCTGGTCGAGACGGCGCGTCAGATCAGACGACACCTCCTCCAGAGCGGTGAGGCGCAGCTCGGTAATGATGACCTCCTTCTGAAGCTCTCTCGCCGCTTGGGCTCGCTCGATATCGGTCATCCTGTGGGTCTGTTTAGCCTAGAACCGAAAACCTGTCTAGAGCCTGGGCTTGCGAAGCCCCGCGACTTCCTCTAGGCTCTCGTGAGATGGGACGAGCACTCTCCGCAGGACCGTGGGGGCGACCTGAGTTCGCCGGCTCCGATATCGATGTCACACGGCTTCTCGTCGCCACACCAGACACCATAGGTGACCTGCGCGCCGGCGAGATCAACCAGTTTGATCCGCAGGCCGACATCTTCCGGCTCCTCGGCTCTGGCGCCGTTCGGATGCTCGTTCGCTATTCTGGGTCCTCCAGCCTCACGGGGCCGGTTCTGATCGGTGGCGCGGGACCCGCAACCGTGGGATTCGACGCCGACGTGGCGAACGCCCTGCGGGTCGGTGGCGATGTCACGGTCGTTGGCGTGATCAACGGAGGCATCGTAGCGGTCACGGCCTTTGGACGTGCCATGATCAATACAGAGGGGACGCCCCTCGCCGCGGGTGAGCTCGTACAGATCGTAGGAGGTGGGGCGAACCGCGTTGCGCGTACACTGGCCACCGCGGTCGCGACCGTCGACACATTCGGGGCCGCGAACGCCGTCATCGCGGCCGGTGGGACTGGCCTCATCCTGTTCGGCGGGAACATCCTGGTCCAGTTCGCGACCGGTCTGGCGATGGCGGAAGGCCAACGCGCATACCTAAGCCCCGCTACCGCGGGGGCTGCCACGAACGTACAACCTGCTGTAGTCGGGCAGGTGATCGCCGACATCGGAACGATCACCGACGTTTCCATGTATGTAGGTGGGGTAGCAACCAACAGCCTCGCCCGAGTCCAACTCGACAAGTCTCTGCCCATCGTCGTATAAGGTTTTCGCGAGGGCTTCGCAGCCACGCGAGTTCAAGGATATAGCGTAAGTCTCGGATAGTAGGAGAAGACCTAGATGGCACTACAACGCGCAGTCATCTTCACTGGTGGGGCATTCAACCGAATCGTCGATGCCGACTCGCTCGAGGTCGGTTCCGGTATCGTTCCCCAAGGGGCCAACGCTGTCATCGCACTGGATGGCAACGGGTCCGGGGCCATCCGCCTCGGAGGTGGTGCGGGTACCGGCGTCATCGAAATCGGCCTCGGTGCGGGCTCCGGCGCGGTCGCGATCTCCCGGGCCGGCATTAACACAGCGGTAGCCGGTACACTCGGCATCACTGGGGCGGCGACTTTCACCGCGGTCGCCAACACCAACGGCGGAATCCAGCGAAGCTCTGGTGGCGCGTTGCCCATCGGCACGGACGCCAACACGACCTCCCTGACGGCCGGCACGAACGCGGCTTGCACGGTCCTTACGTTTGGCAACCAGTCCGCGACGATCAACATCGGTGGAACCGCCGGCACGGCGGCTACTATCGAGATGTGGGGCAACCTGACCGTCCGGGGTACTGAGACGATCGTCGGCGGTCAGACCTTCACGGGCCTCCTCACGGTTACCAGCTCCACGGGCAGCGGTGCCGCAGGTACTCTCGGTCCGGAAGAGATTCGCCTCGAGATGACGGAAGCGGCCACCGTCGGCGCCACGATCCGAAACTCGGGCTCAATCCGGTTCTCCGGCCGTACGTGGGAGACCGGCACCTCCACATCAACGACCCAGACCTACGGCGCCTGGGGCTGCGTGATCGACACGATCACGGCCGCGACCGGCGTGCCCACCGGCATCAGCTACATCTGGCGGAACATCGATAACACAGCCACGGCGGCCACGTTGACCCAAGCTGGGAACTTGGACGTCCGCGGGTCGTTGGCGATGCGCAACGCCGGCTCGAACGCGATGACGATCGTGCCCTCGGCCGACGCGGCAGTGACCATCACGATCCCGGCCGCGACGGACACGCTCGTCAATCTCGGTGGGACGCAGACCCTCACGGCCAAGACCCTCACGTCGCC
>ERZ1292623.5279-Hain-H51-01um-R1-5279-length-10352-cov-15_pt1 | contig 10352 bp, 12 predicted proteins | sample MGYA00564398_ERZ1292623 | MGnify/ENA primary metagenome ERZ1292623 (study PRJEB36523, sample SAMEA6512633) | groundwater metagenome | collected 2019-01-07 | study: AquaDiva: Metagenomics assemblies of 32 groundwater samples
CTTCTCTTGGAGTCAACCCCCACACCTGATCGCCAGGTGTGGGGGTCAAGTCTCCGTGCTTCAAGAGTACTAACGGAAGCTTGTATTTATCGGCAAACGATTTTAATTTGCCTCCCGAGGTTATGATTGCCAGGCCGGATTTGCCCTTCATAGCCAAGGCTTGCTTGAGACAGGCAAGCGTTTCCGCCGTCTCTCCGGAGAAGGATACGGCGACAAAGAAAGGATTTTTGAAATAAAGCCGGGGAATCTTTCCGTCCTTCACGACCATGGTCGGTACCGGGATCCCCAGTTCTTCCGAAAAACTTTCGATAATCATCCCCGGAATGCCCGAGCCACCCATGCCGCAAATAACGATGCCATCCGGCCGGGTTTTAGCTGGTTTTTTGAGGCGGAAATCGGCGAGGTTTTTGAACGAAAGCTGTTCACCGAATCTCGCCAGGTTTTCTTCGTAGGAAATCATCCTTTCTTATTTTATCACTCTTACCTCCACCACATACCATTCGTTTACGTTCATAAACTTGTCGGCCGGGGAGACGAGGAAATCGTCCGCCGAGGGGCGGATGAATCCGCCCAGATCGGCCGAATGGACATAAATGTAGGGCAAGGAAAAAAGGAAGATGGCTGGCGCGTCCGCCAAGACTGTTTTCCGGGCCTGGTCCGCCAAATCTTTTTGTTTGGTTTCGTCGGCTGTCTGGCGGACGCTTTCAATGAGATTGTCCGCCCGTTGGTTATTATAAAGAGCCAGGTTCAAGCCGGGATAAAGACTTTGGGAAGAATGCCAGAAAGGAAAAATATCATTCGGATTTTCAAGGATGTTTCCGAAGAGCAATATTTCGTAATCACGGGATTTTACCGTCGCATTGCCGGGTTCGCTCGGATTAAAAGTGATTATCCGCACTTGGTCCGCGCCGGCTTCTTCCCAATATTTTTTGATGAGCTCGGCCGTTTTTTTCACGAATTCCGCGTCCGGAATGGTAATAGTGAGGTCGATTGCCTCGTTCTTATTCCTCGCTTTGAAATCGGCGAGCATCTGTTTTGCGAGTTCCGGATTGTATCCCGGCGAAGCGAGGCCGAGCGCATCCGTTTTTCCGGCGGCCCCATTGAGCGCTTCCCGGATAATCTCATCCTGATTGACGGCATAGGAGAGCGCGAGACGGATATTTTTTTCCTTGAGGAGCGGGTTGCTGTTCTGGTTGAAAAAGAGGGCATAGTAATCGGATATTGGAGTTTTTTCTTCGACAACGCCTCTCGCGCCCGAAACATCGAAGTTCACCGGGGCGGCGCTTCCGAAGCCGTTCACTTCATGGAGCCGGATTGCCTGCGAAAGATCGCTGAAATTTTGAAAGAAGTTGAAATAAAAATCTTTTATGTAAGGCTCTTCGCCGGCGTAGTTTTCATTTGGCACGAAGCGATAGCGCGTGATGAAACCATCCTTCCGTTTCGTGAAACTTTTGAATTTATAAGGGCCGCTTCCGACTGGTTCGAAATTATAGTCCGAAAGCCGGAAATTTTCCGTTGGGATGGCGCCGAAAATATGCTTCGGGATGATGGGTAGGCGGTCAATGTTATTTTTGAAAAACACGTAAGGAAGGGGAAGAGTGAGTTTTATTTGGAGTTCACTGCCCCGCTCCGCTACTACGCCCTGCCAGCTTTTGAGAAAAGGAGATTTCACTTCGGGATTTTGGGCCGTTCGGATGGTAAAAATAACGTCGTCCGAGGTGAGGAATTCTCCGTCATCCCATTTTAAACCCTCTTTCAGTTTTAAATTAAACGTGCGTCCGTCAGAGCTCGCGTCATAGACCGAGAGAAGTTCTCCCAGGCGGCTGAAAACCACCATTGATATCTCTTGGTCGATCGGATTCTGCGAGATGATCGGGTTTAGAGCGATGGGTTGGCCGACAAAGCCCTCGTGATACGCGCCGCCCCTGATCGGCACCATTACGCTGTTTTCTCCGACGGCTAGGGCTAATCCCGAAATGCCGGAAATAACGAAGATTGCGACGGCGGCGAAAAACACCCTTCTTTCGGAAAGGGAAAAAACGGAAAATATTTTTTTCATCAGGCGCATTTCAAGAAACAGTTCAGCTTTTTATTTGACCAGGTTCAAAATGGCGAGCGCCGCGAAAATAACGGCGGCGCCGATGGTGCCCCAATAGACGAATTTTTCCAAGCCCCGACGGGTCTGATAAGGAGTCGCTCCCTGACCGCCGAAAACACCGGAAAGGCCGCTCGAGCGTTCTTGAATGAGAATAAGCCCGATAAGGATGAGTGATATGATTATTTGAGCGATGATAAGCATGCCGTTATTTATAACCCATTCTTGCCGCGAAGCCGACAATCAGGTTCACGACGCTAATTATAATAGTGGCGAGGATCAAAGGCAAATATCCCGCGAAAGCGATGGGCGATCCGAAGCCAAGGATTTGGAGGAGATAAGGGACAAGGAAGAGTGAAACGGCGTTTATCACAATAATAAATAATCCAAAAGTCAGTACGAGCAGGGGGCCGAGCATCATTTTAATAATGGGCCGGATGAAGGTATTAATGGCGGAGAGGACGAGGGCGGCGATAGCTAGGCCGATTAGGTCGCCGTTCCAGATGAAGCCGGAGACCACGTTCGCCGCTATGAGTATCGCGACGGCATTCGTGAAGATATGGAATATGAAGCGGCCGATGACTTTCATATGTTTATTTGTTTTGGTCCGAATACCGGTCAAAGGCGGCCATTTTGTCCGCGAAGTTGCGGTTCAGAGCATTTATCAGAACTACCCGATTGTTTATATCCCTCAAATTATCTCCAATTGTACCCCCATTAGTATTTCCATTCGAGGCCGACTTGGCCAGATTATTCAGGAAGTCGTTTAGGGCACCGGTATAGGAGATGAATTCGGAGACGAGCGAAAGCTCCATAGCGACGGCTTCAAAGCCGATTTGCTGGCTTACGGATTGGACGCCCTTCAGGGATTCCGCCATCTGCTGGATGGATTGGGAAAGTTCGAAAGCTTTCTGATAGGCGAGAGTGTTGGAATTCTTCGCTTCTTCAATGATCCCTAAAATTCTTTGTAAGTCGCCTTCCGATTCCGCCCGATTTGCCAGCTCTATGCTCTTGCCGGTTTCGTTCGTGATATTCACGATGTCCTGGCTCACGCTCGCGGCCTTCTGCCGGGCAGCGGTAAAGTCGGCGGGAATAACAACTCCTTCAAGAGAACTCAAAAGATAAGCTAAAAGGCCGGCCACGACCAATATCGCGCCGACTGCCAAAATAAACTTTTTTATAATCGCTTTTTCCATGCCTGTTTGGTTATCGTAAAATCATAGCACGCCCCTTTGATTCTGTTCAAACTATGTGCGAATATGGTAATAGTTAAGCCAGCTATAGTCGGCGAAAGCGGGATTAATTTAATGGTAGAATATCAGTTTTCCAAACTGAGTGCAGGAGTTCGATTCTCCTATCCCGCACAACTGCAATAAAGACCCTTGACGTAATAAGGGTCTTTGTTGCAGTTCTGGATAAGCGAGCCAACTGCTTGGCTCGCGTGGAGAATCGAACGCCGGAGCATGTGCCGTAAGGCACGGCGAGGCGGTGCCCAGACCGAGCGGAGCGAGAGTCGCGGGCGATTCTCCTATCTCGCACAATATGACTACTTCGGCATAAACACCCCTCTTAACTGAGAGGTATTTTTGCGGTACGGTTATAATAAAAAATGTCCTCCTTGCATGAGGATGATATTTTTATTTTTAATCCCTTAATTCCATTTCTTCTTTGTTTTCGCTGAAGATAACTGATTTAAAGTGAGCGAAAAAAGAACGTCCGAGAATAGGAAGAAATATTTTATCCGAAAATCCTACACTCGTAGATAATTTTTTGGAGTGTCCTACAACTTCAATCGATAAATTGTCGTGGTAATAGACATCAGCTCGCTGATTGGCAATACCGATAGTCGGTTCCAGCCTACCCTTTGTGAAATCGTTTATTCCGACGAACCCAGCGAGCTCGGCTAGCATCAAGACTTTATCAGCGCCAGAATCCAATAAAGCGTAATAAGGGGAAGGTGTGCTACTCTTTTGCCCATGGAGGTAGACCGGAAGAATTGGTCTGGCTATCAGGGGTTGTCGCGTGTCGTGTCCTGCGAAGGGTAATTTCTGATAGGAAAACTTCATGCCGAAGGAGCCAGAGAAGCGTCAAGCGATGGAACTCTTAATAGCATCACATCTTCCCTAGAACCGGCTTTGCTTATCGTTTCGGCATAGGTGGAACCGCTACCGATTATTTTATTTTCTCCGGAAATGGCCACCCACATATTCTCGAATTTCCTCAGCTCCTTCTGGAGCAAACCTAGATCAATTTTTTGTATTGTGGATTTTTTCATATCCTTATTTTCCCTGTCACTATCAGGAATGTCAAATACCGAAAAGAGCAATATTGCCAGACTTGGGTGTGCCGATAAAGGTGGGTGAGAGTATGCCCAGCTTTTTCTCTTGGATAAAATCTATCCTGCCTTGTATTAGGTCTTTTTTCTGCTATTATAGCCATTACTAAAGGTCGGAAGGCGTAACGTTACACCCCGTTACACTTAGCCCAAAAACCCCAGAAACAAATCTTCAAAAACACCGTTTAACTATGGAAGACGAAAAGAAAGTCATTTTAAAGGCCAGAGATGGCAATGAGCAGGCTTTCGGCCAGCTTTACGACAAATATATGCCGGCCATTTACCGTTTCGTCTTTTTAAAAGTAGGCGGCCAAAAGGCCCAGGCGGAGGATATCTGCCACGAAGTATTTCTCTCCGCTTGGCAGAGTATTGGCAAGTATCAATTCAAAGGCTATCCGTTTTCAAGCTGGTTGTATCGCATCGCGGGAAATGCCGTGATAGATTATTACCGGACCAAGAAACCGAATGTCAGCCTCGAACTGGTTCCGGAAGAAGCGATGGTTCAGGAAACATCGCTCGTCGAAAAACTCGACGATCAGGCGGATCTTCGGACGGTAAAATTTTGCCTGAAGAAATTGGAACCGAGCTATCAGGATGTGCTCATCATGAAGTTCGTGGAAGAACTTTCCAACAAGGAAATCGCGGCGGCCGTGGAAAAAAGTGAGGGCGCCGTAAGAGTTATCCAGCATCGGGCGCTGAAACAATTAAAAAAATACATAGAAGATGAACGATCGAATAATCCTACAATTAAAGAGGCTTAGAGAAATCGAGCCGGAGGCCGGCTTCGCGGCCGGAAGCCGCCGGACGATTTTGGCGTTCAAGAAAGAACAGTCGCCGGTTTTCGCTTGGCCGAATTTGAGGATGGTCGGCGCTTTTGCCGGCCTTGTGGCGGTGCTCTCCACAAGCATATTCTTTTTCTCCGGTCAGAATGCCCAAGAGGCGCTCGCGAGCCCGGAAGTTTTGAATAACGAATTTGCCGCTTTGAACATCAACGTCGAGCTCCAGGAAATTTCCTATCGTCAAGACGTTAATAAAACTATTTCTTCGGCCATCTCCGAGATCGGCAGTACGAATGCCAACCACTTGAATAAGGACGTTTTAAATGCCGAAAGCGAAAAATTCAATCTCGACGCTTTGGAATCCAATCCGCAAATAGACCGGCTTTTGGAACAAGTCATTTTTTAAATATGAATAAATTTATTGCCATAGCGGCTGTCGCCGCAATCAGTTTTTCTTCCGTCTTCGCATTGTCCGCGAGTTCGGCTCAAGCCGAAGAAACCAAAGGAGTCCAGAAGGCTTACGAAAACGCCAAGCAATATTTGGATGACCTCGTGACGGCGAAGGACGAGAATCAGGCCGACAATGTCGGATTGAGGGTGGAAACTTTCCGCCAGGTGCTTGATCTCGCAAAGGCTGAAGCGAAGGATTTCGAATTCAAACTCATTACCGTCGATAAGGACGAGGCTTTCGAAGCGTGGAAAAAAGAGGTAATGGACAGTCTCACCAAAGACATGGTTTTTATCGATTCCCAAAAAGAGCTTTTGAGTGATATAAAATCCATCGATCTTGCCAAAGTGAAGGAAATTGCCAAAGTTTTCAAAATTTGGCGCGACGAAGAATATCTACCGATGGCATCTCAAATCCAAGACTTTCTCCTGGTAAAGCAGGAGGCCAAAGCCGTCCAAACGGCTCAAGCGCGTCTCCAGAAAATAACGGTTGATATCAAGAATATCAAGCAGTTCAAAATAACCGATTCTAAAGATATAAAGAATTTTTTGGATAAATCCAGGGCGTTGATAATTCAGGCCGCCGAATTGAATGAAAAAGCCGCCGATGCCTTCACAGAAAGATACATAAGTGTTGGGAACGCCTCTTCGACGGAAACTATTGCGACTTCCACTGTTTCTACTCCTATTCTGAATTTAGCAACTTCTTCCGTTCTTAATTCAACTTCTTCCCTGCCTGCGCAGGCAGGCCCGGCGGACGCGCCCACCCTTTCTCCTATTGTATCAATCAAGGACTTGGTAAGGTCCTCTTTGGATAAAATCAAAGAGTCTTACCGGGGATTTGTTGATATCAGCAACCTAGTGAGGAAGTTGCTGAAATAGCGAAAAATAAGAAACTCCCCCTTCCGCCGACTGGCGGAGGGGGGAGTTTTTTGTCGATTCGATAAGGTCGGAAATTTATTTAACCGCTTCTTTTAGGAGCTTTCCAGCGCGGAATTTAGGCTTCGTCGCCGCGGCAATCTGGATTTTTTCGCCCGTCTTCGGGTTAACACCCATTCGAGCCGCCCGTTTTACCACCTTGAAGACGCCGAAACCGGTGATCGCGACCTCTTCGCCGCGAGCCAAGGTCTTTACGATCGTATCAAAAAGAGCGTCCACTGCCTGTTCGGATTGTTTTTTAGTATCAATTCCGGCGGATTTCATTACCGCTTCCACGAGATCTGATTTTTTCATCTTTTTTGGTATTCTAATGTCCTTTTCCGACCTTTTTAGATTAACCTCATTATAGCAGATTTTATCTAGCGAATTCCACCGCCTTCACTTCCCGGATAACCGTCACTTTTATCTCACCGGGATACTGGACGTCGGCCTGGATTTTGCCCGCAATCTTTTTGGCCAACTCCAACGCGCCGAAATCGTCAATTTTCTCCGGCACGACGAAGACCCGGACCTCCCGGCCGGCCGAAACGGCGTAGGATTGTTTCACACCGTCGAAGGTATTCACGGTTTTCTCTATTTCCTGCAGGCGTTTGATGTACTTCTCGATGGTATCGCGACGGGCGCCGGGCCGGGCGGCGGAGATGGCATCCGCGGCCGTCACGATATAAGCTTCGGGCGTCGCATACGGATAGTCGTCGTGGTGGGATTCCATCGCATGGATGACTGCTTCGGGCATATTGTATTTTTTGAGGAGTTTCCGGCCGATCTCGACATGCGTACCCTCCACTTCATGGTCGATAGCCTTGCCGATATCGTGAAGCAGAGCGCCCTTCTTGGTCGTCTCCACGTTTAGATGGAGCTCGCTTGCGATCATTCCGGCGATATGGGTCATCTCGATGGAATGGATGAGTACATTCTGACCGTAGCTCGTGCGGAAATTCAGCCGGCCCAGAAGATAGATGATTTCTTTCGGCAGGTCCATTATCCCAACTTCATAGGCCGCTTCTTCGCCGATTTTATGGATGCGGTTCTCGAGTTCCTGGCGCGCCTTTTCCACTTCCTCCTCTATCTTCGCGGGCTGGATGCGGCCGTCTTTCAACAGTTTCTCGAGCGCCATTTTCGCGAGTTCGCGGCGCATCGGGTCGAAGGATGAAATAGTGACGCTCTCGGGCGTTTCATCCATGATAAGTTCCACCCCAGTTAGCCGCTCGAAAGCGCGGATATTCCGTCCTTCCCGGCCGATAATCTTTCCTTTCAATTCCTCATTCGGAATGCTCACGACGCTCGTCGTCACATCCGCGATGGAGTTGCGGGCGTAGCGCTGAATCGCGCCAATGATTATTTCTTCGCCCTTCTTCTCGATTTCTTCGTGGCGTTCCCGCTCAAGTTTTGAAATCGCGTTCGCAATTTCTTGGCGGTGGCTGGTTTCGAATTCGTCGAAGATAGCTTTCTTCGCTTCTTCGCGCGAAAGGCCGGCTACCCGTTCTATTTCGCGGATTGCTTTTTCGTGGAGTTCTTTCACCCCCTCCTCTTTCTTCTTGAATTCCTCGTCTTTTTCGACGATGCGCCGATTCTGGTTTTCCAGCTCCTTCACGCTATCATCGAGGGAATCCTCTTTTTTTATTAAACGCTCCTCAAGGCGCCGCAATTCCTGCTTGCGTTCCTTTTCTTCTTTTTGGGCCTCGGCGATAATGGAGGCCGCCTGCGTTTTCGCTTCGACGACTATTTCTTTCGACTGGGTTCCGGCCGCTTCAAGTTGTTTCTCCGCCTTTCGTTCCAATGAGGAATGAAGGCGTTTGGCCATTCCCAAACGCAGGAACCAGCCGATAACGATACCCAAAGCCGCCAAACCGCCTGCAATAAGCGGGTCTTGAATCATATTGTTTTATATTGGTTAAATTGTTTTTCATCGACGTTTTACCGTTTTTATTATATCGCTTACAATGAATGTAATCAAATTTTTTATGACCAAGAAACCGATAGTTTTGGCGATTTTGGACGGATGGGGGGTCGGCAAGCTCGACGAATCGAATCCGATCTACCGCGCCGAACCGGAAACCATGAATTTCATCCGCGCCAATTTTCCGGCCGGAGCGCTCCAATCTTCAGGTATCGCAATCGGCCTGCCGTGGGAGGAGGAGGGGAACAGCGAAGTGGGCCACCTCACGATTGGAGCGGGCAAGATTCTCTATCAGCATTTTCCCAGAATATCGCTCGCGATCAAGAATGGCAGTTTTTTCAAAAATAGCATTCTCCTCGCGGCTATGGAACACGCGAAAAAAAATAATTCCACCCTTCATTTGGTCGGGCTTTTGACCGATGCCAATATTCACGCATCTCTTGAGCATTTGGAAGCGCTCATAAAAATGGCGCGGGAAGAAAAGTGCCCGAACATTTCCCTCCATCTCTTTTCGGATGGCCGGGATACCGAGCCTCGTTCTGTTTTGAAACTCTTAAGCAGACTTTCGGATGACCTTAAATTCGATATCCATTCCATCCTTACGACTCTTTCCGGAAGATATTACGCAATGGATCGCGATAAACACTGGGACCGGACGGAAAAAACGTATCAGATTTTGACGGGAACGAATCCGGCAAAGATTGGTTTGGAAGAAGCGGTTAAAAAAGCCTATGACCTCAATCTGAATGACGAATACGTCGAACCGACTGTGGTTGCAAACGAACCGCGCTTCATCAGAGAGAACGATGCCGTTATTTGTTTCAATTTCCGCGAAGACCGGATGCGCCAGCTTTCCGAAACATTCATCGATCCGAATTTCGGCGTTTTTCCGGTGAAGAAATTCACCAATCTTTATTTCGCGACTTTCACGAATTATGATGCCCGGTTCGCCGTTCCGATTGCTTTTCCGGAAGAGGCGGCGGAAAATCCGTTGGGAAAAATACTTTCGGACAACGGCAAGCGCCAATTACGGATTGCCGAAACCGAAAAGTACGCCCACGTCACTTATTTCTTCAACGGCCTCAAGGAAAAGCCTTTTCCGGACGAATTCCGAATTCTCGTGCCGTCGGAGAATGCCGTCCATTATGAGCAGTATCCGCAGATGATGGCCGGAGCCGTGACTGACCGGGTAATCGCGGCGCTCGCGGAGGGGACTTACGATTTTATTCTGGTGAATTACGCCAATCCCGATATGGTGGCGCATACGGGCAATTACGAAGCGACATTGAAGGCAATCTCAATCGTCGACCAAGGGATTAAAAAGATAATGGAAGGCGTTTTGGACCAGGATGGCGTGTTAATCGTAACCTCCGATCACGGGAATGCCGAGGTGCTAATCGATCTGAAGACGGGCGAAGCGGAAACGAAGCATAATCCGAATCCCGTCCCGTTTTATCTAGTGGGGGATAGTTTTAAAAGATCGTCTCCCATAGATCCGCTCGCGCCGTTGCCGGTGCTTGGGATGCTCTCCGACGTCGCTCCGACGATTTTGGAGCTCATGAAAATTCCCCAGCCGACCGAAATGACCGGCCAGAGCCTGCTCCCGCAATTATTGAGTTAAATTTTTGTGCCCCCGCCAGGAATCGAACCCGGAACCTAGTGGATAGAAGCCACTCGCTCTGTCCAGTTGAGCTACAGGGGCAATTTTATTGATTCTACTCCAAAAATCAGATAGTTTAAAGAGGTATCGGGCTGTCGTATACCGGTAGTACGCCTGCTTTGGGAGTAGGTAGACTGGGTTCAATTCCCAGCAGCCCGACAGGGAATTGAACGGAATTTTTGCGCGTGCGGGGCGAG
>ERZ1292623.5280-Hain-H51-01um-R1-5280-length-10352-cov-6_pt1 | contig 10352 bp, 9 predicted proteins | sample MGYA00564398_ERZ1292623 | MGnify/ENA primary metagenome ERZ1292623 (study PRJEB36523, sample SAMEA6512633) | groundwater metagenome | collected 2019-01-07 | study: AquaDiva: Metagenomics assemblies of 32 groundwater samples
CATGGCCTTATTTATAAGCTTGGTAACTAGCCGACTATTATAAATCGGGTCTGGAGTGGCTTGGCGTTTGATGATTGTTTTACTTCTTGGCATATTTTAGCTGGCTGCTGGCGCCGGTTCAGGTACAGGAGCTGTGGCAGCAACCGCTGGTCTGGCAGCTACCGGTCCAGAGCCACCCTTTTTGGTACCATATTTACTGCGCGATTGCATTCGCCCAGAAACCCCAGTGGAATCAAATTTACCACGAACGATATGATATTTTACCCCTGGCAAATCCTTGACCCGGCCGCCACGGACCAAAACGATAGAATGTTCGGCAAGAGCATGACCAATACCTTGAATATAGGCCGTAACTTCTTGTTTGTTTGACAGACGGACCCTAGCGACTTTACGAAGCGCAGAATTTGGCTTTCTGGGTGTCATCGTTTTAACCACAGTACAAACACCACGCTTGAAAGGAGCGGCGAGTTCTTTCATTTGTCGGTCCTTGGCATTAAAAAAACGGTGCAAAGCAGTAACTTTAATTTTGTTTGCCTTGTGTTTTCGACCTTTTTTGATGAGTTGATTTATTGTTGGCATTAGGAACTTATTTGTAAATGCTCATTACCTTCAAGTCTGGCACGTTCGGCCGACGTGGGAATGAGGCGTCCAATTATGACATTTTCCTTAAGCCCGATCAAGGGGTCGGAAGCGCCGCGAACGGCTCCATCAGAAAGAACCTCTGTCGTTCGCTCGAAGGAAGCAGCTGACAACCATGATTCAGTATAGAGAGCGGCCCTGGTTACACCAAGCACCGTCACTTGAGCCGTAGCTGGTTCTCCACCAGCGGCAATGACTTTGGCATTTTCTTCTTCAAACCGAGCCTTATCGATAAATTCTCCTGGTAAAATAATGGTGTCGCCGGAAGTTTCTACCCGAACCTTATCAGACATCCGTCTCACAATAACTTCGAAGTGTTTATCATTAATGGGAATTCCCTGAGATTCATAAACGGCTTGGAGCTGGTCAATAAGATAGCTTTGAGCTCCAAAAAGACCTCGAGAGGCCAGCACGTCTTTAACATCAAGATAGCCAGATGCCAATTGGGTTCCGGCAGCAGCCAAATCGCCATCGGCGACTAAAAGCTGGGAAGTTAAAGGCACCATATATTCCCGTTCTTCGACGGGTTTAACGTTGATACTTCTAATACGCACCTTGTAACCGTCTGGCGTTTCTGTCAATTCCACTTTGCCGGCAATTTCGGCAATTGGAGAAAGTAGTTTAGGAGAACGAGCCTCAAAGACTTCCTCAACCCTAGGAAGTCCCTGAGTCACATCTTGAGAAACCGCTCCTCCAGTATGTTTTGTTCGAAGCGTGAGTTGGGTTCCTGGCTCGCCAATAGACTGGGCGGCAATAACCCCAACGGGGCTTCCCAGCTCCACCAGGGCTCGTGTGGAAAAATCTCTGCCGTAACAAAGCTGACAAAGACCATATCTGGCTCGACAAGTCAGCGGTGAACGGACAACGATCATGGGAATCATTTCGGACTCAATTACTTTGACAATACTTTCTGTAATCTCTTCCCCCGCTTTAGCCAAAACTTTTTTACCAACCTTGACGTCTTGAACCAAGATTCGACCAAGAATTCTCTGGTCAAAGGGGGTAGTTCTTTTGTCTTCTCGGGATAGTTCAATCCCCTCTGCGGTTTGGCAATTAGGTAAACGAATAATGGCGTCGTGGGAAACGTCGACCAAGCGACGAGTGAGATATCCAGCGTCAGCTGTTCGCAATGCCGTGTCAGCCAAACCTTTTCTGGTTCCTCTGGTACCGGTGATATATTCAAAAACATTGAATCCCTGACGGAAATTGGACTTTGTAGGCATAGGAACGATTTTTCCTGTAGGATCGTTCATTAAACCCCTCATTCCAGAAATTTGTTTTATTGTGTCTCGGTTGACACGGCCCGCCCCAGCATCAACAATTAACCGGGCAGGATTATCTTTATCATACATTTCCCAAGTGAGATCAGAAATTTTTTCTGTAACATCGAGCCAAACATCGATTTGTAGTCTGTTCATTTCGCCCTCAGTGATGAGCCCAGACTTATAGTTGGATTCGACTTCGGCACTTTGCTTCTCGGCTTCTTTGATAATCACATCTTTCCCTGGAGCCATTGTCAGGTCGAAAACACCAAGCGAAATTCCCGGATTAGTTGCCCCAATAAAACCGATGGTTTTTAGAGTATCCAAAATTTTAACTACGTCCGGACCGGGCATAGTGTCAATAGCCTGGCTAATTAAGGAGCGAACTTTCTTGGTGGTTAAGGACTCGTTTATAAATGGTAACCCTGCTGGCATTGACTCGTTAACCAAAATCCGACCGACGGTGGTTTCAACAAACTCTTTGTCTTTGCGAACTTTAATTTTTTGGCGCAGGGAAATCTTTTCTTTTTGCCAAGCCAAAATTGCCTCGGAAAAATCGAAAAAGATTGTTTGGGCCGCGGGAATTTTTTCGTCGATGGAAGTATAAATATAGATCCCCAAAATAATTTCTTTACGGGGAGCTGATACGGGCATACCGTCGGCAGGTTTGAGAAGATTGTTTTGCGCCATCATTAATTTTTCTGTTTCGGCGCGGGCACTGGCACTAATTGGCACGTGAACAGCCATCTGATCTCCATCGAAATCAGCATTAAAACCATCGCAAACCAGGGGGTGGACTTGAATGGCAGATCCTTCGATTAGAATTGGGAGAAACCCTTGGATACCAAGTTTGTGAAGAGTAGGAGCACGATTTAAAAGAACTGGGTGGTTTTTGGTAATTTCCTCTAAAATATCAAACACCTCTGGTGTGCGCCTGTCTAAAACATACTTAGCCGAACGAACGTTTGGAGCAAGCCCTCTAACAATTAGTTCCCGAAGAACAAAGGGTTTAAACATTTCTAGGGCCATCTCTTTTGGCAGTCCACACTCTGTAAGTTTCAGATAGGGACCAACGACAATGACTGATCGACCGGAATAGTCGACCCTTTTACCGAGCAAATTTTGACGGAATCGACCCTGTTTTCCCCGAAGCATGTCTGATAAACTTTTCAGCTCGGCAACAGTGGCCCTTCCAGAAGTCCTTTGAGTTACGTCGATTAAACTATCTACGGCTTCTTGAAGCATCCGTTTTTCATTGCGCAAGATTATTTCTGGGGCTCCGAGATCGATTAAATGTTTAAGGCGATTATTTCGGTTGATTACCCGACGATAAAGGTCATTAAGATCGGACGTAGCAAATCGCCCACCAGAAAGTTGGACCATGGGGCGAAGATCCGGCGGTATTACCGGAAGAACAGTCATGACCATCCATTCTGGTCGCACCCCGGCACGACGCATGCCGTCGACTAGACGCAGTTGTTTTGTAGCTTTGATTCGTTTTGGACCAGCTTCTTCTGAAACCAGTTTTCGTAAATCTGCAGCCATTTTTTCAAGATCAAGAGTAGTAAGTACTTCGAGAATTGCTTCTGCGCCCATCCCCATACGAATAAAATCAGAAGCGTCGTATTCAAGAAGCTTGAGATATTCATCTTCGGTCAACTCGGAAAGAGGCTTGATGCTTTTAACTAAATCAGACAACGTTCGATAGATTTCTACTAGACGATTCTTTTCCAAATTGAAATCGCTTTCTAATTTTGCAATTTTTTGCTTACTGGAAAGCTCGATTTCGGATAAAATTAATCCTTGTTGATCGCGATCTTTTACTTTAGCTTTTTGCTCCTCTTTTTTCTTTTTTTCTTCATCTTTAGCTTCGGCGACTTTTTGGTCATATTCTTTTTGCATGGCCTCCTGCCTTTGAATCATTGTTTCTTTAAGGCTGGATACAGTAGTTGCTCGCTTGTCGTCGTCGACAGAAAGAACTAAATGAGAGGCAAAATAAATGATATTTTCTAAGGACCTTGGGGAAAGATCCAAAAGGAGGGACAATTTTGAAGGTGCCCCCTTGAAATACCAAACATGAGCCACGGGAACGGCAAGAGTAATGTGGCCCATTCTTTCGCGCCTAACTTTGGACTGAGTTACCTCAACACCGCACTTGTCGCAAAGAATACCCCGGTAGCGAATGCGTTTGTACTTGCCACAGTAGCATTCCCAGTCTTTGGTTGGACCAAAAATATTTTCGGAAAAAAGACCGTCTTTTTCCGGCTTAAGAGTGCGATAATTTATCGTTTCTGGTTTTGTAATTTCCCCGTGTGACCAAGATAAAATGTCTGCGGGACTCGCTAACGAGATTTTTAGACCCTTGAAATCGACAATATTTGCGATAGTGTCTTGTGGTTTATTCATTTTTTACTTCTAAGACCTCTTCTAGTTGTTTAACTGCAGCTTCAGTTTTCTCACTTGGAATTATATCAGATACTGGCGCTGTAATTGCCCCAGTTGGAGTAACAGACAGCCCTAAACTTTGGAGCTCTTTGACCAAAACTTTGAAAGATTCGGGAATTGTGGACTGAGGAATGTCAATTCCCTTGACAATAGCCTCAAAAGCTTTAGCTCGACCGACAACGTCATCTGATTTAATAGTTAACATTTCTTGAAGGGTATAAGCAGCTTGATGTGCTTCTAGGGCCCAAACTTCCATTTCCCCAAGACGTTGTCCCCCCATTTGCGCTTTACCGCCGAGAGGTTGTTGGGTAACTAAAGAGTAAGGTCCAGTGGACCTGGCGTGAGTCTTATCTTCGACCATGTGGATGAGCTTGAGAATGTAGCTCACTCCAACAACAATTCTTTGGTTGAACGGCTCCCCAGTACGACCATCGTAAACTGTCGTTTTGCCATCGACTGGCAAACTGGCGTCGTTAAGGGCTTTGACGATCCACTCTTCGGGAATGTTTTCAAAAACGGGAACCGCTACTCTTTTATTAACCCCTTTCATGGCCCACCCCAGATGAGCTTCTAGAAGTTGACCCAGATTCATCCGGCCTAAGACCGATAAGGGAGAAATAATAATATCGACCGGAGTACCATCGGCAAGATGAGGCATATCGGCCATAGATACAATCCGGCTGATAACCCCTTTGTTGCCGTGGCGACCAGCGACTTTGTCACCGACGGAAATTTTTCTAATTTGGGCAACTCGAATTTGAATTGTTTTATTTGTTCCTGGTGGGAGTTCATCACCGGCCGATTTATCTAAAACATTGAGACCAATGACAATTCCGTGTTCTCCATGAGGCATCCGTAAAGACGTGTCTCTAACTTCACGGGCTTTTTCACCAAAAATTGCCCTTAAAAGTCGCTCTTCGGCAGAAAGCTCCGTTTCCCCTTTTGGAGCAATTTTTCCGACCAAAATATCGTTTGGGCTGACTTGAGCACCAACTACAACAATGCCGCCCTCGTCTAAATTAGCAAGATCTGTTTCTCCGACATTAGGAATATCCCTGGTTAGTTCTTCCGGGCCAAGTTTGGTGTCCACCACTTCACATTCGTATTCTTCAATGTGAATACTAGTCAACAAGTCATCTCGGACTAACCTGTCAGAAATAATAATTGCATCTTCGTAACCAAAACCTTCGAAATGCATGTAAGCGATTGTCATGTTGGTTCCTAAAGCCAGTTCCCCGCCATCTGCGGCCGGGCCATCTATAAGGATATCGCCCGCCTTAACTTTGTCACCAGTTTTTACAACTGTTTTTTGGTTATAACAGGCTCCGTTGGGATTGGTGCGATAGAATTTGGTTGCCAAATATGTTTCTTGGTCACCAGAAATTTTTATTTTTTCATTACTATTTGCTTTATCTTTAACTGCATCATCAGAGCTTATGGAAACAACAACCTTATTTCCGTCCGCAAAAACGACTTGGCCATCGTGTCTGGCGCGAACTACCCACCCCATTGCCCCGGCGACATCAGACTCAACTCCGGTGGAAACGACTGGCGCTTGGGGAGCAATTAAGGGAACTGCCTGGGCTTGCATGTTTGACCCCATTAAAGCCCTAATTCCATCGTCGTGTTGCAAAAAGGGAATTAAAGCTGCAGCAGCACCAACAACCTGTCTGGGAACAACATCAATTAAATCAACTTCTCCTGTTTCTACTTCTACAAACTCACCCCGGAGACGAACGGGCACCCTAGAATCGATGATATAGCCTTTATCATTAATATTTACTCCGGCGTGGGTAATTTTGTAGTTTCTCTCATCGTCCGCAGCGAGATAGATAACCTCGTCCGTAACTTTGACCTTGCCGTTTTCCTTAACCATCTTGCGATATGGTGCAAGGAGAAATCCAAACTCGTCCACCTGAGCATAGAGACTCATGAAAGTAACCAATCCAATGTTTGGACCTTCCGGAGAACGAACCGGACAAACGCGACTGTACTGGGAAGAATTGATATCACGAATAGAAAAACTGGCCCGGTCCCTGGAAATGCCACCAATACCCATGACCGTCAGCTTTCTTAGGGTGTCAACCTCGGCAAGAGGATTGGTTTGATCGAGGATTGATGACAACTGGGAAGTTCGGAAAAATTCGTTAATGGCAGAAATGATAGGACGAGCGTTAACAACTTGATTAGGAAGAACTCTAGTTTTGGGATCTAAAAGACTCATTCTCTCTTTGATTGTCCGCTCTAAACGCAGAATTCCATCACGGAAAGCTACGTTGCCAACTAGCTCACCAACGCAACGCAAGCGACGATTGGCAAGGTGGTCAATATCGTCTGTATATACCGAGGGGTCATTTTTTTGGAGGCGAATTAAATATTTAATAGTAGCGATCAAGTCGTCACGAGTTAAAACATGATTTTGGGGTTCATTAGGGAGCGTTAGTCCGAGTCTTTTGTTAATTTTGTAACGACCAACTTTACCGAGATTATAACGACGAGGTACAAAGAAAAGGTTGTTGATATACTCTAGAGCGGTCTCTAAGACAACTGGCTCGCCAGGGCGCATCTTTTTATAGATTTCCATTGCCCCCTCAGATGAACCGTGGGTGGTATCTTTTTTCAGAGTGGCTTCAATAAAAGACTCGTTACCGTTATCAACATCTGCGAATGTCTTTCTAATTTCCTCATCAGATCCAACCCCAATAGCCCGAAGGAACGTGGTTATAGGAAATTTACGACGGCGATCGATCCTTACAGAGATGATGTTGTTGCGACTGACATTAAATTCTAGCCAGCTCCCGCGCAAGGGACGAATTTCGGCAAAATGGAGAACTCTACCGGTAACCGGATCAACATCTCCAAGAAAATAGATCCCAGCCGAACGGACCAATTGATTTATAACAACCCGCTCAATACCATTGATGATAAAAGTGCCGGCTGGAGTCATCACTGGAACTTCGCCAAAAAAGACTTCTTGGGTCGTTGTTTCGTTAGTTTGTTTATTGCGAAGGGTAGCTTCAATTCTGATTTGAACGTCGTAAGTTACCCCCTTTGTGCTAGCCATAGCGGCAGTGTATTTTGATTTGCCTAGCGAATATTTACCAAAGGCTAGTTCCCAATTTTTCCCAGTAAAATCAGATACCGGGCTAATTTCTGAGATGAGTTGGCCCATGCCTTCGTTTAGGAACTTTTTGTAGGAATCTAGTTGGATAGAAAGAAAATCTAGTTTTGGAAGCGAGGTATAATTTTTACCCCAATATACTGGAGCCACAACAGGAACTGTCTGGGAATTGGGGTCTTTAATTTTGGCTTTAATTTTTTTCGCCATTACTACGACAAAATGCCGTCTGACGACGACAACAAAGAGCGAACCTACAATATGTTCGCCCATAAATCTATTAAGATGTGCTTAGTTTAACAGGAAAAACAAAGAAGTCAAGATAGGAAAAGTAAGGTTATTGTCCAATATATTTTGCCACATTTTGGTTGTGTTCTTCAGGGGTTTTGGCAAAATGGATCGCTCCGGCTTTATCCGAGACATAAAAAAGATAGTCAGTTTTGGCAGGATTTAAGACGGCAGTAATTGCTGCTAGACCAGGGTTACAAATTGGAGTCGGGGGCAGACCGGCATTTAGATAGGTATTATATGGGGATTTAATTTTTATGTCTTCCAGGGTTAAATCTTTTGGCCACCAATTTCCTGGCTTTCCCACAATATATTGGATGGTGGCGTCGATATCCAGCTTCATACCCAGACCGAGTCGATTTAAAAGAACACTAGCAACCAAATGGCGATCAGTAGTGAATTTGGCTTCGCGCTCTACCAGAGACGCTAAAACTAAAACCTGATGGTCAACTTTAAGGTTAGCTGTTTTTAAGTCAAAAGTTTTCCGTAGTAAGTCATGGATACTTTTTTCTGTGGCGTCTTTAGGAATACGGTAAGTTTCTGGAAATAATTTCCCTTCGTCCTCCTTCCAATTCCCCGTTTTGCCTAACAATTCTAAAATCTCTTCACTACGTAATCCTTCGGGGACAGTTACCCAAATGTCTTCTGTTCCCACGGTTAATTGACTGGCAATTTCTGAAGCCGTCATGGAAGGAAAAAGAGAAAAAACCCCTGCTTGGATATTTTTTTCGATGCCTAGTTGATATTTGACTAAAAGAAAGAAGGCTACCTGATCGCGAATAAGACCAGTGTCGTGGAGTCTTTTAGATACATCGCGAATACCCTCTCCTTTTACAATAACAAACTTTTGAGGAGTAGAATTTTTAGGATTTACGGCCGAAAGAGAAACTGTCCACCAGAAAAAAGCAAAAAGTACTAGCAAAAAAGGGGCACCTAAAGCTACAACTATCTTTTTCAATTATACCTCCTCTATTTTAGCCCGGCGATATTTATCCCCTTCTTTGACATAAACCCGTTTACATTTGCAAGCTACATTGCTGCCACTAACTTTGCCCTTGGACAATGGTGATCCACAACCAACACATTTTCCTTGAGAGAGTAACCAAGCTTGAACCGGTGAAATTAAATTTTTAAACATTTTCGTCTAGATACCTTTGCAAAATTATAGCGGCCGCTTTGGCATGAGCCTTTGGGCCGGCTTCATAAGTGCTTAGAGTCTCGTCCACATATTCTACTGGCAATCCTAACACACTTCCCAGTTTTTTTCCAAATCCTAATGCCCGCTGTTTACTTTTCCCCTCAGAAATTCCCACAATTATCTTTGTAATGGCTAATTTTTTGACGATATTTTCAATTTCTTTAAGACCGGAAACGGTTTTATACGGTTCGGTAATAGAACCTTCGGAAATCGCCAGCCCAATATTTTTGAGTCCATAATCAATCCCTAATATCATATGGTTGGGTTTTTTGGAAATACATCAAAATTTCTTTCCGCTTGCATCCTTCCGTCGTTAACCCACTTTATAACCTTAGCCTTAGTTGCCCATTCGGGATGATTTTTCGCCGTAAATACAGGACCTACTTGTTTTATTTGTTCAAGCATTTCCATATATTCTTTATGAAACTTTTTCTGGTTAATTTTCCTTTTGGGCATATCTTATTATTGCATAAATAATTTAAAAATTTGATAACGCTGCCGTTACGCTCTTAATCTTCGTCATCCCGGAGCGAGGCGATAGGATCTGCTTTTGCAAGACCAGGTCTTGCAAACATTGTTGTTATACTCTAAATTCTTCCGTCATTCTGGACGGCTTCAGAATCATCCACGTCGGTATAGCAAAACCTTCATCAAGTCACTAATTCTGCCTTTAACGACCCGACTGAAGGGGGTGAATAATCAATGGAAAAACAAAAAAATGAAACAGTAGAGATTGAACATAGGTTCCAAGACGCTTTAGCGTTTGTTGTGACCGGTGACGGTACATACCTACGTACCAACATTACAAAAGCCGAAATTACAAGATTTTGCAATGGGTGTGACAACCTGCAAGGTGATGGCGTTTGTAGATTTGGTGCAAGAGATCAAGCACGATATGCAGCAAGACAAGAAGGGTGTGGATGGGCTAGCGTAAAAGGTGTTCGTGGTCAAATGACAGCCGAAGGATTTAAGGCTTAAAAGTGATCTTTGCAAAAATTATTTCAACAACTTGGCGGGGAGAAATCTCCGCCATTTTGGTTGCGTCGTAAAAGGCAGACTTTGCGACCCAAAATTATTTCCCGTTGATAATTCTTGTCATTACCTTTCGCTCACCGGAATAAGGATTTCCACTTGCTGCATTTCGGTCACCCCTAAATAAACGTGTCCAAGAAAAACTGGCAGATTTGGCGTCAGCTCTGGACTGTTGTTCCTTTTGCCTTATTTTTGCTTGTTCTACCCTAACAATCCGCTCGACCTCAAACCGTTGCTCCCTTGCTTCCCTGCTTTCTAATAGATTTAATAAGCCCATATCTATTGTTGTAATAAGGGGGATTGTACTATGGGGCTGGGCTATCTGTCAAATCAGAACTCTTAAAATTAGGTCTGTGTCAGTCTGGCTTTG
>ERZ1292623.5282-Hain-H51-01um-R1-5282-length-10351-cov-17_pt1 | contig 10351 bp, 8 predicted proteins | sample MGYA00564398_ERZ1292623 | MGnify/ENA primary metagenome ERZ1292623 (study PRJEB36523, sample SAMEA6512633) | groundwater metagenome | collected 2019-01-07 | study: AquaDiva: Metagenomics assemblies of 32 groundwater samples
AATGAGTTATAAAAAAATATTTAATAAAAAAGTTCATTACATAGAATTCTTAGTAATAAAAAAAGATTTTCAAAAATCGGGATTAGGATCTCATTTATTTTATCTTATACTGATTGATGATATTTTAAAAAATTTATTACTGATTTTATTTAAACCACTAGAGATAATGTTTATTACGCCAAATATAAGGGTTTTAAGCAGAATGGCAAAATTCTCCAGTTTTATTTATCCAAATCCTTATTTAGCTAATAGTGAGGGAAAAATCATTGAAGCTGATGATTTAACTTTGAAAATGGCAAATAAATTAATTCAAAATAGCGATAATCCTAATCGTAAAATAAACAGAGAAGGGCTTGTTTTAGAAAATTCTTATTTTAATATGCCATGGTTAATTTATAATAATGATAATGCCCCGTGGCATAGTAATGAAAGAATTAATAAGTTTGTTAAACGGTATCTTGGTTATCACAATGGCGATGATAAGGAATTTATAGTACGGGCACACATAAATTTATTTTCACTTTTACGATATTTATATAAAATAATTTTTTAAATGAATATTTCTCTATATTTAAGTATCCTATTATTAACTGGAGGATTAATATATATATATTGGAGATTTTATTTCTTTTTTAGGAATCCAGAGAGGAAAATTCCTAATGGTGATAATATTGTTTCTCCAGCGGATGGTACAATTGTTTATATAAAGAAGATTGATAGCACCAATGTTCCTATCTCTATAAAAAATAAAAAAGAGATTAAATTAGATGAAATTTTTAAAGAAGAAATAATATTAAGACCATATTATTTAATAGGAGTTTTTATGCATCCGACAAATGTTCATATTAATCGTTCTCCCATATCGGGTATTGTTAAAAAAATTACTTATAGGAAAGCTAATAATTTACCAATGACTATGATGTGGTTGCGAGTTTTATTAAGAAAAAAACCTTATGAATTATATAGCAAACATATATTTAATAATGAAAGAAATACTATTTATATTGAAGGAGAAATACCGGTATATATTACTCAAATAGCTGATATTTATGTTAATAAAATAGAGTGTTGGTTAAAAAAATTTGATAAAGTGGAAAAAGGACAACGGATTGGAATAATTAAAATGGGCTCTCAAGTAGATTTTCTTTTTCCAATTCTTCCAAATATTTCTATAAAAATAAAAGAGGGCGAAAAGGTGAAGGCAGGAGAGACAATTATCGCTACAATAAATAAAATGAATTCTTAAAAAATATGCAACCGAACGTTATAATTTCTATAGTAACAATATTTTTAGCTACCCTATTTTCAATACTTGTTTTGATTAGTAATTATCGGAGTAAAATAAATAGATATTTTGCTCTATTGGGATCTACATTAATTTTTTGGATTTTAACAAATCTTTTAGCTGATATTGCAAAAGACGTACCAACTGCTTTATTTTGGAGCAAGAGTGCTATTATTTGGCCAACTTTTTTCCCGCTGTTATTTATATATTTAATTATCAAACTTTATTATAATGATTATTGGAAAAAATATAAGAAAATTATTATTATTTTTTCTATTATTAGTGTTTTTATAATTATTTTAAGTCCCACTCATTTTAATATTGAAAAAGTGGCTTTATATACATGGGGGGCTGATTATCAACCAGGTATATTATATTATTTATTATTTATTTATCTATTTATTAGTTTTGGATGGGCGTTTTATCTTCTTATAAGTGTTGCTAAATCTTTTGGTGAGCCTCATCGTTCACAGGCAAGATTTATGTTAACGGGAACATTACTTGCTGTTTCTTTTTCTATTATTACAAATATTGTATTGCCACTTTTAAATTATGGCTTCGCAAGTATTTTTGGTCCACCAAATGTTTTATTTTTTTTAGGATTTACTGCCTACGCCATCACCAAACACCACCTCTTCAACATCAAAACCATCGCCACGGAGTTGCTTACTTTCGCCATCTGGATTGCAGTTTTGTTTGATTTGTTAACGCAAGAAACATGGCGGGGCAGATTCATAGAGGGCGGATTATTTGTTTTTGTCGTTGTTTTCGGCATCTTTCTTATCCGCTCCGTTATCAAAGAAGTGCGCCAAAGAGAAGAAATGGAAAGATTGGCAAAAGAATTGGAAAAGCTGAATTCGCAGTTAAGCGTTAGAACTACTCAATTGACTTCTCTCAAAGACTTCACTACTTCCTTAATAAAAACCTTGGATTATAAGGAAATCATCCAGATTATCGTCAACGGCATTGTGGAAAGATTCGGCTATGCCGGAGTGTTTTTAACGGGCGTTTCCGAAGACGGAAAATATCTTTATCCCTTAGCTATTTCCCAAAACAAGCCGGTGGAGCTCGCCTTAAAGCTTCTGCCTAAAAGTCTTGAAGAATACAAGGAAGAAATAGAAAACAACCAATCATTGGCAGCCCAAGCCATTCAAACCAATTCTATTCAAATAGGCGAAGATTTCGGAAAATTCTTTTCCGTTGTGCCGGAGTTTTTGCTTAAAGGCATGCAATCGTTAATCGGCTTTAAAACCGCTTTGGCTATTCCGGTAATCTCTAAAGACAAAGTAATGGGAGTTTTGAATGTGGCGATTTTCAAAGGCGAAAAAGAAATCGGCATTTCTGAGTTGGAGCTTTTAAACACCATTGCTAATCAAATCGCCATTATTATGACCAATGCGAAACTATTCCAGCAAATAGAAAAAGCCAATGAGAAGCTCGTTGAGCTTGATAAGGCAAAAGCCGGAATGTATTCTTTCGTCAGCCATCAGATAAAGGCGCCGATGGGTATTGTAAAAGGATTTGCCCAGCTGCTTTCAGACGGCTCTTACGGCAAACTGCCGAAAAAAGCCAAGGAAAGAGTTGAAGACATGAAAAAATCCTGTGATCGGCTGATTCAATTGGTAAATGATTTTCTTGATTTGCGCAGAATTGAAGAGGGCCGAATGGAATATGAATTTAAAGAAATTAATCTAGTTGATTTGGTAAAAAGCGTGTTTGAGGAATTAAAATTTTTGGCAGAGCAGAAAAAATTAAAATTTGAGCTTGAATGCGCGGAACAAGAAATAAAAGTAAAAGCCGATGAGCAGAGATTCCGGCAGGTGATAAGCAATCTTATTGAAAACTCCATTAAATATACGGAAAAAGGATTTGTGAAGGCCAGACTAATGACTGATGACAAAGAATCAATGACAAATAATATTATTTTCAGTGTGGAAGATTCTGGCATTGGCATAAGGCCGGAAACATTGCCTCAGCTTTTCGACCAATTTAAGCGCGCCAAAGAAGCCCGGCTTATTCAAGGCACAGGTTTGGGTTTATATATCGCTCGCGAAATCGTCAAAGCCCATAAAGGAGAAATTTGGGCAGAAAGCGAAGGCGAAGGAAAAGGGAGTAAGTTTTTGGTGAGGTTGTTTAGATAATTTTCTTTTCAATTTCTTCTTTGATTTTTTCTATTAATTTTTCAATTTTTATTTCTTCCACCTTCGTTTTAGCTTCGGCGGACAGGCCTTCTTTGTTGCGATATCGAATATTTATAGTTTGGTTTTGTATTTCTTTTTCGCCAATAATTAAAATGTAGGGAATTTTTTGAAGTTCGGCTTCTCTGATTCTTTTGCCGAGAGTCTCATTGGCATCGCTTAATGCCGCGCGGATATTATTTGCTTTTAACTTTTCGGCAATGCTGGCGGAATATTCTTTTTGCTTGTCGCTGATAGGAATAACAACGGCTTGAACGGGAGCGAGCCATAAAGGAAAAGCGCCGGCAAAATGCTCTATAAGAAAAGCGATAAATCTTTCATGCGAGCCGAGCGGCGAGCGGTGAATTACAAATGCAGTCTCTTCTTTGCTTTTATTATTTATAAAAGTTAATTCGAAACGCGGTCCGGCGGAAAAATCCAGTTGGCTGGTAGAAACGGAATATTCTTTGCCAATAACGCTTTTGACTTGAAAATCTATTTTCGGGCCGTAAAAAGCCGCTTCGCCAATGCCTATTTCGTAGGGCAGACAGGATTCTTCCATTGCTTCTTTTAAAACACGCTCGGAATAGCGCCACATTTTTTCATTATCAATGAATTTTTCTTTATTTTTCGGGTCTCGGAGAGATAATCGCATATAAAAATCTTTAATGCCGAACATTTTATAATAGCGGCTGTGCATTTCCATTACGCCTAAAAATTCTTTTTTTATTTGTTCGGCGGAGCATATTATATGAGCATCATTTTGGGTAAAGCCGCGCGGCCTGAATAATCCTAATAATTCTCCTGATTTTTCATAACGGTAAACAGTGCCGTATTCGGCAATGCGTATCGGCATTTCCCGATAACTGTGAGATTTGTTTTTGAAGATAATATAGTGAAACGGACAATTCATCGGCTTTAAATAATAATCGCCGTCCTCGGCTTTAATTGCCGGATACATGCTGTCTTGATAATAGGGAATATGGCCGGAAGTTTCGTAAATTTTTGATTTGGCGATATGCGGTGTCCAAACTCTGACGTAATCGGATTTTGTTTCTTCTTCTTTGGCTAATTTTTCTAATTCTTCGCGGATGACCATTCCTTTGGGAAGCCAAAAAGGAAGACCGGGACCGATATCTTCGGAAAACATAAATAATTCTAAATCTTTGCCGATTTTCCGGTGGTCTCTTTTTTCCGCTTCTTCCATCATTTTCAGATAGTCATCCAATTCTTTTTTGCTTTCAAAAGCCAGGCCGTAAATTCTAGTGAGCATCGGATTTTTTTCGCTGCCCCGCCAATAAGCGCCGGCGATTTTTGTTAATTTAAAAGCATCGGGATTTATTTCGGATGTTGATTTTATGTGCGGGCCGGCGCAGAGGTCTATAAATTGACTACTGACTAATGACTTTTGACTTTTGACAATGGAAAATGTTTTGTAGATTGTTATCGATTTTTTAGCTTTATGGAGTTCGGTGATAAGCTCTAATTTGTAAGGTTGATTTCTAAAAAGTTTTTTGGCTTCGGCAAGGCTGGCGTTTTCTTTTTTGAAAACAAGATTTTGCTTGATTAATTCAATCATTCTTTTCTGAATAGCTGGCAAATCAGTATCGCTGATTGATATTTCTCCAAAATCATAGTAAAATCCATTTTCTATTGTTGGCCCGATGCCGATTTCGGCTTTTGGATATTTTTCCAAAACCGCCATTGCTAGCAAATGCGCCAAAGAATGCCGGACTTTTTCGATATTTTGAGAAGATTTTTGTTTGGGCATGTTGATATTTTATAATAAGACAAAAAAAGATTCTTTGCAATAAAAATTATTTTTTAGCATAAAAACATTGAAATTTAAAAAATAATATAGTAAGCTAAATCAATGGAATTAACAGCTCAAAAAAGGGAAATATTCGGAAAAAAAGCATCAGTTTTAAGAAAGCAGGGTTTTGTGCCGGCTGAATTATACGGGCATGGCCTTGATAATATGCATTTAATGGTGCCGGCAAAAGATTTTTCAAAAGTTTTTAAAGAAGCCGGCGAAAGCACGCTTATAAAATTAAAAATAAATCCGCCAGATGGCGGAAATGAGTTCAATGTGCTAGTCCACGATTTTCAGAAAAATCATTTAACAGATGAATTTTCTCATATTGATTTTTACAGCGTTAGAATGGATGAAAAAATAACAACCAGCGTGCCGCTTGAATTTATCGGCGAAGCGCCGGCGGTGAAAGAAATGGGCGGAATTCTTGTAAAGGCAATGCATGAAGTTGAAATTGAGGCTTTGCCGGCTGATTTGCCACATCATATTAATGTTGATATAAGCTCTATAAAAGAAATCGGCGGCAGTATTTTTATTAAAGACCTGAATTTCGGCAAAGGCGTGAAAATTTTAGTTGAACCGGAAACGGTTGTCGCCACCGTTACGGAATTAGCCAAAGAAGAAGAAATCAAGCCGGAAGTTAAAGTTGAAGATATAAAAATTGAAGGCGAAGAAAAGAAAAAAGAAAGAGAAAGAGAAAAAGAGAAAGAGAAAGAGTCTGAGCAATAACAATCTTTTCCGTAAATTATTAATAACTTTTATGAAACCCCGGATTTTAGTTGATATAACAAAGGGGAGAGATATGAGCCCTTTTCGCGGCTCCGAGAAAATAGTAAACCTTGCTCAATCAAAAAACATTTTTATTCCATTGAAACCAATAGCTTGGTTTTTTTTGGTTTTAACCGTTATTTTTTCTTTTATTTTTAATTTCGCGGCCGTTCCCGGAGACGACACGTTTATTTTTCGGCATTTTGATGTTTCGCAAGCCGCGTCCAGCGATGAAAATGAAGCAAAAAGAAAAGCCTTAGAAGAAGAGCTGAACAAATATGAACAGCAAATCGGCGAATATGAAGCGACAATCAATAATTTAAAAAAGGAAGGCAAAACCTTAAGCGGCGAGATAAGCAAATTAAACGCGAAAATTGCCAAGCTTAATCTTCAAGTGAAAGCAACCACTCTCCAACTTGCAAAATTAGATGAAGAAATCGCGAAAACCCAGAATAAAATTGAAGCGACTGAAAAGGATATTGAATATAATAAAAGAAATTTGGAGGCGATTATCCAAAATATTTATAAAAATGAAGACAGGGGATTGGTTGAAGTTTTTTTGGTTCATCCGCGGCTTTCGGATTTTTTCGGCGATTTGAATAATTTAATTGTCGTGCAGGAAAATTTAAGAAGTGTACTGGAAAACATATCTTCTTTAAGAGATAAGCTGATTGATGAAAAAGATAATCTGGCAAATGAGCGGGCGGATATTTCTTCTCTTAAAAAATATCAGGACCAGCAAAAATCAAGCGTTCAAAAAACCCAATTAGAGAAAAATAATCTGCTTAAAATAACAAAGGGCAGGGAATCGGAGTATCAAAAAATATTAACTGAAACTAAAAAAAGCGCGGCCGAAATAAGAAAACAGATTTTCAAACTTCTGGGCGGAGGAGAGCTGAATTTTGAAGACGCTTATCAATTGGCGCAGTTTGCGGAAAAGGCGACTGGCGTAAGAGCGGCTCTGATATTGGCTGTTTTAGACAGGGAATCGGCTTTGGGGAAAAATGTTGGCCAGTGCGATTATAAAAAATCAATGCATCCTACTCGCGACATACCGGCGTTCCTGGAAATTATAAAAGAACTTAATTTAACGAGCAATTTGGAATCAGGGATTATAAAAGTTTCTTGTCCGAATAGCGACGGCGCTTATGGCGGCGCGCTTGGGCCGGCGCAATTTATTCCTTCAACCTGGAAAATCTATAAAAACTATATTGCCGAAATTACCGGCAATAATCCGCCTTCTCCGTGGCGCAATGCCGACGCTTTTGTGGCAACAGCCTTATATTTGAAAGATGCCGGCGCCGCCAATAATGAGAAAATCGCGGCGGCGAAATATTATTGCGGAGCTAAATGGAATCGCTATGTTTGCACTAATGTTTACGGAAAGAAAGTTGTCGATCAGGCGAGCAAATTTCAGGAGGATATAGATATTTTAAGAGGATAAATTTCCAAATTGACCATAACAATGACTAAAGATAACAATCATCAATACACTTCTTTCACTCTTCTCGAACTTCTCATCGTCATAGGCATTTTAGCAATGCTTGGCACAGTAGTAATGGTTATCATCAATCCTGTTGAGCTTTATAGGCAGGTTCGCGATACCCGTCGCATATCTGATCTTGAAACAATTGATAAAGCGCTTTCCTTGGCTGATTTTGAAGGCATATTTTTAGGCGCTTCCAGCACTGTTTATGTTTCTATTCCTGACACTTCTTCTGTTTGCGCCAATCTAGGCCTTCCTCAATTGCCTAATGGCTGGTCTTATTCCTGCAAAACATCAGCTAATTATCGCAATGTTGACAGTTCTGGCTGGGTGCCTGTTAACTTCACCCTGCTTTCTCAAGGCTCGCCTTTGTCAGCTTTGCCAATTGATATAGTCAATACTACTTCTTCAGGCCAATACTACACTTATGTTCCCGGCGGTTCATGGGAATTAACCGCTTCTTTGGAAAGCGATAAATATAAAGGCATAAATAGTCTTGTTGGCAAAGACGGCGGCACTTCTTTTAATAGCTATGAGATTGGCTCTGACCTCAAGCTCACCCCTTCTCAACTTGAAGAAGGCGGAAATCGAGACACTTCTCTTATTGGCTATTGGACGTTTGATGAGGGGAGCGGCACTACCGCTTATAATTCTTCAGGCGGGGGGAATAATTTGAATATAACTTTGACATTAGGCAGCTGGGTGTCTGGTAAGATAAATGGCGCTTTTCAGACCCCTGTTTCTAGTATAACTAAAACTTTCTCTACTGCCATAGGTAATGGAAAAACTTATATTTTTTGGTTTAGTTTTCCATCTGGCACAAGCGATTTTTCGGGTACGTTTTTATGCACGGAGGATAACATAGACGGCCTTAAAGAGGATAATTTGGTGCATAATAATTATGGCGATTATGTTTGTAGTGGATATGGGGGCAATAAATCTAATTCCGCTTTCAACGTTACCGATGCAAATTGGTATATGTATGCTTTTTCCAAATCTTCTAATTCGTTGCTTTGCAAGAACGATTCTTGCGTAAGTCTTGGCGATGCCACTATGAACATTCCTAATATTAAAACAATGGTATTGAATGGAGGTTGTGGTTGTGGCAATGGTATTTTTAGTAGTTATGGAGTAATTTTAGATGACGTCCGCATCTATAATCGCGCCTTTTCCGACGCTGAAATTAAAGCAATATATGACGCCACAAAATAAATCCCTCACACAACTTTGTGTGGGGGATAAATCATTTTTTGAAAGCTTCAATAAGCGGTTCTAAATTGCCATCTAAGATAGATTCAATATTCCTCCATTTTTTGTTGATCCGGTGATCGGTAATGCGGTCATCGGGAAAATTATAAGTTCTGATTTTTTCCGATCTTTCAGCGGCGCCGATTTGTTCCCGGCGGTTTGTTCCCAGTGCTTGCGTTTCGCTGGCTTTTTTAATTTCAAAAAGTTTGGCGCGAAGAATAGAAAGCGCCGCTTCGCGATTGGCGTGCTGAGACCTTTCAGCGCGCGAAGAAATAACTATGCCGCTCGGCTTGTGAAGTATCCTTACGGCGGTTTCAACTTTATTGACGTTTTGGCCGCCGGGCCCTCCGGCCCGGGAGAATGTTGCTTCCAAATCAGCGGGATTGATTTCTATTTCTTTGGCTTCCACTTCCGGCAAAATGGCAACCGTGGCCGTTGAGGTATGCACGCGGCCGGATTTTTCAGTTTTGGGAATTCTTTGAATTCGGTGGACGCCGGATTCATGTTTTAATTCTTCGTAAACGTTTTCTCCGGAAATTTTGCCTACAAATATCTTAAAACCCTTAAGCGATGTTTCGTTGAAATCAATAAGCGTAAATTTCCAATTTTTTTTAGCGGCGTATTTTTGGTACATTCTCGCCAAATCAGCGGCAAAAATGGCGGCTTCATCGCCGCCAGTTCCAGCGCGTATTTCAATTATTATCCTCTGAATCATTATTTCGCTTTTTTTATTTTCTTTTCAACCCGTTTTGTTATTTTTTTTCTGAGAGTTTTCGCGGCTTTTTCTTTTCTAGATTTAAATCTTTCCACCCTGCCCATCGTGTCAATGAGTTTTTCTTTGCCGGTGTAAAAAGGATGGCATTGGCTGCAGATTTCCGTTTGGATTTCTTTTTTCGTTGAGCCGATTTTAAAAATAGCTCCGCAGGCGCACGTTATTTTTGCGTCAGGGTAATATATCGGGTGAATATCTTTTTTCATAGCTTTTGGATTTTATCATGGTTTTTTAGCCTTGACAAGTCTTTAATGGCGTTTATAATTACTAATTCAGTAATGGCAAGATGTTTGACAATTTGATAGTAGTCAGAATTCTTTTAGTTGTCCCAATTTTTAAGAGTAATCGCGAATAACGCGAATATCTTTTAAATAATGCGAATTCGCATTATTTGCTGAAAATTTGCATTATTAGCGATTACTTATTTATGAGAGTTTGATCCTAGCTCAGGATGAACGCTGGCGGCGTGGATAAGGCATGCAAGTCGTGCGATTTCGATAGGTTTCGCAAGAAATTTGTCGGAATAGCGGCGAACGAGGTAGTAATACCTTGGTACATACCCTGAAGTGAGGCATAACCCCGAGAAATCGGGGCTAATTCCTCATAGTCTCGCAAGAGTAAAGGTGCAAATCGCTTCAGGATTGGCCTAGGTCCGATCAGCTAGTTGGTGAGGTAATGGCTCACCAAGGCTACGACCGGTAGGGGGAGTGAGAGCTTGTTCCCCACCGACGAGACTGAGACACGGCTCGTACACCTACGGGTGGCAGCAGTCGAGAATATTCCACAATGGGCGAAAGCCTGA
>ERZ1292623.5283-Hain-H51-01um-R1-5283-length-10350-cov-6_pt1 | contig 10350 bp, 9 predicted proteins | sample MGYA00564398_ERZ1292623 | MGnify/ENA primary metagenome ERZ1292623 (study PRJEB36523, sample SAMEA6512633) | groundwater metagenome | collected 2019-01-07 | study: AquaDiva: Metagenomics assemblies of 32 groundwater samples
TTCCAGAATCTACTATCTTTTCAGCATCAATAAAGTCAAGTGTCAGCCCACAGTAACTTTCCCAGCAAGCTGCTTTAAGCGCCTCTACGACAGAAAAATACGTATCGTTCATTGTCAGATACTTGCCAACCATGGCAATACGTACAGCGCGTTTTTTGGGCCCCTTGATGCGTTTAACTAACTCCTGCCAAAGCGGCTTAGGTTCGTGTGGACTGCGGAGACCGAAGTACTTCAAGATCATTTTGTCCGCTCCAGCCTCCTCAAGTAGTAGTGGTACTTCATAGATCGTCTCGAGCGTCGGTATTGGGATGACAGCTTTTTTCGGTAGGCCGGCAAACATCGCGATCTTTTCTAAATGTTCTGTAGCTACGGGGTAATCTGCTCGGCAAAAAACCAATTGGGGCTGAATTCCAAGGGATTGCAAATCCCGCAATGAGTTTTGAACAGGTTTAGTTTTTATCTCTTTTGAAGTGTGGAGGTATGGCAGATACGCTAAGTGAACAAAGGCGACTTTGCGCGGATGTTCGATGAAGTATTGGCGCACTGCCTCCAGGAAATGCCGTCCTTCGATGTCTCCTACCGTGCCTCCAATTTCAATTATTAAGAAATCTACCTTAGTGTGCCGACGAGTTCGGTCGATCCGAGCTTTAATCTCGTTTGTTATGTGGGGAATAACCTGAACGGTCTTACCTAGGTATTCGCCTCTACGTTCTTTTTCTATTACGGCTTGGTAAATCTGACCGCTCATGATCGAGGAATCTCGTGAAAGCTCAACATCTAAGAATCTTTCGTAGTGACCAAGGTCCAGATCGGTTTCAGCACCATCGACAGTGACAAAACATTCGCCGTGCTCGCCAGGATTCAGAGTACCAGCATCAACGTTTAGATACGGATCAAACTTTTGGGTGAAAACTGAGTATCCTCTGGCTTGAAGGCGATTTCCCAGGGAGGCGGCGATAATACCTTTTCCAAGGCCGGATAGAACCCCGCCGGTAACGACGATCACCCTCGTTGCCATAACGTTGCTACATTACGGTTACTTACCGCTATCGTCAAGAAGTAAAAATTGCAGGTATTTTCATTGACTTCTAGCTAGTTTTCTGGTAGAGTTTCTACCATATTCGTACCCGACATGGAGGTGTCTGATTGGATAATTACTGCCGACTTCAGGAATTCTATGGCGATTACTGGAAGTTAGCCAAGCGCTGGCTCAACTGGCCGGAACGCGAGGCGATGCAACGGTATTTTCTGGATGAAGGCGGAAAACTTCGGCTTCATGAACCTACTACAACATCGGTTGTCGAGACCGTTGCCGATATCTTGTTCAACCGAGGCAGAGACAAGCATTTTCCAACTCTCGACTTTGCCCTGCGCGCGGCCGAGCGTGGATTTGGTGACGGCTTAGCCAAGCTAGCCGAGCGGCTCTACATCGTTGAAACGGACAAGCAGGAGGGCATCCGTTCTGACAATAGCCTTGGCTTGATCAAAATCGACCTGTCACTAATCCGTTTGTTGCGCGAGAACGGATTGGGGACTGTGCGAGCTGTCAAACTTGCTCCTGACACCACGCTTCTGGCTATCAGAGGAATCGCTGGGAAACGCCTCCGCGAAGTGAGGTCAGTAATGTCCTTCATCTCAACCAAGCTGGATTTCAAGAGAGCCAAACTTGCCAGCGGGCAGGCATCACTCTTTTAGCAAGCTTATCCTCCCTCCCCCGGCCGGTGCGTCTAGCCCTCAGACGTATCCGGCCCTTTTTTATACCCTGTTTTTTAGTTATTCTCAGACCATGGAATTAAGTAAAATTTTTAAAGCTTACGATATACGTGGTATCTACCCAGAAGAGATCGATGAGGTAAAGGTTAAGCGTATCGCTTTGGCTTTCGCCCGATTTACCGGCGCTAAAACCGTTGCGGTGGGTCGTGATGTTCGACTGTCGGGACCAAAACTGCAAAAAGCGGTTATCGACGGTCTAGTGGAAGCCGGCGTTAACGTTGTTGATATTGGGCCGGTTCCAACCGACATGCTGTATTTTGCTGTTGGTTTTTATCACTTTGACGGCGGCATCCAGGTGTCTGCTTCCCACAACCCAGCCGAATATAACGGCCTGAAAATGGTCTGCAGAGGTGTTGAGGCAATAAGTGGTGATAGCGGCCTTAAAGAAATCCTGCAATTAGCCGAATCTGCCGACAACCTTGCTAGTCCGATTAAGGGTACGGTTGAATCAAAGGAAATTGAAGAAGACTACTTTGACTTCATGACTAAGTTTGTTCATTTTGATTCTGCTTCTAATCTAAAGATTATCGCCAACAACAACTTCGGCTTGTCGGGTCCGGTGGCATCAAAGTTCCTCGATCGTCTTGGCAGTAATCATATAAACTTAATTGAACTCAACTTCCAGCCAGACGGTAGATTTCCCAAAGGGCGGCCGGATCCATCACGGACAGAGAATCGCCAGGAAACAAGCGACCTGGTGCAAACTACGGGCGCCGACTTTGGCGTTGCTTGGGACGCCGATGGGGACAGATTCTTTCTGACCGATGAAAAGGGAGTTTTTGCCGAAGGGTGCTATCTGACGGCTTTACTTGCCGAGTACTTACTAAAAGAATCCGCCGGCCGGCGGACTGGTCAAGGCATTATCTACGATCCCCGCAATATTTGGGCTGTTGAGTCCGTTATTGACGCCTCTGGCGGAGTTAAGTTGATAAACCAAATAGGCCATAGCTTTATTAAAAACCGGATGAAAAAAGAAGACGCTCTTTTTGCCGGCGAGATGAGCGGACACTACTATTTCCGGGATTTCTATTATGCCGACAACGGATTGATTCCATTTCTACTGATACTTAATATTATCGGTAATTCTAAGCAGAAAGTGTCAGATATTGTTGCTCCATTAAGAGAACAGTTTCCAGTTTCGGGAGAGATCAACTTTGAGGTTTCTGATAAAGACAAGGCAATAAGAAGAATTGAAGAAAAATACCATGACGGCTCGGTTGACCGAATCGACGGACTATCGATTAGTTTTGATAATTGGAGGTTTAACCTTCGTGCCAGTAACACCGAAAATCTACTTCGTTTGAACGTTGAGGCTCGTAGTCAGGATATCTGCGACGAGAAAACAGCCGAAGTTTCGGACGTAGTTAAAAGCGCCTAGAGTTTTTGTTTCCTCATCGGCGCTTTCTGGGCTTAGCTAAGGTAGGCCTCGCCGTCCTCATCCACGGGGATGAGTTTGCGCCCTTCGGCGCAAGGTCGGCAGATGCCGTACCGGATGATTCGCTGCTTCCCATCGATATCCTCCTTGGAGATGTCGTGGCAGGTCAGATGGCTCCGGAAAACTCGATCGTCCAGATGGACGAACATCTTCCCGTAGCGGCTGATCAGATCTTCGTCGTGGGCATGGAAGTAGCAGATCGGCTTGTAATCGATCAGCACTCCAGACACAGTGTGAGTCGGCAGCGGCTGATGGACAAGAGGTCGAGACTCGGCCTCCCGAATGACGTCCACCAGCTCTCGCTGGATTTTGATCATGGGGATCTACCTCCTTAAAGACCGGAAGCAATCCGCGGGGCGGTTGCCCCCGTCCTAATGTACGAGACAACACAATAATATCTAATTTAAGATTTGAGACAAGGGGTTAGTTTCCAAAAGAAAAAGCCCCGAAGGGCTTGAATTTAGATCATATCCGTTCAGGGAATCCCAAGGATTCGTTTTCTTTCACGTTTGTTAGAATGGACGTGACAGAGAGCGTACCACTTACCATCTTTCCAAATTCGACGCTTTTCACCCCACCAACCGTCTGGTAGAGGGCGCTTAATGCCGGATTTGTTAAAGCAATCGAGACAGTACGGTTCGGCATCTTCGGGCGCCTTAGTAGGAGGGGAACCAACCTCGCTGACAAGCATCCCTATATCTTGAGAGTCGTACATTATTCACCTCCTTGGTGAATTATGGAAAAAGTGTAGCAGAAAAATCGAGTGATGTCAGCTAGCCAGAGAGTAGTCCGAGGTTTTTCTTGACGACTGCTAATTTTGTAGCGGCGATCGGTTGAGCTTTCTTACGACCTTCTTCTAGTATCTTTAGCAGGCTCTCTTCGTCACTAAGTAGATTCTTGTACGTCTTCTGCACAGGACGTAAGAAATCGACAATATCTTCTATGAGCTGTTCTTTCAGCTCGGAGTACTTGAGCTGACCATCTTGGTAATTGTCTTGAAACTTCTTGAGTGTTTCCGGAGCGCTAAAACCTTCAAGAATTGTGAATAAGTTGGCCACGCCCGGGCTCATTTTAGTTGAATTAGGATCCGAGTCGGTAACAGCCTTGCGGATAATTGTGGTTACGGTTGCTTCATCGTCAAGCAAACCTACCGCCGAACCAATGACGGACTTGGACATTTTTCGCTTAGGGTCGTTGAAAGCCATGATCCGAGCAGATGAAGTTAAGAGCGGCTTTGGTTCGGTGAAAGTCTGCCCCGCATGCTGGTTAAATGACCGTGCTACTTCTCGGGCGAGCTCTAAGTGCTGAACTTGATCCTCTCCTACAGGGACAACATCAGCATCATAAATTAAGACATCAGCTGCCATTAGGACGGGATAGCCCAGTAACCCCGCATTCTGGCCGTGGCGGTCTGACTTCTCTTTGTACTGCGTCATCCGGGCTAACTGACCGACTGTTGTAAATGACAGTAATAACCAAGCTAATTCAGCGTGCTCGGGAATCTGAGACTGAACAAACAAAATGCAATTCTTTGGATCAACCCCCAGGGCTATCAACATCGCGGCCGTCCCAAGAGTCTGACGGTGCAGATCCTCCGGACGGGGTTTCTGAGTCAGCGCATGGTAGTCGACGATAAAGAAGATGCAGTCATGGGTATTTTGCAGGTCAACCCACTGCTTGATGGCGCCCAAGTAGTTGCCGATATGTAGTGTTCCAGAAGGTTGGATACCGCTAACCAGTCTTTTTTCCATGGCCTCATTTTACCTTAAAGTCCGTTAATTTGAATTTAATTATAAAAAACCATATTGTGTCTTTCATGCACCCTAAAAATTAGGGTTAGCTACGGAGGTTAGTTATGAGCCGATTAGTCGTTATGTTTGTCATTTGGGCTCTGGCGCTTCCGTCAGTGGCGGTAGGCGATCAGAAAAGCCGTCGTCATCAGGCGAAGAAAAAACCTCATTTGCAGTTTTCGGTTCTTCGCTTTAGTCGCGAGCAGGATCTGTGGCTACCACAGATCTTTAGCGGCCTGACTGCCGCCCGGGTAAAAGCCAGAACGGGCGCCGACTTTGTTTTCACTTCGGGATTTCTAAACATCAAGAAAGTTCGAGGTGAGTTCACCTTCACGCCGGTAAATCTGCACATCATCGATGGGAACGTAAAAGTTCCAGCTTTCTTTCCTCAAGAAAAAGTAATGGCAGATTTTCCCTGGGGAGGACCGACCATTTTCAACAGCATTACCCAGTGTTTGTCGTACGGTACACCGACGACAGCCTGTGGCCTAAAACGTATTCCGCCTGTCCCCGCGGAAAAAACCGGTCGGCGGATTTGGGCAATCAAAGGCTCAAACTTCTTCGTTGTTGATTATTTCGGCTCCCGAGTTGACGGGCAAAGAATCGCTCGGAACTACGGTTTTGAGTCTAGCGCCCATAGCGATGGTGGCCATATGGTTAGCCCGTACGCTCGTGGCGCCTCATTCGCCCTGATATTTAAGGGCAAAAAACAACTGGCCATGGCCGGCTTGTTTAATCCGCTTGCCAACCTAGCGCTCTAAGCGCATGATGGGGATAATCTTCTCCGGATCTGATAAAACAACCCCAGCGAGAGACTGGGGCTACTGGTCCAACGTCTGCCCCGCTGTCCGACAGCGGGGACTTTTTAACGTAACTATCCCTTGATAACACGCTAAATGTCCTATATGGTGAGGATATGGGATACACATTTGGGCAATTCAATCAGGAATTTAGCGATGAGAAGGTCTGTTTAGATACGCTTTTTCACTATCGGTACGGCGAGTTGAGTACCTGCCCCAAATGTCAGCAAGAAACGAAGTTTTATCGGCTGAAGAATCGAAAAGTTTACTCATGCTTACATTGCCGCTACCAACTCCATCCGCTAGCGGACACCATTTTTCATAAGTCTGAAACGCCACTGACGAAGTGGTTCTTTGCCATGTTTCTGTTTGCTAATTCGAAAAACGGCGTATCGGCCAAAGAATTAGAGCGACACTTAGGGGTGACTTACAAAACCGCCTGGCGGATCGCTCGGCAAATTCGCAGGTTGATGAGCCAGGATGGTGAAGAAAAACTTAGTGGCACGGTAGAAATGGACGAGACCTTAATCGGTGGCTACAAGCGGGGAGATATCGGTGGTAATACCAAGGGAACAAAGCAAACGGTGATCGGGGCGGTTGAGCGTGGTGGCCGGATCAAAGCCAAGCACACCGAAAATCGTGAGACGCACACCATTTTGAATCAAATCCAATCGGATATTGAACCGGGATCAAAGCTCATCACTGACGAGTGGGCGGTTTACCACAAAGCGAAGAAGTTAGGCTACGGCCGTCGAGCGATCAAACATTTGGATAAAAAATATGTTCGAGGCATAGTCCACACCAACACCATCGAAGGCTTTTGGTCGCAATTAAAACGGAGTATCAACGGGACGTACCACGTTGTTAGTCCGAAGTATTTGCAGCTTTTCGTCGACGAGTTTTCTTTCCGGTATAACTTGCGTTCTGTTTCTTCGGTTTACCCGATGCTTTTGAAACGGGCTGCGCGGCCTTTTTGAGCAGATCGTGGAATTTGTCTTTGGTTAGTTCGGATTGTTCTTGGGGTTTATCGGTAGTCATTAGTTTGTACTCTAGCAGAATTAGTGAAGCGTCAGAATTAGGAAGTTAATTATATATTTATTGAGGCTCTACTTTGGTAATTACTCTTACCTGTTAAAGCGAGCTTTTTTGTCTCAGGTGCTGAGACGGTTTGTTATATGAAACTAATGCATGGTAGGGAGTGTAGATATATAGAAAGCGTAGTGATCTTTTGTTGATGAATCTGCAAATGACTTAGAAATGGAATCGGGCCTGATTCTTTATTTTGTATGTATATTTATAAAGACTCCACATTTTTTATTGGTTAACCAGGAAATTGAACGAATTTAGGAGCAGCCGCTGATCCTATTTTACTGAACAAAACAGTTTGTGAATCTATCTAGTAAAAGCAATTTGCGGTAAAGATTAAGTATGGGTGAAACGGAAAGTCATGTCCCCGAAGGCGCAATAGACTTTAAGGCGCCTATTACTGGCGAGACGGTCAGTCCTGATGTAGTGGAAAATTTTAGTACTTTGGAAGCTGAAGCCGATATACCTCAAGCTAAAGAAGAGGCGGCCGCACAAAGAACTTATCCGAGTGAGATAACCTTGCCCGAAGCTAAGATTCCGTCCGAAGTACACACTGCCAATATTGATTCAGTGAAAGATCAGCCGGAGACAACGAGACCGGAAACAAGCTCCTTAGCTGAGGTTTCTCAAGAAAAAACAGACCCCGATACCGTTCCTGTTGAAGGGTTAAAACCTGGCGACGCCTTCGCCAGAAAGGTTCACGAACACGCAGTAGAGGAAAACAAAATTGGGCAAGGTGCGCAAAAGAAGGTTTATAGTTACCCCGATGATCCCCAAAAGGTTATGAGCGTCTTCAAAGAAGGCATTGATACCTCCACCGATCCCCCTGCCCAGCAACGTTACTATACACAAAAGATACTCCACCTTTTATTTCCCAATAATATCCCTGACATTTATTTAGCGGCATCGAATCCGAATATGTTAGTATTAGAACGCGTTGAGCCGATTAAAGAGAGCTTTCTTCAGAAAGCTCTTCATTCTGTCACTAATCCAATAGCTAGAAAATTATTCGAGAGGAAGTTGGACAAAGCAACTGGGTTGGGTCTCGACAATAGTCATGGTTTTAACTTCATCCACTCTAAGAGTGGTTCTTTTATGTATGTTGATGACGTAATAGGACGTCTAGCCGACGAATATAGTAAAGAAAGGGTTTCTAAGGCTATAAATCAAAATCTCCGGGGCGAAGAGAAGGAAAGAGCGCTCGCCTACCTAGGTCGACTTGAATCGTACGAAGAGGGACGAGTGTCGGAACTGGAGAAAATCTGGGCAAGAGAAGGAATCTCAACTGAAAAATAATGCTGATATTTGAAAGCGTGCAGTAAGGGTATAGTTACGCTTTTTAAGTTATTGACAATATGTAAAGCAAACTTTACAATGACTTTTGAAGTAAAAGTCTTTGTTCCAGCAAGCTGTAACAAATCAATCTACAAATATGAGTAAGACTAAAGGAGGTCACACAATGCATTTACAGCCACTATCCGACCGCTTGGTCGTGCGTCCGCTTGACGCGGAAACGGTTTCCAAATCAGGGATTGTCATTCCAGATACTGCCAAAGAGAAACCGCAAGAGGGCGAAGTTATTGCTGTCGGTCCAGGGAGAGTAGATAAAGACGGCAAGCGAATTGAGATGGAAGTTAAAAAAGGAGATAAGGTTCTCTTTGGTAAATACGCTGGAGATGAATTCAAGCTGAACGGCGTGGAATACAAAATAATTCGTGAGGACGAAGTACTCGGAGTACTGAAGTAATGGCTCGAGCGATATTGTCGCTCGTGGGAACTGGAGTACCAGAAACTTCGCGACAACATCGCTCTCGCCAAAAGTTTTAGATAAAGAAAAGAAAGGAAAAGCACAAATGAGCAAACAAATTAAATTCTCACAAGACGCTAGAGACCGTATTAAGTCCGGTGTTGATCAGCTAGCTAACACCGTAAAAGTAACCCTTGGCCCCAAGGGTCGTAATGTTCTTTTGGACAAAGGTTACGGCGGCCCAACTATTACTAACGACGGCGTCACGATCGCCAAGGAAATCGACCTCGAAGACAAATTCGAGAATATGGGGGCGCAGTTAGTTAAGGAAGTCGCCTCCAAGACCGATGATATCGCTGGTGACGGCACCACTACCGCTACCCTACTAGCCCAAGCGATGATTGCTGACGGCCTGAAAAATATCGCCGCTGGCTCAAGCGCGATGGCCATTCGCCACGGCATCGAGAAAGCAACCGAACAAGTTGTCGCTCACCTGAAGAAAAACGCCAAGCAGATCAAAACCAAAGAAGAAAAAACCCAGGTCGCTTCAATTTCGGCTAACAACCCAGAGATTGGCGCTTTAATCGCCGAAGTCTTTGAAAAAGTCGGCAACGAAGGCGTCATTACCGTTGAGAAATCAGAAACTTTAGAGATGACTTACGAGCTGACCGAAGGGATGCAGTTTGATCAAGGTTACGTCTCGGCCTATATGGTAACCGATGCCGCCAATATGGAAGCGATGATTGAAAAACCGCACATTCTGATCACCGACAAAAAAATCAGCTCCATTCAGGAAATCTTGCCGTTACTAGAAAAACTGGCGGCTCTTGGCAAAAAAGAGCTGGTTATTATTTCCGAAGATCTGGAAGGTGAGGCGCTGGCGACGATTATCGTCAATAAACTGCGTGGCATCCTCTCCATTTTGGCTGTTAAAGCCCCCGGCTTTGGCGATCGCCGCAAAGAAATGCTCCAAGACATCGCTACCCTAACCGGTGGTGAAGTTATCTCGGAAGAAAAAGGGATGAAGCTTGAGGACACAGAAGTCGCGATGTTGGGCCAAGCCCGACGAGTTGTGGCCAACAAAGACAACTGCACAATCGTTGACGGTAAGGGTTCAAACAAAGCCATCGAGGCTCGCGTCGCCCAAATCAAAAACCAGATTGAAAAAGCGACTTCGGATTACGACAAGGAGAAACTGCAAGAGCGTCTTGGCAAATTGTCCGGCGGGGTGGCCGTTATCAAAGTCGGTGCCGCTTCCGAAGTTGAACAAAAAGAAAAACAGCACCGTGTTGAGGACGCCCAGAAAGCGACTCGCGCCGCCATTGAAGAAGGTGTTGTGTCGGGCGGTGGCGTTGCCCTGCTTGAAGCACACGTTGCCCTAAACAAGACCAAGTTTGACGGCGACGAAGAGATTGGTCGTGAAATCGTCTCCAAAGCGCTCGTTGTCCCGGCCTGGCAGATTGCCCAAAACGCTGGCGCTGAAGGCTCGGTAATTGTCGCCCGCATTATGGAAGGCAAAAAGGGTCACGGCTACGACGCCAAAGACAACAAGATGGTTGATATGATGGCCGCTGGTATTATCGACCCACTCAAAGTCACTCGCTCGGCTCTCCAGAACGCCGCCTCTGTGGCCGCCATGGTTCTCACCACCGAAGCCGCCGTGACGGATCTTCCTGAAAAGAAAGACGCCATGCCCCCAATGCCTGATATGGGATCTAT
>ERZ1292623.5284-Hain-H51-01um-R1-5284-length-10349-cov-11_pt1 | contig 10349 bp, 14 predicted proteins | sample MGYA00564398_ERZ1292623 | MGnify/ENA primary metagenome ERZ1292623 (study PRJEB36523, sample SAMEA6512633) | groundwater metagenome | collected 2019-01-07 | study: AquaDiva: Metagenomics assemblies of 32 groundwater samples
TCTGGGAGAGGTTTTTGATCCATAATGTTTTGAGCTTTTTAATCCCTTTTGTATATCCACTTGTGTATAAATGTAAATATATGATATAGTGCTGTGTATTATAAAGTTATTAATAGAAAAGTAATATGAACAAAACACTAACGACGGTGATTGTTGTAATAGTTGTGTTGATACTTGGATGGTATTTGTTTGCTTCTAAAAAAACAACTACAACACCTTCCGACGTAATAACAGGAACAGCAACAACAGAGGAAGTTGCAACTACTACACCAGCTGTAACACAGTAATTTTGGTTAAGAATGCAAAAAAGTGGAGTAACGCTCCGCTTTTTTGTTTTGGCAAAGAAAAGGTATACAATATTGTTATTAAAATTTATAAGTTTAATAGTTCACCTAGCACCACTTTTGTATTTTTGTAAAGAATTTTAAGATTAAAAAATTTGAAGAAATTTTTTATCTCAAAAATTCAAAAACAAAAACATAGAAGCGGTGCTGGATAAAAAAATAATTATGAATGCACTTTTTGAAAATAACAAAGACAAAGTATCAAAAGCAATTTTTATTTTTGTTGTCATTATTTCACTTTTTTTTGCGGTCAAAGTTATTAATGAATGGAAATCTGGTAGTTATATTGGAAGAGAAGGAGGTATGCAAAGCACCGTTAATGTAGAAGGAAAAGGTGAAGTTTTTGCAATGCCGGACATAGCGACTTTTTCTTTCACGGTGAGCGAAAAAGCAAAAACAGTTAAGGAAGCGCAGAATACGGTTACTGAAAAGATGAATAAAATTCTTGAAAGTTTGAAAAAATCAGAGATTGATGAAAAAGATATAACAACAAGCAGTTATAATATTTTTCCTGAATATGAATATCAAACATTAAATTGTTTTGCCTATCCGTGTCCGGAAGGAAAGAGAATACTTACAGGATATAGCGTTAGTCATAACATCACATTAAAAGTTAGAGATTTAGATAAGGTTGGAAAAATTCTCACAGACCTAGGAGGTCTTGGAGCAAGTGATGTGAGCGGTGTTAGTTTTTCAATTGACAAACAAGATGAACTGAAAAAAGAAGCACGTGATACTGCGATAAAAGACGCGCAAACGAAAGCAAAAGAATTAGCAAAAGCACTAGGTGTTAAACTAGTTAGAGTTATAAATTATTCAGAATATGGAAACGGAATTGTATACGGACGATATGACGCAATGAAAAGCGAAGCATACGGAGTAGGAGGTGGTCCAACACCGGAAATACCAACAGGAGAAAGTAAAATTGTTTCAACGGTTAATGTTACTTACGAGATACGCTAGAGCGTCGCAGATTCTCGCAGACAAAAAACCGCAGATTTTCGCAAATATAAAAAATACCTCAATAAAATGTGGTATTTTTTATTTGACACTAAAATTTAATTAATATAATATATAAACACCAAAGAAGCAGGCAGTGAATACACAATAAGTCCTGCGGAGGTCGATTAAGCGGTCTTTTCTTTGGACCGTTATTTTATTTGATTATCTGCGTTTATCTGCGTATTAATCTGCGCGGATCTGCGCTTCAAAGAAGGTATGGCTATAACAAAAGATAAAAAGAAAGAAATAGTATCAAAATTAAAAGATATTTTTAATGATGCAAAAACTATTGTTTTTGTAAACTTTCACGGTTTGGGTGTAGGTGACACTACCGCAATACGAAAGGAATTAAGAAAAAACGATATCGGTTATTTTGTTGCTAAAAAAACGCTCATAGGAAAAGCGCTTGAAAGCAAAAAAATTGAAGGAGAAATACCAAAACTTGATGGCGAGTTAAGTTTGGTATATGCAAAAGACCAATTATCTCCAGCAAGAGAGATATACAACTTTTGTAAAAAATACAAAGAAAAACTTGTTATCATGGGTGGTATTTTTGAAAACAGATATACTGATAAAGACAAAATAAATGAATTAGCACAAATACCAGACATGCTTGTCTTGAGAGGTCAATTTGCAAACATAATTAATTCTCCAATTCAGAGAATTGTTACAGTTTTAAGTAAAATTGCAGAAGTGAAGTAGTAAATTATAAATTTATAATAAGAATTATTATGACAGATGAAAATAAAACACAAGAAACAGTTGAAGTTCCTGCAAAATTTAAAAAGCTCATTGATGAAGTTGAAAAAATGACAGTTTTGGAACTTAATGAACTTGTTAGAGTTTTAGAAAAGAAATTCGGAGTTTCTGCATCGGCAGTCGCAGTTGTTGCTTCAGGAAATGGAGGAGCTGGGGAAGAAGTTGAAGAGAAAGATTCATTCACCGTTGAATTAAAATCAGTCGGTGAAAATAAAATCGCTGTAATTAAAGCAGTGAAAGCAATATTAAATCTTGGTTTGGCTGAGGCAAAGGGATTGGTAGATAATGCACCTTCAGTTTTGAAGGAAGGAGTTAAGAAGGCAGAGGCAGAAGAAATGAAGAAAGTAATTGAAACTGCAGGAGCAAAGGTAGAACTAAAGTAATTTAAAGCTCGTTCAGAGCTTTAAATCCATAATTTTTCACTTGGAAGCTCAGCTTCCAAGTGAAAGGGAACAAACCACGGCTTTATATAGCCGTGTTTTGTTATATGAGAATGGAATAATGAAAAATACTTTTAACCCCAAGTGATTCCAAGTTATTGAACCATAATGGTACCATTGACAAATAATTCAAATGGTGCTATCATACACATAGATTAAAACCTGTAAATTCATCCCTGAATTAGGACACGCTCATTCACATAACTTGCGAATAGCCACAGCTAAAAAATTATAAATAAATTTACAATTTTTTAGCTGTGGCTAATAAATAAAAAGCTAAGCTCCTACCTCGGACGAGAGGTTAAAACAACAAATTAGTTGGAGGTTTAAAATGGAAGATTATATGTTTGCTTCAAAAAATTTAACTGCTGGCGAATTAAACGCCATTGTTAAAAAACTTGGTGGAGAAGAGGGTGCTAGAAAACTTCTTCGGGGCGAGTTAATTGTCTCCGAAGCAGTTTCCATACTTTTCGGTCGCTTAAAAAAAGTTGTTCCGAATATTCTTTTGGAATCAACCAAGCATCTAAACACTCGGAACTTCTTCAAAACAAAAAGCGAGGGTGGAATTTTCGCCGGTGTAGACAATGATATTTTCAATTGGTTTGGTACGGAAATTCATAATTCTCCAGTAAAAGAATTGGCGAGTTATGAATTCACCGAGAGCATCGCCGAAGAAAACATCGTTGGTGATGCAAAAGTCAACAATATTTATGAAGAAGTTGATTTTGCACACATAAAGCAGGTGTGTGAACGTCACATTCTGAAAGGAGAAAAACTCCTTGAAGAAAGTGGCAAAGCGAACCTTTTTTGGGTACAAAACAAAAGAGGTGAGCTTTGCGAGGTGGATGTCTGGCTGCACGATGATGGCTGGTACGTGAACGTCGACAAGTTCAACGCCCGGCGTGAGTGGCGTGCTGGGAATCGTTCCTTTTTTCGCAACTGAATTTTAGATTCTTTGTGTCTTTAGACACTTTGAATCTTAAACCCTTTGAATCTTAAAAATTCAAAGGGTTTTTTAATTATATTTTTTATTGGTGGCGGGTTTTTAAAATAGTGGTAGAATGAGTTTATATGGATAGCTTGTCTAAATTATTTGATGGAATAAACCGCGTTAAAATAATGCGTCTTTTTCTATTTAATCCAGAAAATTCATACAACAAAAGTGATATTGCAAAAAAATCCAAGGTCTCACAATTTGTTGCCGGTAAAATAATTAAACAAATTGAAAGTGCCGGAATGATAAAGAAGAAAATATTTTTTAAAGAAATAAAACAAGAAAACAAAAAAGTTTACCCCGTAGCCAAGTCGAAAACTTGTGGTACTGAGGCAAGAAAACAAAAAAACAAAAAAAAGAAAACAAATGGATGGTGTTTAGACAAAAATTTTCCATATTTAAATGCGTTACAAAATTTACTTTTGAGTAGTGACCTTTTGGGGGATAAACAAATAATTGAAAAAATTAAAAAAACAGGAAATATAAAACTGATTGTTCTTTCCGGAGTGTTTCTTAACAGAATGGAAGAAAGCAGGGTTGATATACTTGTTGTGGGAGATAAAATAAATAAAACATCATTACAAAATGCTATGCAAGACATAGAATCACAAATAGGAAAGGAATTATCATATGCCGTATTTAACACAGAAGATTTTTCTTACCGTCTAGACATATGCGACAAATTGGTGAGAGACATCCTTGATTATCCTCACAGGAAAATACTTAAAAAAACTAGTATCATATAGATTCAAACGCCTGTTTGGAGTTAGCAAAAAAATTATGGATGAAAAAGCCTATTTAAGGCTTTTTCATCCATAAAAAGGGATTAAAATCGTCAATAGGGACAATTTTAATTATCCACACGATATAAACTACATAGGAATAAACATGATATTATTTATGAAGACCTTGTTTAAAGGTTGTTTAAATAATTAGGTCAACATTATTAACTTTATTAGAAATTTTTAATAACAAATTAGCTTCGGCTAATTAGTAAAGAAAAGAAATATGATATTAAATACATGGGGAAATGTTTTAACTAAATCATTTCAGGACTTATGGGTTGGGGCCGTTGGCTTTATCCCAAGTCTTATTATCGCAGTTATAATCTTCCTTTTAGGATGGTTAGTTGGTTCTGTTTTAGGAAAGGCAGTTAGTCAAATTTTCAAATCATTGAAAATAGACAACGCGCTAAGAAATGCTGGCTTTGAGGCACCAATTAATCGCACCGGATTTAATCTTGATTCGGGTGCTTTTGTTGGAGGTCTTATAAAATGGTTTGTAGTTATAGCATTTCTTGTTGCGTCTCTTGATATCCTTGGTCTTGACCAAGTAAATATCTTTTTGCAGGATGTAGTGTTGTTATTCCTCCCTAGAGTTATAGTTGCTGTTCTAATACTTCTTGTTGGAGTTGTTATTGCTGACGCAATGCAAAATGTTGTTATGGGTGCAGTGAAAGCAGCAAATGTTAGGTCATCAAAATTTTTAGGAGCAATAACAAAATGGACAATCTGGATTTTTGCAGCATTGGCCGCATTGTTTGAACTTGGAATTGCAGTAACATTTATTCAAACATTGTTTACTGGAATTGTTGTTGCCTTGTCCCTTGCTTTTGGATTAGCATTTGGACTTGGTGGGCAAGAAGCGGCTGCGAGATATCTTGATAGTGTAAAGAAAGAAATAGGGAAGAAAGAATAAGAAAGATAACCTACCCGCATAAGCAGAGAAAGATAAAAAATCACCCACGCCCTTTCATAAATGAAAGGGCGTGGGTTTTGTTTAACGGAATTAACAATCACAGAGGAACCCTGTGTAATTGTTAATAGAAATAGTTATGTATGCACATTACCATACAGATGGTTTTATCACAAAAAGTGGGCTTTGCCGGGTGGATGTTTGGCTGGGTGGTGCTGGTTGGCGCGTGCGTGTCGGCGAGTTCAACGCTCAGAACAGGTGGAATGCTAGCAATCGTTCCTTTTTCCGAAACAAATATTTTCTCCCACCGAGTGTTGCGAACTGCAACAAAGAAAAGAATGTTTAGAAAAATTATTAAGTTACCAACGCAGAAAACCATTGATTCCTACAAAGGACTTCTTAAACATGGAAATACTTACAAACTAAAACAAGCGCTTAAATTTTAAAAAATTGTGCTTGACTATAAACAATTTTTTGTTATCATGTTCTTTAACGCATTTGTTGCGTCTTTTTGGTTTGCGCAAGCTAAAAAAGTATTTAAAAATTATTATAAGATTTAATTCACCCAGTGGAATATGATGCTTTAGCATCATATTCCACTGGGTAAAAAATAAATATGACAGAAGTATTTAATAGGTCAAAACCCCATATCAACGTAGGAACCATAGGTCACGTTGACCACGGAAAGACAACTCTTACCGCAGCTATTTTGAAAACCCTCAATATGGCAGGAGAAGGGTATAAAGCACAAAACAAGGATATAAATGCTATTGATAATGCCCCAGAAGAAAGAGAAAGAGGTATTACAATTGCATTAGCACATGTTGAATACGAAACAAAAAATCGTCACTATGCACACGTTGATGCTCCAGGTCATGCTGACTACATAAAAAATATGATTACAGGCGCAGCACAAATGGATGGCGCGATATTAGTTGTTGCGGCATCTGACGGTGTTATGCCTCAAACAAGAGAACACGTTCTTCTTGCAAAACAAGTTGGTGTTCCAAAAGTTATTGTTTTCTTAAATAAAATTGACCAAGTGGATGATAAGGACTTGATTGACTTGGTAGAAGAAGAAGTTCGTGAGCTTTTAACAAAACAAGGATTTGACGGTGCGAATGCGCCAGTTATAAGAGGTTCTGGATTGAAAGCACTTGAAGCTAAGGACATGAACAATGAATGGACGAAAGGCATTATGCAATTAGTTGATGCACTTGACACATACATACCTATTCCCGAAAGAGATATAGAAAAACCATTTCTTATGCCCGTTGAAGATGTTTTCTCAATTGAAGGTAGGGGAACTGTAGCAACAGGAAGAATTGAAAGAGGTCTTGTAAAAATAGGGGAAGAAGTTGAATTAGTTGGATTGAAACCAATAATGAAAACAACAGTTACAGGAATTGAAATGTTTAATAAGTCACTTGATAAAGGTATGGCTGGAGATAATGCCGGAATATTATTGAGAGGTGTAAAGAAGGAAGATGTCTTGAGAGGTCAAGTTATTGTAAAACCGGGTTCTGTTACTCCACACACTGATTTTTCGGCAGAAGTTTATATTCTCAGCAAGGAAGAAGGAGGAAGACACACGCCATTCTTCAGTGGTTATAAACCACAGTTCTATATAAGAACAACAGATGTTACAGGAGATGTTGTTTTAGCAGAAGGAGTTGAAATGGTTATGCCGGGAGACACAGTAACATTTAAAGTAAAACTTATTGCTCCGATTGCTCTTGAAGAAAAACAGAGGTTTGCTATTAGAGAGGGAGGGAAAACAGTAGGAGCTGGAGTTGTTACAAAAATTATCGCTTAAAGATAAACAAAAAAAGAAGTTGTGAAAAATAAGAAATTAAAAATCTTATTTTTCACAACCAATCTTTTTAAGTTAAACGATGAACACGTTGAAAACAAAAAAAGTTTCAAAGAAAAAAGAAGAAAAGGAAATCTCACAAGTGTTGAGAATTAGAGTTCGTGCATATGACAGTAAGATTCTTGATATCTCTGTAAAACAAATTATGGACACGGCGCTAAGGTTTGATGCTGAAATTAGAGGTCCAGTTCCGCTTCCTACAGAAATAAAAAAATATACCGTTAACAGGTCTACATTTATTTTTAAGGATGCAAGAGAACAGTTTGAAATGAGGACTCACAAAAGACTTCTTGACATAATAAATCCTGAGGCCAAGCTGGTTGAAGCATTAACGAATTTGAGTTTACCATCAGGTGTAACAATAGACGTTAAGATGATGTAAAACGCTTGTTTCAAGGGCTTGTTAGGTCATCTAAGAAGCTTTATTTTTTGGTATGAAATTTATATTAGGATTAAAAAAGAATATGACGCAGGTGTTCAGTGAAAATGGGGTAGTTTCACCTGTTACAGTTTTGGAAGCGGGTCCGGTTGTTGTCATACAAAAAAAGAACAAAGAGAAAGATGGTTATAACGCAATTCAAGTTGGTTTTGGAAATAAAAATCCAAAAAAACTTACAAAAGCAGATATTGGCCACAGGAAAAATTTAGGTAGTTTTAGATATCTTCGCGAGTTTAGATTAAAAAATGAAAGTGATTTAAATAAATACAATGTTGGAGACAAAATTGATGTTTCACTTTTTAATGAAAATGACAAAGTTAGCGTTAGTTCAATTTCAAAAGGAAAAGGTTTTCAGGGTGTTGTTAAAAGACATGGTTTCGGTGGCGGAAGGAGAAGTCATGGACAAAAACATTCCGAAAGAGAACCAGGTTCAATCGCAGCAACAGGGCCACAAAGAGTTTTAAAAGGAACAAGGATGGCAGGTAGAATGGGAAGCGATGTTGTTACTCTTAAAAATATTAAAGTTGTTCAAATAGACAAGGAAAATAATTTAATTTTAATAAAAGGCGCTGTTGCGGGAAGAAGAGGAACACTTGTAGAAATGATTTCAAATAGCTAATTTTTAATTTCTCTGCCTACGGCATATCTCCCGAAGGGAGATAATTTTCAATAAAATCTTTTAATTTTTTAATTAAAAAACACACATGGAAGCAAATCTTTACAACCAAAAAGGAGAAGAAAAAGGTAAAATCAAAATACCGGCATCCATTTTTGATGTTAAATGGAATGCTGACCTTGTTTATCAGATTGCGACATCAATGATGTCAAACGCAAGAAAGGCAATTGCACACACAAAAAACAGAGGCGATGTGAGAGGCGGTGGAATAAAACCATGGAGACAAAAAGGAACAGGAAAGGCAAGACACGGTTCGTCAAGGTCCCCAATATGGAAAGGTGGTGGAGTAACATTCGGACCAAGAAACGAAAGAAATTTTTCTAAAAAAATAAACAAGAAGATGAAAGTAAAAGCTCTTTTCACTTTGCTTTCACAAAAATTAAGAGATGGTGAATTTTTGTTTGTTGATTCAATAAAGTTTTCTGAACCAAAAACAAAAGAAGCTAAAAACATTTTATCAAATCTGGCAAAAATTTCCGGTTTTGAAAAAATTCTTTCAAAGAAAAACAACTCTGTTTTGATAATTTTAGGAAAAAATAATATTAATACAACAAAGAGTTTTGGTAATTTTAATAATGCAGAGATTGTAAATGTTAAAAGTTTAAGTTCTGTGGATTTATTGAAATATAAACATATAGTTTTAACAGAACCAGAAGAAAGTATTGACTTTTTGTTTTCAAAGAAAGCAAAAAGTGAAATTTCCAAGGTCTAATTCCCAATTTCCAATGAAATTTTTAATTAAGAAAAAAAAGAATATATCTGAAAAAACAGAGAAAACAACAAAAAAAACATCTGTAAAAGAGGTTGAAAATAAACCTGCAAAAAAAGAAAAACCAGTTTCAGTTTCAAAAATACAGGGAAGTCATTTGTTTTCTGTTTTGAAAAATTCTCGTATAACAGAGAAAGCAACGGATTTGTCTCAAAACCATAATGTTTATGTTTTTGAAGTTGATAAAAATACAAACAAAAGAGAAATATCAAAAGCAATAAAAACTTTTTATAATGTGACCCCAGAAAAAATTAGAACAATTAAAATTCCATCAAAGAACGTAATTTCTCGTGGCAAAAAAGGCGTGAAGTCCGGAGGAAAGAAGGCGTATATATATTTGAAAAAAGGTGATAAGTTAGAATTTATTTAATTTCCAATTTCCAATTTCCAATGAAATGTTAAATGTAAAAAATCAATTAACAATAAATCAATGAGACAATACAACAATGAAATCTTATAAACCAACAACACCATCACAAAGACACACAACAACGCCATCATTCGGTGATATTTTAACCGCATCTAAACCTAAAAAAAGTTTAACAAAAGGCGGTAAGAGAGATAAAGGAAGAAATAATGCTGGAAGAATAACTGTTCGCCACAAAGGCGGAGGACACAAAAGATTGTTTAGAGAAATTGATTTTAAATATAACAAGTTTGATATTCCAGCAAAAATAGAAACAATAGAATATGACCCAAACAGGTCAAGTTATATTTCTCTGATTTGTTATGCCGACGGAGAAAGAAGATATGTTTTGTTGCCAAAATCAGTGAAAGTCGGGGACAAAGTTATTTGTTCTGAAAAAGCAGATTTAAAACCGGGGAACAGATTGCCGTTGTCAAAGATTTCAGTAGGAACATTTGTTTATAATGTTGAATTAAAAAATCTTGGTGGTGCAAAAATAGCAAGAAGTGCCGGCAATTATGCAGAAGTTGTAGCAAAAGATGCTGGTTATGTAAATATAAAAATGCCATCAAGCGAAGTAAGAAAGATTCCAGATAATGCATGGGCATCAATCGGAGAAGTTTCTAATCAAGAACACAAATTAAGGAATCTCGGTAAGGCGGGAAGGTCAAGGTGGCTCGGAATAAGACCAACAGTTCGCGGAACAGCAATGAACCCGGTTGACCATCCACACGGTGGTGGAGAAGGAAGGCAGGGAAGAGGTTTAAGAAGGGCTAAATCGATGTGGGGTAAACCAACGGGAAAAGGACAAAAAACCCGCAGAGCTAAAAAATATTCAAATAAACTAATTATTCAAAGAAGAAAAGTTGGGAAGAAGAAGTAGACGCAGATTCACCCCGTGGAATAAAAATTCTTTAGAATTTTATTTTGATAAACCAAAATATTCCACAGG
>ERZ1292623.5285-Hain-H51-01um-R1-5285-length-10348-cov-5_pt1 | contig 10348 bp, 7 predicted proteins | sample MGYA00564398_ERZ1292623 | MGnify/ENA primary metagenome ERZ1292623 (study PRJEB36523, sample SAMEA6512633) | groundwater metagenome | collected 2019-01-07 | study: AquaDiva: Metagenomics assemblies of 32 groundwater samples
GCTGCCGGGCTAGGGGTCGAACCTAGATTCCATGATTCAGAGTCATGTGTCCTACCGAATTAGACGACCCGGCAATTTGGCTAATTATGCCTCAAAAATTGGTTTTTTTCAATGGCAGGTTGGGGTATAATAAATTGATGAAAGAATCAATCATGCGGAAGTTTCCGGAAGGTTTTTACTGGGGAGCGGCCACGGCCAGCTATCAGGTGGAAGGCGGTATTGAAAATAATGACTGGGCGGAAGCAGCCCAGCTTGGTCGGATACCAGCGGCGGGTCAAGCTTGTGACGGTTACAACCGTTACACGGAAGATTTTGAGATTGCCAAATCTTTAAATCATAATGCCCATCGCTTCTCGATCGAGTGGGCAAGAATTGAGCCGGAGGAGGGAAAATTTGATGAAGAAGAGATTGAACATTATCGACAAGTGATCAGAACGTTGCGGGAGCGGGGGCTCGAACCGTTTGTAACCCTTTGGCATTTTACGTTACCTTTATGGTTTTCAAAAATTGGCGGATTTGAAAATCCGAGATCCCCAGAAATTTTCTCTCGGTATTGTGAATATGTGGTTAGTCGGCTGGGGGATAGGGTGAAATATTGGATTACTATTAATGAACCAAATGTGTATAACTCCCATGGGTACTTAAAAGGTGTGTGGCCGCCGTTTAAGAAAAATATTTTTAAGTTTATTAAGGTTCAGAGAAATCTGATTACGTCGCACAATGTTGGCTATAAAAAAATTAAGAGGTTACTGCCGAACGTTTCAGTTGGTATTGCTCAAAATGTGATTTTTTTCGAGTCTAATTACAACCCAATCAATCACCTGCTGTCAAGATTAGCACGGTTTTTTTGGAACTCATATTTTATTAATAAAATTTCAAAATATCAGGATTTTATTGGGATAAACCATTATCATCGCCACGGTTTTGGGGTAAAAAGAGATCTACCCCGTACTGAATATTTGAACTGGGAAATTTATCCCGATGGATTTTACGCGGTTTTGATGGAATTAAAAAGATTTAAACTACCGGTTTTTGTAACGGAGAATGGTTTGGCCGACTCCAGGGATGTCATGCGGGAAAAATTTATCAGAGAATATTTATTTCAGATTTGGCGGGCCATTCAGCATAATGTCGATGTGCGCGGATATTTTCACTGGTCACTGATTGATAATTTCGAGTGGGCACATGGATTTGGACCAAGATTTGGTTTGGTGGAAATTGATTATGATACTCTTAAACGAAAAATCAGACCATCGGCTTATAAATATGCGAAAATATGCAAAGAAAACGCTTTAACAATGTGAAATAATAGTGATTATTTCGTAATCTTTTTCAGTAGCTTTTTTCATAACAATGTGACTTGGCTCTATCTTGTAATCATTGGGCAATTCTTGGCGGCGGTAGTTTTTTTGGTTGATAAGTATCTAATCTCATCCCGGGCTATTGGTAAGCCGGTGGTTTATGCTTTTTATATAGGCACTTTATCTGGTGTCGTGATTCTACTTTTGCCTTTTGGGTTAGTGAACGCGCCTACGCTGAAAGTAATTTGGCTGGCCTTTGCCATCGCTGTCCCTTATATTCTTTCAATTTACTGTCTTTACTCATCATTGCGTGCAGCCGACGCATCCGATGTGGCGCCGGTAATGGCCGCCGTGTCGGCCTTAGCAACCCTGGTTTTCAGTATGGTTTTCTTAAAATCAAGCTTGCCGCCAAATTTTTTCCTTGGCTTTCCCTATCTTATCTTTGGCACGCTACTCATGTCTTATTTTAGATTTAATCGACGGGCCACTGGCTACGTAATCCTGGCCGCGATTTTATTTGGTCTTTCATCGGTATTCGTAAAGATGATGTTAAACGTCACCGATTTCTGGAACGGTTTTTTTTGGTCCAGAATGGCCAATGTCATCGGGGCGGCCTTTCTTCTAATCTGGCCGGCCAATTTAAAATCGGTTCTGGATAATGCCAAAACATCGAGTCTTGAAACAAAGTTTTTGGTGATAGCCAACAAAGGACTAGCTGGGTTGGCGTTCTTATTACTACTTTTGGCAATTGATCTGGGGGACGTTTCAGTGGTTAACGCCCTAAACGGTATTCAATTTGTTTTCCTGCTTATATTCGCTTTTCTCTTTACCTACAAATACCCGCACTATTTCCATGAGGCGGTTCATCGTGAGCCAAATGTAGTCAAAAAAGTATTGGCAGCTTGCTTAATTATAGTTGGTTTTCTTATCTTATTTCTCTGATGAAAAATAGCATTAGAGTAAAAATCCTAAAATATTTTCTGGTCAGCTTAATAGTCATAATTGTCTGGAATCTTTTGTCGCTGCGGCAGTTGCCGGAAAGTATCAACTATGGAGTATCTTTTAGTAAATTTCATGCCGATGAACTTCAACTGAATTGGAAAGAAGTTTACCGAGCGATTTTAGATGACCTTGGGGTACGGCAGCTTAGACTAATAGCGCACTGGCCCATGATTGAGCCAAGCGCTGGCAAATACAATTTTGCCGAACTAGATTATCAAATAGCCGAGGCCCAAAAAAGAAAAGCTGACTTTATTCTAGCGATTGGCCGTCGTTTGCCCGGTTGGCCGGAGTGCCATGTGCCCGATTTCGCCAATACTTTGTCTGAAGGGGAACAAAGGCAAAAAATACTGGAAATGATTAAAAAAATCGTACTAAGATATGAAGATAGACCGGGCTTAAAATATTGGCAGGTGGAAAATGAGCCGTTTTTGAGTTTTTTTGCGAAAGATCACTGTGCCGTGCCAGATGAGGAATTTTTGAAAACGGAAATTGAGCTAGTTCGAAGTCTAGATTCAGAGCATCCGATCTTGATTACCGATAGTGGTGAATTCGGTACTTGGTACCAGGCCTATCGCATTGCAGATATATTTGGCAGCTCGATGTATTTATATGTTTGGTCGCGGGTTCTAGGGCCGATTCGTTATCCGATCGGAGCCTCGTTTTTTAGAGTTAAGCAAAAAATTATTGAAATGACCTATGGCCAAAGAGAGAAAATACTAATTGAACTGTCAGCAGAGCCATGGTTACTTCACCCGATCGTCGATACGCCAATCGAAACTCAACTGGAAAGAATGAGTATTGAGAAAATGGAGGAAATAATAAAATTTGCTAAAAATTCTGGTTTTGAAAAACAATATCTCTGGGGGGCGGAATGGTGGTATTGGCTGAAAAGTAAGGGCCAGCCGAAATTCTGGGATTTTGCCAAGCCGCTGTTTAAGTAAGTTTCGCAAAAATTTAGCACTATCATTTTACCACGATCGTGGTAAAATGATAGTGCCAGTTTAAATAGACCAGCACTACTATGTTCAATTTAAGAAACACATTTTTTTTGTTATTGATGGGTATTCTGGGTGGTTTTTTAGCCCAAGGCGTTTTGGTACCATTTTTTATTAGAACAAATTTCCTGTATGCGGCCAATTTACTCAACCAGTTATATAATTCTGCCCTGGTAATAACCAAAGTTGAAGAAAAAACAATTGTGGCTCCGCAGGCTGAATACTATACAAAAGCGATTAATGAAATCAAAAAAAGTGTCGTCAGTGTGCAAAGTTTTAGTAATTCAAAATTGATCCGTACCGGGAGTGGAATTGTAGTAACGCAAGATGGTCTAATTATTACTCTGAACTCCTTAGTACCAGTCGAAGCCAATGTCTATCAAGTGAGTTTGAATAGCAAAAAGTTTAACGCCAAGGTACTTTCAAGAAATCAGCCCTTAAACCTGGCAGTTATTTCCATACCAGAATCTAACTTAAACGTTACCAAAATTAAAAAAGAGTTGCCGGAATTGGGCAAAAATGTTCTTGCTTTTGCCATGACACTGGATTTGGGAAAAACGAATTCTTATGTGGTCAAAACAATCATTAGTCAGATTGTAGATGAGCAAAAACAAATTAAGGTACCTTTAGCGTTGGACCAATCTCTTTTTGGTTCAGCTCTGGTGGACGAAGAGGGGGCACTGTTGGGATTAGTGGAATTTAGGGGTTTCGCCAACAATGTTATGTCTTCGCAGGTAATTGAAGAATATCTCAATAAATATCTCTCCTTGCCAAAGAAATAAGCAACCTAGTGTTTGACTTTTCTAGCCACAATATTGTATGTCTGATAAATGGACTTAGAGCCAGACGGTAATAAATTATTTACTCGACCAGTATGGCGATATTTACTCGCCAGACTCGAAGATATCTTTTTTTTTATTAATACCCCACTGGCGCAGAGAAATATGAGTCGCGTGGAGTTACTAAGAATCCAAAAAGAAATTCTCCAAATCAAACTCCTGTTAATTAAATCTAACCCAGCCATGCCCTCCGGGGTTAGTAATAGTCCAATTGTGGAAAAGTCTTATTCTGGACCCATCCTCTCTGCCAATGAAAAGAAAATTGTCGAACTCTTTAAAAAGCATGGTGAATTGAGTAATAATCGGATTTTCGGGGAATTTCCAAATATTAATCGCCGAAGTGTCAGGCGGTACCTGTATAATCTACTGAAACTTGGTTATATTGGGCGTAAATTTACTGATTACACTAAAAAAACTATTATTTATCAGGCAATAAGTAAAGATAAACAGTAAAATAATATGGTGGCGGACACTGACGGACTGGTGGACACTGGCGGACAGGCGGACAATAGGTGGTGGACAGTGACGGACATTAAATATATATTAGGTAATATAAGGGTAAAATGAATGGCGGACACTGGCGGACACTGGCGGACAGTGACGGACAGTGACGGACAATGTCCGCCTGTCCGCCACCTATTTCTTGTCATCATGCCCTTTAAACAGCATTTGATGTAGTAGTTTGACCTGGTAGTGAACAAAATGTGATCCAGGGAGTAACGGGCCGCTTTTCGTCCTTATCCACAGAAGCCGCTTGTAGCTAACATATTTGAGATTTATAATTACAGCTGAGCCCTATTTATTATAGAGTCTTACCTTTACTGTTTTCCCAGGTGTTCATTAGGGCTGGTATATGTTGACCTCTCTAAATAGGGTAGACTGCTGTAATTATCCACATAAACTATTGTGCCCATGTGGTTATGGGTTTAGAATTACTGGTAATCACATGGCTAATTCAAGATCGTGGAAATTGACTTGGTAGTGGTGTTTTGTTAGCATCTTTATAAGAGTATCTCAAGGATGTGCAAAATGTGTTTATTGGGGGTGGCAAAGAATACTATGCAATTTTTTAAAAAAACGCGGCTTGGTAGGTAGAAGGTAACCCTTAAAGGTGTTTTTTGACTTTTGTTGATCGATATCAGTTGTTCTCGCAAAATACAATTGATACCGGTCTGTAAAAAGAAAGGACATTGAAAATTGAATAAATTGTTGCAAATGATTGCTAAATGATTACTAAGATTATTTGATTTTAAGAGAGTCTTAAATTGGTCGAAGGATCATGTCTTTCCGATTTGAAGTTTGTGGTCGAATACAAACTTTAGAATTTAAAGTCGGAATGTTTGGTCTAAACAAAACAGACTCTAGTTTAAGACAACTTTCCTTTCGGTTTTCGGGTCATTAGACCAGGAGACGGTTAGGATAAGACCAATAATAAGGTCTAGAAAATATAATATTATTATGAGTATGACTTTAACACTAAACGGTCGCGAGACTTTAAAAAGAGTCTTACCGATCGTTGCCCTAGCAACTGCTATGTTGTTAGTGGCGGGGTTTGTCTATCTCTCGGCGGTTAATAACGTCGAGGCGGCCAAACCCTCGGACTATGGGTTAAAGGAAGGCGATACTATTAGTGCCGCCGGTTCCGATGATCCGGATGTCTATATTGTAAATGATCCCGGCTACAAGAGATTATTCTTGAACCCTGTCATTTTCGGCTTTTATGGTCATCTTGGCGGTTTCGCCAAGGTTAAGTCGGTTACCCCGGCGACCAGAGATGCTTTTCCAACTTCGGGCTTATTCCGAAATTGTGAGACAAACGATGAGAAAGTTTACGGTGTGGAAACCACAGGCGAAGATACCGGTATGCTTCACTGGGTGAATACCTCTGGATCTCAAGCCGTAGCTGATGATGCAAATTTCTTCTTAAAGGTTTTCTGCGTCAACAACAACGAATTTAATTGGTATGCCCAGGGATCTGCTTATACGTCTGTGAATCAGGTTCCAAATTACGCCAGAATTCCGGGACAAACTCCTAGTTTGTCTCCAGTAGCTGGCAATGTGGGTGTCAGCTTAGCTTCCAGCAATCCAGCGGCGCAGACCATTACCAAAAACGCTTATGGTGCCGTCGTCATGGCGCTAAGATTCAGCGGCACGGGTAAGGTTCAAGAACTGACCTTTAAACGCAGTGGCGCCGGTGATACTGCTGATTATGACAACTTATTCATTTATGATGGTGTTCGCCGATTGACCGGCGGCCGCTCGCCTTCGTCTTCCGATGGCACGGTAACCTTCATAAGTTTGAATGTTGAGGTAAGCGGCAGCAAGGAAGTCCAGTTAGTAGCCGACCATTCAGGAACCGCTGGCAATGTCAACGCCTGGGAATTAACAGATGCTAAACTGGCATCAGGAACAATCTCCGGCTTTCCGCTAAAGAGCAACTTATTCACTATTTCTGGATCCAATTCCGGCACAATTAACGTTGATAAAACTGGTTCAGTGTCTAATCCCAAAGTCGGCCAGAAAAACGCCACGATCTCGGAATTTAAAATTACCTCCAACACTGAAGCAGCTGTTGTCAAAAGAATTCAGCTGGTTAACGGTGGCACGGTAAAAAATTCCGACATCAATAACCTAAAACTTGAAGTTAACAGCGTAAAAGTTGCTGATGGTTCCATGACCAGTGATGGTTATGCCGTCTTTGATTTCGGTTCCGGCTACAAGATTCCCAAGGGTGATAATAAGATCTTTAAGATGATGGCAGATCTTAGTGGCAAAAAGGATGAGACCGTCAAGTTCTATCAAGAGAATAAAACTGACGTTCTGGCTATTGGTGATCAGTTTGGTTTTGGTATGGAAGCAACAGTTGATACTAACTTCGATGATTCAACCAACACTCATTCCCTGACTCTGCAGGGCGGTGTCTTGACGATCGCTTTCAATGGTCCCAACGCGACCAACGTTGGTACCGATACCTCCGACACGATTCTTGCCAGATATTCCTTCAGCGCTGCCAACGATATCGAGGTTAAAAAATTAGGTCTGGTCCTCTGTAAGGACACGGATGGCAATGGCACTTTTGATGCCGCTGCCGATACTGACAGTGGTTGGTCAGACCTTGACGATATCAAGATCGTTGATGAGGATACCGGTCAAGTTATAGTTGGTCCGTCTAATGGTTCCAACTTCACTGTTTCTGAAGCCACTGGTTGTCCAGATGCGGTGACTGGCGCTGGTAAAGTATTTACCGATACTTTTGACCTGAAAGCGGGAACAACCAGAAACTTCAAAGTTACCGGTGACATCAAGATAGCTAACGCTAACGGAAATGGTGTCGCTCTGGTTTCCACTGATGTTATCCGGCTGGTTCTCGATGGTTTTGGTGAGTCAGACCTGGTTGGTTCAAGCGGTGATGTGGCGGTTATGAAATACGTTGGCACCAACACGGCTGTTGATGATTCCGATATTGTTCCTAACACTGACTTGGGCGGCAACAATATGACTCTTCAAGCGGCATCACTGACCCTCGGTTTGGCATCCACACCGGGTGATGTCACTTATGTTAAGGGTACCCCCAATGTTGATTCAGTTGGTTTGACTTTTGCAGCCGCGCTGGCTTCTAATCTCAACGTAACAGATATTACTTTGACCGGTTACGTGGATGATGATGGCACGGCGCCTTTTGCCAAGGTTGGTTCAAATTCTGACTCAAGCTTGACTACCCAGGGTCTGGTTTCTTCAGTGAAACTGTATGATGGCGAGACGGGAAGCTTGATTTCAGAAACACCTCAAGCTAATAACCTTAATAACTCTACCGGCACTATCAAGTTTGCTAACTTAAACTGGAACATTCCGGCCGGTCAGACTAAGAAGTTACTAGTCAAGGTTAATCTGTCATCGAACTCTACGTCAGGATCAAATGACTACTTTGCTTTTGACATCGACGCTACGACCGATGTTACCGCGATTGACAATGCCAGCAAGACCGTAAATGCCACTAATGCTGATCCGAACGGTGCCACTAACCCGACTAACGTGGTTACGGTTTCAAGCACCGGTACCTTAAAAATATCTACGGCTCCGTCAAACCCAATCAAGAAAGCAGTCTACTGGGGTCAGACAGATGCCTTGTTCACGGTTTATCGATTCCGAGCAACCGATGAAGCCTTCCTTATTGAGCGTTTGAACGTTATTACGGCTTCAGGCGGTGAAGTGGTGGCAAGCGCTACAGCTAATGTTGATAAGGTCAAAGTCAAATATACCAACAAGGCCGGTACAGCTATGACCGCCGAAGCTTCTCTTGATGCAACCAACGGTTCTGCTTCGTTCGGATTTACCGGTGACAACAGACCTTATGTGCCAAAGGATTCCACTCTTGATGTTGAGATTTACGCTAATATCAAAGCCAAGTCTGGAAGAACAGGCACGGCCCTGTCCACTCTTGGTTCAGAAGAAATGTTCTCGCTTGACTTATCCAGCGGTGCCACTAATGAGTTCAGGGCAATCGGTGACGGTTCAGGTACTCTGATTGAAGGTAACAATTCCAATATCGCCAATGCTACCACGGGAAATAACCATGTTATTTATCGAGTGTTTCCAGAGTTTAGTCAGGAAACACTAGCGGCCAGTGAGCCGTTGGGTACCAAGGATATCTTGAAGTTTAAGATCAAAGCCAAGGGTCTAGCTGATTCGAGGATTCTCTTCGATGACCGAGCCTCTGCGACCTTGAGATTCGAAGTGGTTGCCTCCGGCGGCGCTAACTCCAACATGACCGCCCGCTTGTATAATGCTGTCACCGGAGAATTATTAGCGAGCCAGACGGTTACAAGTGGTCAAGATTCGAGAATAGCCTCATCAAAAGCTTCAGTTAACTTCAACGAATGGCAAAGAGACTTTGAAATTGCCGGTGGTGGTGAAGCAACCTTCCGTGTGGAACTGGGCTTTACTAACTTCACTGACAAATCAGATTATCTGTCTATTAATTTGAACGATACTGACGAAAACAATATCGTCATGTACGTTGATGGCGCCAAGACGGATGAAGATAACTCGGTGTTCTTGAACAACACCAACAATGGCTTCTTCACACTCCTGCCCATGAACGGCCCGATCTTCGTCAAGCAGTAATTTCGTAAGTATCCGGCTAGATCTACCCTTGCATAGATCTTAGGTACGGGAACAACCCCCCACTTTCAAAAAGGTTTTAGAAAGTGGGGGGTTTGTTTTTAGAAAATGTTGAACTTAAGCCATTTTTGTGTTAGGGTTAGCGAGTGAATCTTTATTCCAAAATCATAATTGGCATTGCCCTAGCTATAGTGGGGGTGGTTATTATTTACCAATCTTCTATTTTTCGTGATCAATTGGCGGGAACTACGCCTTCTCCTTCTCCCACCAAAACGGCACCGTTTGAAACGCCGACGGCAACGCCATCTTTAAATAAAACTAGTTTACCCAAAACACCCACAGCTTCACCACGACCTTCTGTCACTAGAATAATCCCAGATTTTTTTATGCCGACTGAAGTGCCCAGACGGCTGATAACCGGACCGGCCACCTGTAGTTTGAGGGGTAAAGTTGAGTATGTCAGTGACAATATTTATAAAACCCTGGATGCCAAGATAAGCTACCAAAACGTAGATGATCCCAATCGCTTTATCTATTGGAAAGTGGAGCCCGATGATGGTGCTCTAACTATTGGCCCCAACGTTTTTTTTGAAGCTAAGTTGCCGGATGGAGAAAAAGAAATCGGTGTTTCTTTGAGTAAAACCACGGCAGTCAAGATTTATAATTTGACGGCCTATATCACTTACGGCTTTCAAAAATCCAGCGGTGAAATAGAAGTCAGAAATGCTGATTGCGCCGGTAAGATTACCGTAACTATACCCTAAGTATTTAACTATGTTTTTTCGAACAGCCCCAATCATCATAATTTTAATCTCATTGGTTTTTGGAAATTTTAGTTTGGCTGGCGATGTTCCTTATGTTCCTTATGTTCAATTAGGCACCAGTTCTATCATTTATGATTTTAAAACCGGTGTCTCGGCTTATCCAATCTATTATTATCTTTCAACCAAGAATATTGGTCCCCAGAAAGCCCGCTTCGATATCATTAGCGATTCTCCCTGGATTTTCGTCTATCGCGAGGGTGAGCCGGGTGCTGCCTCATTCCAGCTCTATCACGAATCGACCATTAATTTTGTGATGGAAATCAGAG
>ERZ1292623.5288-Hain-H51-01um-R1-5288-length-10344-cov-8_pt1 | contig 10344 bp, 8 predicted proteins | sample MGYA00564398_ERZ1292623 | MGnify/ENA primary metagenome ERZ1292623 (study PRJEB36523, sample SAMEA6512633) | groundwater metagenome | collected 2019-01-07 | study: AquaDiva: Metagenomics assemblies of 32 groundwater samples
AAATTATAGAAGATTTAAACACAAATTCATAGAGGTTAAGATATCAAAAGATAATAAATCTATAACTTTCATAAAATATATTACTCAAACAAGGTTTTACATTCCTAAGAGTTTGCGAAGTGAGATAGACTTTAAGAGAGGGAATACAATAAATTTCGAATTTAGAGAAATTGAAAATAGAATTAGAGATAAACAAATAATCAAAAATAACCAGTTCAATCTTCTAGGGCTAATACCCGAAAAAACAAGGTCAGGATATCCTATCCTCGTGATGGAAAATGAGGATAAATGGCGATGTTGGTATCTAAATTATGGTGGATCGAAAGAGATTACAATCAGCAAAAAACTACCATTAGAATTTTCAAAACTCTTAGGATATTATCAGAGCGAAGGAAGAAAAAACAAAGTAGAAAAAAGAAGGGGAAGAGAGTTTACTTTTACAAACACTTCACTAAAAATAATTGGTGATTTTACTAAACTCCTAAGTTCTCTGATAGATATTAACATACTTAATATTTGTATCTATCCGAATAAAAATTTAACAGAAGAAGAAATTGAGACATTAAAAGAAAATTTAGTTAATCTTGGTCTAAATAAAGACAAATTCAAAGTCTACAAACCGCTTCAGGTAAGGAAATATACAATAATGCTAAGGATGGAGAGCACCATTTTTTCAGATATTATAGATAGCATTCTAGAAAAAACAAAAGAACACATAACAAAAGAAAAGAGCAAATATGTCAAAAAGCTACGTATCTTTTTTATCAGAGGGCTATTCAATGGCGATGGAACTTTTGTTTCAATAAAAGACAAGTATGGAAGCAATCATTCATGGATTCAATTCTTTGAAAGAGATCTCCCATATATAAAAGAATACAAAAAAATGCTCGAACAATTAAGTTTGGTTGGAACAATAAGAAAAGAAAAAAACAAAAACGTATATACATTGACGATTTATCTCAATTGGACTGGTTTATTAAACTTATTTGAATTGGGATTGTTAGAAGATAAAAACAACCATCACAAAAGATTATTAGAAACAATAAAGAATCATCGATGGTATAAATCACAAAAATATTTCATAGACCTTAATTCAGAATTTAATGGACAAGATATCCGAAGATTAATGCCAAAAGACATTTGCTATAGTTGGGTTAGAAAAAGAATAAATGAGGGGACTGTTAAAAGAATAGGAATGGGGGGTTATCAGTTAACAAATCACAGTTTGTACGTTAAAAACATATTGGAAAAATTGGAAAGAGAAAAACTAAACCTCAAAGACAGACGTTCACAAGAAGAACCGCAGATTTCATAATAAAAACAGCTTTAAATATAAAATTATCTTTTCTTAAGAACGATGCAAGACCCAAATCTATTCAAGGTTTCTTTGATAATATCCTGTATTGGAACTTTTCTTATTCTTTTATTATCAGAGTATTCAGAAGTTGAGCTGTCAAAGATACAAGATTTAAACAAGAATCAGCTTGAAACAAGGGTCAAAATCAGCGGAATAGTTTTATCCATAAGAGAAACTCCTGGATTGTATATTTTAAAGATAAAAGATCCATCAGCATCAATCCCTGCAATTATTTTCAAAGAAGAAATTTTAGAATTGAAGATGGGCGACGATATAGAGTTAATAGGAAAATTAACAGAATACAAAAATGAATTCGAAATAATTGTTGAAAAGATAAAGACATGATAATAGAAGTAGCAATTGCAGTATTAATAGGAATCTTGGGAGGAATCTTCTCAGGATTAACTCCGGGAATTCACACAAATCTTTTAGCAACTTTGCTTTTTTCAGTATCGCCTTTTCTATTAGCATACACCTCTCCAATAATTCTTTCAGTGTTAATAGTTTCAATGGCAATCACTCACACGTTTCTTAATGTACTCCCAGCAGTTTATTTAGGTGCGCCAGACAGCGAAGGAAAAATATTATCCGTTCTTCCGGGGCACAGGATGCTGCTCCAAGGCAAAGGCTATGAAGCAGTCACATTAACAGTATTAGGAAGCTTTCTTGCAATAATCTTAGGGATAATCTTAACTCCTCTTTTACTTAAGTTCCTTCCGAGTTTGTATTCTTCAATAAAAGATTACATCGGATACATTCTAATAATAATCTCCGCATATATGATCTTCAGGGAAAGAAAAAAATTCTGGGCGTTTTTTATTTTCACACTTTCAGGTATTTTCGGATTAGGAGTTTTAAATTTAAATATCAAAGAACCTCTTTTCCCATTATTGAGCAGTCTCTTCGGAATCGCAGGTCTGTTAATTAGTTTAAAAGACAATGTAAAAATCCCACAACAAATAATTTCAAAAACAGACATTCCAAAGAAAGAAGTAGTAAAAGCGATGAGCAGCGCCGGTCTAGTCGGAACTTTCGTCAGCTTAATGCCAGGATTAGGTCCAGCACAAGCAGCAATCATAGGAAGCCAGATAATAAAGTTAACAGACAAAGGATTTCTGATTCTCGTCGGCTCTCTAGAAACATTGGGGATGGTAACGAGTTTCATTGCAATAACTTCAATTCAGAAAGCAAGAAACGGAGCAGTAGTTATAATAAGCAGATTAATGGAAACGATAACGCAAAAAGATTTGATTTTATTTTTAGCAGTCGCATTTATCACTGCAATAATCTCGATATTCCTCAGTTTAAAGCTTGCAAAAGTTTTCTCGTCGCTAATCACAAAAATAAACTATCAAAAACTATGCATTATAATAATTATTTTCATAGTTGGAATGTGCTTCTGGCTATCCTCTTACACAGGGCTTTTTGTCTTAATCGTCGGCAGTTTTATTGGAATGCTTCCCTCTTTAATCGGAATCGGAAAGAATCATTTGATGGGCTGCTTATTATTGCCAGTTATCTTATTTTTTCTTCTTTAGAATATTTATTAATTCCGAATTCTCCTATGATTATAAAAGACAATCCCATAAAACTAAGATACCATAGTCCCAGCAATAAGTCCAGTCCCAATTTTACTAATTGCATTTGAAATGTGATACAAAACAGTTCTATTCCTTGATCCGATTTCTACAAAATTAAACATATTTTAATCTCAACAAATTAATTCTTCACCTCGATAAACCACTTTCCCAATCCCATCTGCTTTTCTTTATCCTGCAAGAACACACTTTCAATCATGGTTTTAGTTAGTTCAAGAGTCTGTCTTAAATAAACCGGCAGATCATACTTCTCAATAAGGCTCATAGCAGGCTCGATATATTTTACTATGCTCCCTTCTGCAATTGTAAAGATTATTCTCCCATGGCACTTACTGCAAACCCCCGCAAGCGGAACTCTTCTGAATTTCATGTTACAATCAACGCACCTAAACTGTTGCTGGCTAAACTTTCTAAGGTTTCCTCTGATGTCCCTCATAAAGTGTCTTTCAATTACTAATCTAGCAACATCGTTCTCATTGACAGCAGAAACTTTCTCGGCTATATCCATCTGCCCAAAAACTTTCTCCTTCATCGTCGGTAATTTCTTATAGCTGCTGCACAGAACACCCGCATTTATGTCGCTAACACTATGGGTAAAACCATAATCTTCATACTGTTTCTCAGTTCCAAGCCTTTTATTTAGCTGCGGAATTGCAACTTCCCAAGGATCTTTAAATTTCTCAGCAGCTTCATAGAATTCAAGAGGATATCTCCAGCTAACATCCATGTCAAACACCATGTCATCAACCTCAGCAGGTATAAGTTTCGTCGTCAAAACTAAAGGTGCATCTTGTCTCGCTCCCCTATGTCCTGGTAAAAGTTTTCTGGAAAAATTTAGCAATGCATCCATTAATAATACAACACAGGCTTCATCACCGTCGGCATCTCTTCTCATAATTGAATGCAACAAAGGATGTGCTAAAAGCCCTTGCAATTTGCTAAACCCTATTATCCTGCAAACAACACCTGCAGAAGTATGCGGACTCATCGCTAAAACTAAATGCCCAATCAAATCTTTCTTGTCTTTTATTGCATAAAACTTTTCCATCCCATAAAATCTTTCTAATAATTCATCAACAAACTTGCTTATCCTAAACAAGACTTGATCAGCCCCTTCTTCTAAACTATCTTCGCAGCTAGGCAAGACAATATCCTGCACCATAATCTCAATTATCTGGTCTTCAGTTTTCAACTCATTTCCATTGACGTCTTTCTCATATCCCAACTCTTTCAATCGTTCAATACTAACTCCAATCTCACAAGGTTTGAAATGAGTTATGCACATCTCCGTCATATCATACCTAATGGTTCCGTCGCGATTGACATATACTCCTTCAACCGCCCTCAAGATTCCTTTAGCAAGATTCTCTGGAATGTGTTCGGAATTGCTTGTCCCCCTAACCCCCTTAATTATATCCGGATAATTTCTAAGTTTCAATTTGCCAAGGATGTTTCTAAAATGCTCATGTATCTCAAGTTTTTTGTTGGCGTAGTTTTTAATCAAGCCATGTCTATCACATCTATCATTAAAATAATGTTTTTTACATTCATCACAATACCATACTTTTCCAATCTGATTCCAACATCTATCACAAACAGGATAGATGCTCTCTCTGTTGCACTCTTCGCAGAAATAAATGCTGAAATCAGATTTGATGTATCCTTTTTCCAATGCACTTTGTAAACTCCTCATTTTCCCGCCTTGATCTCCTACAGGAAATAAACAATGCGGGCTTCCAACTAATTTTCTCATCTTTCCTTTTTCAGGCCGACCCATCCTAGCACCGATAAAGCACCCACTCTTATCTCGCAATTTTACTAAGCTCAATTTATTGATGGCATCAATCATCTCCTCGTTACCTTCAAGAATATTTCCCCTTAGCATATCCTCGCTCTCTAAGAACCCGAGACTAGCAGCAAATCCCGCGGCAGCATCCTCCTCGATAATAATATATTCATTAGCAACAACAATGTGTGGCAGCCCAATTGATTCTAAAATTCTTTTCGGATCGTCGATAATCAGGTCTTTTTCATACGGAAGAATTATTTTTTCTATCTTACCATCGTCTCTTTTGACAACCATTTTTTTAGAAAGCCACTCAATCAATCTTATGAGATCTTCAATTTTTATGCACTTCCAATGATAAGTATATCTAGGATAAAGAGGAATCCCGAGTTTTTTAGATAGAGATACGCAATCCCTCCCGCTTAAACTCATCAAATCTCCCTTGAATAATTTCTTCAAAGAATCAACTTCGATCCCAGTTTCAGAACTCAGCTCAACAATCCCTTTCCCTTTTATCGCATTCTCAAATTCAAGCAGCCACCACTCCTCACAATATCCTGGCTTGACAAGTTTATGCCCTCGATTAAAAAAGTCTCCGTAATTAATCAGTATGTCTCCAAGGAATAATATCTCTTCAATGTCTTTAGAAAATTTCCTGGCATCTTGCTCATTATCGAGAAACATAACACTGCCATTTTTTAGTTTTACAATTGGCCCTTCGATACTGTCGCAAACGCTCAAGGTACTAGATTTCCCGGGTCGCTCCATTTTCAACTGAGTTCCATTTGCGATAAAGCAGTCAAGTGCAACCATCGTAGCAGGATGTAATGACGTCGAGCTCAATCCACTAACCCTGCTCCTTCCGTATCTAAGTCTCAATCCTCCATTTCTCATCGGATAGCCGAGCACAGGCCTACCGGCAACAATATCTTTGAGATAGTTATAGTCAGGCAAAACCTCGCTACTAGCACTCTTCTCTCCCTTGCTTCGGATTTTTTTCTGCAAATCAACAAAGTCACCAAGCCATTTCCAATCCTTCATATCAAAGTCTTTAGCCCACACATTAAATCTTTTCCAGAACTTCCCGCCTTTCTGAGTCAACCCCTCGCCGATAACCAAACAGATTCCATTGCTCAAATAATTGCTAGCAAATCGATTCAGATCTTTATAGTTGCTGACTTCCACTGTCTCGCTAGGGTCTCCACAAATCTGCACGGGCAAATGGCTAATCATGAATGCAACTTCATCTTCACTTGGAAAATACTGCAAGTTAGTTACTCTCTCATGAAAATCTCTAACTTCCATTACATATCTTTTAATTTCAATATCTTCAGGATCATATTCTGCATATCCCATTCTTCTTCTTACATAATCAGAGAGTGCAACAAAAACACAGGTAGCAGTTGTTCCTGCACTTCTTATCGGTCCAGAAAAGAACAATGCAAAATATTCCTTGCCGTCGTCTCTTCTTTTTTTCAATTCAAGTCGAACAAAACCCTCTAATGGAGAAGCAACAACCCCCACAGTGATGTAAGCAAGACCAAGTCTAAGCCCCACTTCCATTGCTTCTCTTTTATCATTAAACTTACAAAATTTCTCAAGTGCAACCTCTTCAGCAATCTTAAATGCAACCCTCCAATCCTGCGTTCCAAATTCTTTTTCAAGTTCATCCAATCTTTCAACAACGCCTTTTCCTTTAATCTGGGGAGCAACTGTTCCGATCAGGCCTTCAACTCTCTCCGCCATATTCTCAGCAAGGATGATTTCAACATCGTCGACAGGGTCAAATCCTTTTTTCCTGGCAACTTTCGCACATCCATAAGCCAAGCTAATGTTTTTATCAAGCAATTCAAAATAATTCAGTATTTGTTTACTGGCTTTCATTCCCAAAATAAAATATCTTGCAATCCATTGTATGTAAGTTCACCGCTATCGCTCTCGCAGGTTCGGGTTCAATTCCTCTTTTTTCCTGATAATCGCTCTGCGGAAACCAGCATCCGCAATTCAGCATTAAGATATTATTATAGTTAGCAATCGTGCATCTATGAATGTGTCCCGAAACTAAAAAATCCGGAACTTTGTTTATCACTAAATTATCCTTTCCTCCAGCAAGATAAAGTGTAGAAGTATGTGTAGGTGCGAGATGTCTCTTCCTCAGTAAAAATTTCATTACAAGATCCGCCCTAGTAACTCCTCCTTTCAGTCTTATCTCGTCGACAGCATCAGCATAATATGTAAAACTACCACCATGATAAATTAATACATCAAACCCAGGAAACTCTTTTGTCGCTCCGATATTAACTAGTGAAGGATTGCTCACAGAAAAAACATTCCCTCTCTCAAGTAATTCTCCTATCACTTCTTTCCCAAGAGGGGGTTGCGGCTCATCAAGTCGGACAGCATCATGATTCCCCGGGCACAAGATTATATTTATCCTTTCAGGAATTTTTTTCAATAACTCGACTAAGCTTCGATACTGTTCTTTATAGTCTTTTATTTTAAGGTCATTTTCCTGGCCGGGATAAATTCCAATCCCCTCTATCAAATCACCGACGATAAAAAGATATTTAATCTTCTCAACTAATTTAACTTGTTCCTCGTCTTCACTCTTTCCATTCAACCAATCAAGGAATCGGTTAAACTCTGCTTCCAAAAAAGTTTTGCCTCCAACATGCAAATCAGAGATAAAGATAGCATATTCCTCAAAAGGGCTTTTTTTTAATTCTTTAATTGGAGGAACTTCAGGAAAGAAGACTTTATCAACAAAGACAAATCCATTGCTTATATTTCCAGTAATTCCTATAACTTCATCCAAAACAATCTCCTTCACTACTTCTCTCAATTCATTTCTGTTTCTGTTTATCAGAACATTTATCCTACCGCTTAAATCTTCCAGCTCAAGCAGGGTATTATCCTTCTTTGTTATTCGCTTGTTATCGACGATCCCGATAAGTGCAACTCTTTCATTGTTCTTGTTGAGTGCCCTGCTGATGGAGATCGCATCTTTAAGTTCAAGCCGACCACATAAAATTTCTTTCAAAGTCCTATACCTATTGTTAAAAAGAGAAACAAAGTCTTCAACGCACATTTTTTTGGAAGGATCATTAAAAGATCGTAAGACAACTACTCCGCTTTCACTATCTCCCTTTTCAATAACATCTTGAACTACATTATTTTCAACGAAAGTAGTTTCAACTAATCTCTCAAGAATAACATCCAAAAAGGCATCATACTCTTCGCTAATTCCGGTTTTTTCAAGCAGGACCTTTGCATCATCAAAACTAGCCCAGTTCAGGTCTTTCTGTTTATTATCTTCGATAGATTTAACTAGATCTTCATTTACAACTACAATTTCAGAGCTAAGCTTCCCAAGTAGTTTCTCGCAATCAATGAAATTTATTTTATCAAAAAGCTCGGGGCTGATCAAGAATCCTTTTTCAGTGAAGTGATTTATCTCATTATTCATATTGCAAGGCTTGTTTCTAATGTTTTTTTTAGCTCATCGGCAGAACTGGTGGGTATGGCAAGTGAAATCTCCCGCGTCCTTCCGTATCTCCCCTTACTAATCACTCTCGCATTTATTATCCCGAGCATATCAAGCTCTGCAATAATGTCGCTGACTCTTCTCTGTGTTAAGGGTTTAAGTCCGCACAGTTTGCACTTGTCCTTGTAAATGTCATAAACATCTCCGGTAAAAGATTTATTATCAAATTCCAGATTAAAGATACTATACAAAACAATCTGTCCTTGTTTCGGTTGGGTTTTAACAATGTCAACAATTCTATCCCTCTCGATTTTCTCCTCTGCTTCATCGAGGAATTTTATAGTTACTTTAGATTTATTTTTTCTTTCAGCTAACTCTCCGGCAACTCTCACAAGCTCCAACGCTCTTCTGGCATCTCCATGTTCTCTCGCAGCATAAGCAGCACATTTTTCAATCACCCCTTCCTCTATCACTCCTTTCTTAAAAGCAAGTTGCACTCTTTCTTTCAAGATATCTTGTAACTGCACTGCATTATATGGCGGGAAAACCAGTTCCTCCTCACTCAAACTGCTCTTAACTCTAGGATCTAAATTATCAACAAACACAAGATCATTGCTAATCCCTATGAAAGATATTTCCGCTTTTTTTAGCTCTCCATTTAATCTTGTTAAATTATACAAAATCCCATCCCCTATTTTATGAACAAGTTGATCTATCTCGTCAAGTATAAGGATTATCATTCTATCTTTGTCATCAATCTTCTCAATAAATAATCTATAAACCTCATCGGTAGGCAATCCGGTAGCAGGAACCTTAGCTCCAAAACTATTTGCAAGCTGCGCAAGTAATCTATACTCTGTATCGGCAACTCTCTTCATTTTGCAGTTCAGGTACACAATTTCCAAGGATATACCTTTTTTTATTGCAGTTTTCATTAACTGATCTGCAACATACTGGCTAACAACTGTCTTTCCAGTTCCTGTCCTCCCATAAAGAAAAATATTGCTCGGCTTTTCCATCCTCAATGCAGGTGCTAATATCCCTGCTATCTGGTCTATCTGCTCATCTCTATGAGGAATCGCATCAGGAGTATAATTCCCTTGTAATGCTTTTTTATTAACAAACAAAGGATCTTTTTTTATATAACTCTCAAAGAAGCCGCTAAGTTGTTTAGGTTTGTTTCCCATGAAAATTAGAAAGTATAACTTATATTTAAAAAATACTTCCATAAGAAGTCACCCCCACACCTTTATTGCATTTGCAACTGTTTGAAGCAGAATTCGGCAGATTAAAGTTCTTTAACCACTCCAAAGAAAAAACTGTTTTTGATACGCAACCCTACAGTTATAACACTCCAAAATATATATTAAATAAAATATAATAAATAATATATATTATATATAATAGAAAAACTTAAAAAATAAAATAAAAATATCGACAACAAACTATTTTTTAATTCCAAAATTCTTGATTAAAACTTTTTAGCAAATTATAATTAATTCTAATCAAATAATAATAAATATATAATATCAGAATTTCTTAAGGAGAGATACCAGAAAACACCAGCAAAACAGGCTTAAACCCCTAAAAAAAGCCAAATATCTCCAAACGAAATTAAGGTGTGGGAGTAAGCAGAGCATTACCCAAAGCAGCATAAAAATCAAAAAATACAATAAAATCTAATTTCGATAACAATAATTGCAAATAAGAAAAATTTATAAACAAACTTAAACTTACAACTAGCATGGCAGAAGAAGACAAGAAATATTCTAAGCAGTTATTGGGTAAAACCGTCGTAAGTAAAACAGGAAAGCGCTTTGGAGAAGTTGCAGATATTGTTTTTGAAACCAGAACAGGAGAATTAATCCAGATTGCTCTTAAAAACCCGACAATGTATACTCGTGATTTAGAATTAGAATCTAGTAAAAATGGCGAGCTCCTCATTCCCTTCTCAGCAGTAATCGCATTTGGTGATTTTGTAGTCATTGCAGAAGAAGATATAATCTAACTAAATTACCATCTAGATGCAAAATCAATAAGTTTTAAAACCTTCTTTCTATAAGGATTTTACAATAAATTAAAATATAAAATATCTATGATAAGCTTCTAAAAAATGTTA